>Ga0315904_10000079_pt1 | contig 148915 bp, 89 predicted proteins | sample LakEriMetagenome_6_FD_203529 | JGI IMG/M metagenome (GOLD analysis project Ga0315904, IMG submission 203529) | Freshwater fungal communities from buoy surface, Lake Erie, Ohio, United States - Buoy 12 MA120 | ecosystem: Environmental > Aquatic > Freshwater > Lake | place: USA: Lake Erie, Ohio...
GCTGCATCTTCTCGACCAGCTCCAACGCCTCGTGCTCCGTCTCCACCTCCCCACAGACTTCGAAATCGGGTTGTGTAGCAAGATTCAGCGAAAGCCCTTGTCGCACCAATGGGTGATCGTCGACGATCAGAATTCTGGTCTGTTTCATTCGATAGCTCCATCTTGATCTGCGGGGGGAAAAGGCGAACTCGATGATTTCATTTCATCGGAGTTTCCTTGGTAATCACTACGATCACGATCGCCCGCAGGAAGGATACATCGAACGGTGGTTCCTCCCTCCGGTATCGGTTCAACCTGAAACACGCCATTCATCAACTGGACTCGGTACTCCATGGTTCGCAAGCCCACTCCGTCGCCATTTGATGAAGGATGGAAACCGTTCCCATTGTCGCTCACTTCCAATCGGATTTGGTCTTGGAGAGCCTGCAGCAACACCTTGATCCGACTGGCCTTGCCATGGCGGATGGCGTTGCTGATCGCCTCCTGTGCGATCCGATAGAGATGACTTGCTGCCGTGTCGTCGGAAATCCCAACGGATCCATTGACCACGAACTCGAAGGCGATTTCGGGGCCCGCCGTCTCGGTCAGCCTCTTAAGTGCCTCCGGCAAGTCGTCAGCACGCACAGGACTTGCAAGAATTCCTCTCGCCAATGCCTGAACATGCTTTTGGGCGTCGGCTAGCCCTTCAGTCAGCTTTTGCGAGATGGTATGTAGTTTGGCAAGCCGTGGGTTTTCTCGGGTCGCTCGGGGAGTCGTGGGAGCGTCGGGGATGCGATCTTCTCTTTCCCCAATCTGCTCGATGGCATGGTTTACCGCAGACGCGAAAAGGGCGAGTCCCGTCAATTCCTGCTGAATGCCATCGTGCAGTTCCTGGCCAATCCTTCGCTGCTCGTCCGTAGCCGCGCGCAGGATGCTCCGCTGCAGCTCCCTCCGCTCGGTGACGTCACGAATGAAAACGGCAAATCGTTCGTCCCCCAGAATACCGACCAGGGAGATTTCGGCAGGGAACTGCCTTCCATCCGATCGCATCATCATCGCTTCCTGCACTCCTTCATTGCGCCGCAAGGCGACCTTCTGAAGGTAACGCCGAAAGGAATGGCCAACGGAACTGCGAACACCGCTGGGGATGACCGCCTCCGCATTCTTCCCGACCAGCTCCTCACCAACGCATCCGAACATCTCCTCGCACCCAGGATTGATCGCCAAGATACGCTCCTCCCGATCGAAGAACAGAATGGCATCCGAAGCGGCATTGAGAATCGCTTGCAACATGGCTTCTCGATCCTGCAGCTCCCTTTCGATGGTCTTTTGGGAGGTGACATCGCGTACCACCATGACACATCCTTGGACCGCCTGCTGGGGGTCGAAAATCGGATTGGCGCTAAAGCAGCCAACCCAGGAATCCCCACCGTCCGCTCGGCAGATCGTGTACTCGGTTTCCTCCACCCGCTCCCCTCGAAGCGCCCGATGAATCACCCCCTGTTCCCTGTCGATCGCCCGCCCGTTGGGCGCGGTCATGCGAAACAGCGAACCATAATCTCCCAGTTTAGAAAACACTTCCAAGCGGCTTGAAAAGCGGTGCAAATCGACAAATGCTTGGTTGAACTCCAGTGGACTACCCTGCTCATCGGTGATCAGTAGTGCATCGTTCATGCATTCCATGGCGGCACTTAGCTTGGCTTGGTTTTCCAGTGCGGCCCATTCCGATCGCCTTTGGGAATGGAGGTTGAAACAGAATCCCAGCCACTCCTGAATGCCACCTTCGGCGTCTCGAACGGGTACGGCATGGACCGATGACCAATGCCACTGCTGATCGCGTCCAAGGATGCGATGTTCGTTGGAGAAAGGCACTCCTTGTTCGATAGCCGCATTCCATTTTGCGACAGCCATCGCCAGATCGTCGGGATGAACCATCTTCGCCCAACCATCACCAAACAATTCTTCTGCGGGTTGGCCGGCGTAGGCGATTCGGTCATGCTGAGGAACCGCTTGTTGTTCCGATACCGAACAGGTCCATGTCACGGCCCCCAAGGCACTGGCCAGCAATTGAAAACGACTCTCAGATCGTCGCTGGCCATCGCGCATTTGCTCCATGGCGATCCAAGAGGCCATCTGCCGGACGAACAGTCGAACCCAAGGGAAGACGACGGGATCTGGACACCAGTTCGAACGGCCGCTCACCGCCAAGGCGCCCAGCACTAGCCCCTCGGCAACTGTCAAAGGGATAGCCACCTGGGAGTGACCGCAGGATGTGTCATCCGACCGCTTGCTTTGGCCATCTTCCTCGAACTCTGCACCATTCCCCGCCCGGACCAAAACAACTTCCCGCTTTTCGATCGCCAAGTCGACCGCTTCTGGGGGTTTCGAGTCGATTTCCCCATCGGTCGCATCGTTCTGCTGCGCCTGCACCTGCGCCTTCAAGAATAGTCGTTTTTCTTTAGGATCTCGCAGATACAGACGAACCGATTCGGATTTGGTGATCTGCAAAACCTGCCTCAGAAGGGTATCCAACCATCCACGCAAGGCCGAGTCACCGGAGGGTGGCGGAACCAGTTCCTCCAACCATCGAAGTCGCAATCGGCTTTCATCCAGGGACCGTGAAGCCCTCGCTGCCTGCGTGGCGAATTGGACGAAGTCCGCCATGGCGGCAAGCCATCCCACATCACCCAGGTGGAAGGGATCCCGGTTGCTTTGGCGAATCATCCAGAGTGCACTCGGTTCCTCACCACCCCCAAAAAAGGGAATGGCCAATGCTTCATGGAAAGCAACCGGGACCTTGTTTGAGAAAAAATCAGTGCGTTCGCCTCCGCAGAACAATTGGGGCTTTTTCTTTTCCAACACCAAGCCGCTTGGACATTCCTCCATGGTCATCCAGTCCGTTTCCAGTCCGCCAAGAGCCCCGCAACCAAAGCTCCATCGACATCGATTTCCGCCCTCAGGCGACTGTGAAGTGAGGATTCCAGCCAACTGGGCGATGCATTCTTTCGCGGCTTGTTCAAGCAACTGCTGGCAAGCGCTCTCTGGGGACTGAAGGAACGATCGCAGCAGGCCAAAGGAGAGTTGCTGGATCGACTCACTTCGTGCCGTCGCCGTTCGTTCTTCGAGTCGCTCCGTGCAACAAAGTTGCTCGAAGAAAGCCCGAGGTTCGTCGCCGCGGTGGTGGTCGACTCGCATGGGAGTTCCTTATCTGCGATGTGGCGTGATGCAACCCGCAATGGTTGACCTCGAAAGAAAGTCCTATCCATTGTGACAGCTCGCGGGAAGGTAGGTTGGCTGCTGAGGGTTCCATCGGCTGGCCTTTGATGGAAATGTAATCGGACTGGCCATCTCTGGAATATGGCGGATTCCCCTATTCCGCTTTGAGAACACTTTGTTTTTTGGTGTGAGCGGCACACGATCGATTGCTAAGCCGCGGTCTATGGTGGCCGACACCACACTCCATTTCAAGTTCCACTCGATTGGTTTCGCGATGCGTCGCAGCATAATTCCAAAGGTCGTGGATCGACGGGAACAAGGAGCCCATGGTCGACAGGGAGATGTCTTACGATCTGCAGGGACTGAGCACTGGAGGAAAGAAGAGGGAGTGCATCATGAGAATCATGATCGCCGATCGGGACTGGGATCTCTTGGATGGTCTTCGCGAGACGCTTGGGGAGCGTGGGCATGAAACACAGATCGCGACGGGTGGCCTGGAGTGCATTTGGCAGTTGCGAGAAGCGCCCCCCGACATGCTGGCTCTTGGAGATGGTCTGTTGTGGGGTGGGGGGGATGGAGTGCTGGCGGTGATGGCGCAGGAGGAGCTACTGCAGGAGATCCCTGTGCTGCTTCTAGTGGAACACGGGAAGAGATCTGATTTCATCCGCCACCCGCTGGTGGTTTCCGTGATTCGATATCCAGCGCCTTTGCACGAAATGGCTAGGCAATTCGCACTTCTAGCGCTGTTGTGCGATTCCAGTTCATTCACCGATCGGGATGTGGCAAATCCCGAACACGGCCATGGGCTCCCGACAGCCAGTCCAGCCGTCAGTTGGTAGACAGGACACGGACTGAACCGGACCAGCCTCTCCGCATGGCTCGGTGCTCTTCCGCACCAGCCGAAAGGAAGTGTCGAGAGGGCGAATCACCTCTTGGGATCCATTCCTGACTGGGGATGGAATCGAAGCTGGATCTTTGTTTTTCGCGTTGCACCAAGATCCAGCGAACGGAGGCAAGCCAACCTGGCGCTAGATCGACTGCAGATCGCCTGGGGCTCGTCGCGGCCTTGGCAATGCAATTTTCATCAACTCAGGATTCTCGAGAAAAGGACCGCAGCAATGAAGAATGACAGTGAACTGAAACGGGATGTGGAGAACGAACTGATGTGGGAGCCAAGCGTCACCGAAGCTCACATCGGCGTCAGCGTCAGCAACGGCGTGGTGACAGTGAGCGGCCATGTGCCTTCCTATTATGAGAAGTGCTGCGCGGACCGAGCTGCCAAGCGGGTCTATGGCGTGAAAGCAGTCGTCGACCAGATCGATGTCAAACTTCCGGGCAGTGCCACGCGCAACGACGAAGATGTCGCTAAGGCCTGCTTGCAAGCCATCTCGCAGAATCACTCGGTACCAGAGAACAAGGTCAAACTGCTGGTGCGAGATGGCTGGGTGACACTCGACGGTGAGGTTGAGTGGCAGTACCAAAAGGAAGCCGCTCTTCATTCTATCCGCCACCTGATTGGTGTTCGCGGTGTCAGCAACAACGTCACGATCAAGGCTCATATATCGCCTCGCGATGTGCGCAATCGAATCGTTGCCGCATTTCATCGGAATGCCGATATCGATGCTCGCCGTATCGATGTTGAAGCGAACGACAGCAAGGTGATTCTTCGCGGCAGCGTCCGATCCTGGACGGAGAAGGAGGAGGCGCAACAGGCTGCTTGGGCCGCTCCCGGTGTCACCGCAGTGGAGAACCAGTTGTCGGTCAATCCATGAACGGAATCATCGAGTCGGCTTAGGGAAACACCCCGCAAGCCAACAAGTCGCCGAGTGAAACGAGTGGAAGGCATGCAGCAGCAGGAGACCGTGATGCCGGGGGATCGATCACCACTGGAAGACAACTCTCCCGATGGAGGGATCCCCCAGCACCCATCTCTGATGCGCTGGATGGATGTCGCTAAAACCCGTGTCCGTTTTCCAGATGCAGCCTCTCTAGAGGCTGCAGATTCTGGCGATCGGCCGGCAGCAGACCAAGCGAAACTCGCCGCCTCTTTCCGCAAGTGGCACGGGCGCCCAAATGACGCCTTCGGGCCGATCTGAGGGGCTGACCTGCAGAGTTTTCCAACAGGGGCAAGGAGCAGGAGGTGGGCCCCTCAAACGCAACGACTCGGAAGCCAATGCGACATGGCTTCCTGACAAGGGAGTGGCTTCGAGAAAGCAAGCAGATAGAGAGGAGGTCAGCATCGACTGCTTGCGCGGGCATCGCCCCGCGAAGACGCCGGTAATTCCAAACGTTGCACGCCGCGGAACTTGCGGTCCGCGTGGGTAGAACTAGGCCGCCAGCCGGGAGGGACTGGTTTCCTGGAAGACGATCATGATCGGCTTGTCCAATTGAAATTTCAAGGAACGAACAGGAGAGTAACAATGCGTTATGTGATACGGGATCGCGCTGCTAATACTGCGGTCCACACCTTCTATCTGGTGCTGATCCTCTTTCTGCTGACAGCCATGAAAACACCGGTTCAAGGTGCCGTATTGGTTGACCAAAAAGAGTACAGCGTCACCCACTTCTTCGAATTCGCACCGGCTCAGTCGGTCGTACCTACGGTGACTGTGCACCACTTCCAGCATGGCTGGGTGCATGACCCTGGCCTTCGATACCAAGTCAATCCGGCTGTCCAGCCTTCCGGATTCAATAACGACGGGCTGAATTTTCAGAGTGCAACGGGGAATGTGGTCAACGTTCCACGCGGAGGCGGTGCGCCCGTCACGGTCAACCAAGGGTCGGTCTCGATCGGATCCGATGGGATCAACTTTCCCCCCGGCTCCATTTACTCGGTCTACGTTCCAACCCCGACCAATGATGCCTATGCGGGTTCACGATTCGGACTGGATGACTTCAGTACCGGAAGTCCCTTGCGAGGTACCATGCAGGCCGAAGGCTGGATCAACGCCAAGCAAGATACGATCACCGGCAGCCCGAATCCTTCGGAAGCCTATGCATTCAGTTCGACCAAAATGGATATCGCCGGTGGAGAAGAACTTCGCAGTGGACAGATTCTCTGGGCACCTCAGATCATCACGCCAGCAGTGGTAGGTGGTATTGGGGGGACTTGGGAGAACTGGCGGTATGGACGCGATCCGATCAATTTCAGCATCCTCGATACGGTCACCGGGGACCTGCTGGAAGAAACACTGCTCGATATCACCTTCGATATCCGTGGTGACGGTTCGTTTGACTGGGAGAGCCTGTCGGGACTCTTCTCGATGGACATCGAGGAAGGTTATTTCTCCATCGACATCTCCAGCCCCTACACCACGCAACAAGGGTCCTTGTACATCGGCGTCGACGGAGGGCTGGTAACCACGTCGACGGACAGCGGGATGTTTGATGGTCTCCTTCCTGCGTTGGGAACACCGGGGAACTTTGGTTTCCTACTTCCCTACTTCGTTCTGGACTACGACTTCGGCAACTTCAATGGTCATGACCTGGAGATCGTCGCCAGTTTCAGTGGCAGCGGCGCTGCCCTGGCGGGGGTTCCCGAACCAGGAACGATCCTCGTCGTCTCCTCAGGCATGCTGGGAATGATGCTCCGTCGCCGTCGCGCCAAGAAGTTGGCGGCAAGCCAGTCCTGAGACTTGTCAGGAAAGCCTTGAATCGATTTCCAGGCTGCGGTGGCTTTCCATTCCTGCCACCGCAGCCTTGCCTGACTGTAGCAGCAGCCCGCTTCTCCCACCGGCTGCTACCTTCGCTTCCTGGAGAAATCTCGCGGTGTCCTTCGGTTAGGACTTGTTTGCCATGGAGTGCTTCCCACTCGCTCGATGGCGTGCGGCGACCGATCCACAATGAAAAAAGGGAAGCCGTGGTGCGGCTTCCCTTGGTAGGTCGAACTTCTCTGTTCGTATCGGTCAGATCGCTCCGAGAGCCGCTTCAAGTTTTGATCGTGGCGGCATGCCAACGAACCGTTCCACCACCTCTCCGTTGCGGAAGATCATCAAGGTGGGGATGCTCTGAATGCCATAGGCCGTCGCAATTTCTGGATTTTCATCGACGTTGACCTTGCCGACCAGCACCGATCCGGCATGAGCGACTGCCAATTCTTCGATCAGTGGCGCGATCTGCCGGCAGGGTCCGCACCAGGGGGCCCAGAAATCGACCAACACCGGTTGATCCGACTCCAGCACCAAGTTCCTGAAATTCGCATCGGTCAATTCTGCAGCTTTCCCCATCTCCCTGTCCCTTCGATAACGTGTTGCCTGAAACCTGTTCTCACAACCAGAGGATTGTAGAGCCGACCGATGGACTGTCAAATCGGCACTCCCGTCCCGAGTCAATAAGTCTGCATTTCCCGTGCCAACAGATCCCTCGGGACACTCCTGCCGCGTCGTGCTCGCGTCGCTCCATCCCGAATCAACCAATCCAAATGCGTCGATTGAAAACAAACCATTCCAAGGCCAGAAGGGCTAGCGCCAGAAGCAGCAGGGGACGCCAAAGTTCGCGACGACCCCATAATGTGCCGACCGCTTCCGGGATCGTCTCCTCTCCCAGGGAGAGTTCCCGCTGTGGCTTGAGGCTGCTTTCCTTCGGGGAAAAAAGATTCACCGTAAATCGCTCCAGCGGCTGTGCCTGGCCTTCGGCAAAGACTTCGTAGGACCCGATCTGGTCGGTCTGGGAAAAGACAATCGATGGCTGATCCCCTCGCTCCTGCTGGATCCGTTTTCCGTCCGGCGCGACAATCTCCAGCTTCGGATACTTGCGATTCATCGTCAGCGCGATGCTGTCTCCCGGTGGAACGCTGCGGGCATGACTGAGCGACACGCCGCCACCTAGAAACTCCACCGAGGAGAATAGAAAAAGCGGAAAACTTCGCTTGATCAACCAGTCGGTGTTGACGGTCGGTGGCGACTGCTGATGGTCGATCAGAGGGAAACCAACCACCGCATCTTGGAACGGCCCTCGAGGTGCCACGGCGATCAGCGGCCCTAGATCGGATTGCAACAGCAGGGTGGCCGATTCCGGTGGGACCAGAGGCTGGCCTTCGACAATCCGGATCGATCCCAGCTCCAGGTACTGCATCATCGGGTGTTCGCGGTCCCAATCCAGCACCAGCAGCGGACCTTGAGGCTGCTGAAGCTTCCATAGATCGCCTGGGGGCTGGACGCCAATCCAGAGGGTATTGCAGGGTGGAACATCCTTCGGTGCGCATTGATCGAAAATCGCTAAGTCGATCTCACCCGCCTCCAGCAATCGGGGGTATTCCTCGCCATCAAGAAAGCTAGGACTTTCGATTCGGACCTGCGCCAGCTTGGCGACCGATTCGGTCGCCAGAGCGGTCTCCAGAGCGTTGTTCCCGCGACTGACCAGTAGCAGATTGGTGCGGCGGACGGGGCGGAGCGCCGCGAAGGCCGTGTTATCGGTGGCCAGCGCGTCCTCGCCATCGATCTCAAGCTTCAAGATTCCCTCTTCGACGTCCTCCAGCCCAAACCGAACTCCCGATTCTTCTTCGGGGCTGAGCGTCACCGTGGCGGCGTCGAGCAATTGGTTGTCGCGATAGAGCGAAATGGTTCGCGAATCGGTCATCGGGCCGAAAGCACCAATCCGTGCGTAGGCCTCAATTTCCTCTGGGTGCTCCGGGTTCCGGTCGATCGAAAAAGAAAGGATCGCTGCGTTGGCGACGTCATCGCGTCCGACCGGAGTGTAGTCGACAGTCAGGTAATCGAGCGGAATGTCGGGAACGGCTGGGAACGCGCCGTCGGAGAGCAAGATCACAGTCGCCGGCATCGCCTCGGCCACCTGCACGTCATTGACCCCACCAAAACTGACTCGACCTGGATTGGCCAACCCCGAAGCGGCTCTCAGAGCCTCACTGACCTGGGTCGTCCGCTGAGTCGGCTGAATCGACTCCACGGCCGACCGCAGCCTCCGGGTATCTTGGGTGAATCCTTGCTTGACATCGGCGCGATCCGAGAAGGCAACCACCATCGCGACATCGCCCCGCTGCAGGCTGTCGATCCGCTGGATCGCCAATCGCTTCGCCTCTTGCAGCCTACTTCCGCCGACATCCATAGCGCTCATGCTGGCCGAATGATCGATCAGAAAAATGTAGCGTTTGCCCGATCCCATACTCCCGCTCCAGCCGGGCCTGAGTGCCGCCAGCATCAATGCGGCGACGAAAAGCAGTTGCAGGAGCAAAAGCAGGTTCTTGCGGAGCTTCTGCCAAAGGCTATTGACCCGCATGTCCTCCATCGCCTGGCGCCACAGCAGGGTGCTGGGCACTTCAAGCGGCTGTCGTTTGAGCTTTAAGAAGTAAAGCAAAAAGATCGCCAGGGGGACGGCCGCCATCACCGCCCATTGCCAGGGCGCCAGCGCGCTGAGCCATGTCATCGGACAAGCCCTCGCTGCCTGAGATATTCATTGATTAGTCGATCCACCGCCAGGTCGCTTCGCGCCGGCAGATAGGCAATGGTACGTCGCTGGCAGAAGTTTTTGGCCCCTTCCAGGAAGGCACCCAACCTTTCCTGATAGCGGGCCAGCAGCCCCGGGGTAATGCTCACCTCCCGTTGGTCACCATCTTCGCAATCGGTCAGCCGAAGATCGCCGGTCGCCTGGGGCTGAAGTTCCTCTGGGGAAAGCAAATGGATCACATAGAGATCCATCCGACGCGCCATCAACAGACGCATCGCGGATTCGTAGCCGCTTTTGTCCATCAGGTCGGTCACCCACACCACAATGCCTCGCCCTGGATTGCGAAGACAGAAAGCCCCCACCGCCTCGCGAAACGATGGCGTCGCCTCTGGTTGGATGCGGTCGACTTGATCAAGCAATTGAGGGAGAGAGGCACGAGATCGATGCGCTTTGGCAGGTCGACTGGTCTGCGAATGCCCCTGGACAACAATCCGATCCCCGCGACAAAGACCAATGTATCCGAGCGCCGCCATCAATCGCTTGGCCACCTCCAACTTGCTGGGCTGGCCAAACGACATCGACAGCGAATTGTCGATCAATCCAAAAAAATGAAGGTCCTCCTCTTCGAGGAACAGCTTTAGATAGAGTCGATCGAGCCTTGCGTAGAGATTCCAGTCGATGAATCGGAGGTCATCCCCAGGGGTGTAGTTGCGAAAGTCCGCAAACTCGACGCTCTGCCCTTTGCGTGGACTCCGCCGCTCCCCCTTCATCCGCCCACGAAAAATCTTCCGGCTCACCAACTCCATCCGTTCCAGCTTCCCCATCAGCTCGGCCGGCAGCAATTGCTGGAATCTTCCCTCCGCCAGCTCGCTATCTCCCATTCTTTAGCTCCCCGAACCTGCCCAATGCCGTCGCGCTCCGAATGACTCTCACTCGATTATGACTGGTTCGCCCGATTCGGTGTTCCCCCTCCCCGGGAATTCCATCGAACCCCTGCTAGCGCAGGTAGAATGAGCGGCAAATCGCTTGAAACCGCAGCCCCTTTCGTCGAGGTGATGGCAGGGCGAGCAACGGACGATACTTCCGCGATCTCCACTAAGGAGCCGATGATGGCTGCTAGCAACCGCAGAAAGTCTTTGTTGCAAATGGGCGCCATCGCCGCTGCCCCTGCGGTGGTGGAATCGGCCTGGGAAGGTAGCCCCTTGGATTCGGTCGCCCCTCTCCCAACGAATCGCATCGTCGCTGAAAATCAACTTCCCGGCACCAACTCCTGGATGCTCACCAACAGCCGGATCGATCCATCCACCAAGTACCGGTCTCCCTGGATCGAAGGGTATTGCAGTGATCCTAGCGTGGAGGCGGGCCAAGAGATTGCATTCCACTGGAGCACCCTTCAGAAGACCGAAGTCGTCTTGGAAATCTATCGCATGGGCTACTACCACGGAACCGGCGGCAGGCTGGTCCATCGATCCCCACCCCTCTCCAGCTCGCCACAACCAACTCCGACGCCCGGCCAACGCCGAATCATCGATTGCCAGTGGCCCGCAATGTATCGCTGGCAGATCCCCGAAGACGCTCTTTCAGGCGTCTACCTGGGGAAGATGACCGAGCAATCGGAGGGGGTCGACAGCTACGTGATCTTTATCGTGCGCGACAACAGGAAAGTTGATCTGTTGTTTCAGTGCAGCGACCATACATGGCAAGCCTACAACCGTTGGCCCAGCCAGTTTTCGCTTTACGACGATGGGGTTAATCAATGGCATTGGGGCGACAAGAGCGAGGTCAGTTTTCGGCGCCCCTACGGTCGCTACTGCCAGATCTTCGACGCACCTCTTTCCACCGGCTCGGGCGAGTTTCTCCTCTGGGAGTTTCCGTTTTCCTTCTGGCTGGAGTCGCTGGGGTACGATGTCTCCTACCAGTCGAACACCGACACCCATCGACGGCCCGAGTTGCTATCGCGTTGTCGAGCGTTTCTCAGCGTCGGGCATGATGAATATTGGACCGATGCGATGTACACGGGAGTCCAAAGAGCGATCGAACAAGGGGTAAGCGTCGGTTTCTTTTCAGGCAATGCCGTCTGCGGCAAGGTGGAGTGGAACCCGCAACGACAGTCGCTGCACCGTATCGGTGTCTTCGGGCCCCCAGGAGGTACCGGTGAATTCGAATCGATGAGCCAATTGAAGCATGAGCCACCCTATGCCAATGCGCTGATTGGAGCCCATAGCACTGGACCGGTCACCGGGGGAGCCGATTGGATCTGCCGCATTCCAGAGCATTGGGTGATGGAGGGAACGGGCATGCGTCAAGGCGACGGCATCCCGGGCCTGATCGGTTGGGAGTGGCATGGCGATCCAGCGCCGATCCGAGGTCTGGAGATTCTCGCCAGCGGACCGACTCAGTCGGCCCCAGGACAACTCAACGGAGGCCAGTACACATCGACTCTCTATCCGGGACCTAAAGGAAACTGGGTCTTCAATGCTTCGACGATCTGGTGGGCCGATGGACTCAGCCAGCCGCCTGGATACGTCCGTCCCAGCGTCTACACTACCCCAAAAGGCCCCGACCCACGCGTGCAGCGCATCACCCGAAACCTGCTCGATCGAATGATCCGCGACAGTCTCGATGCCGATGTCCGATCTTGAACCCTACCGACTCTAGCCTCATGGATCTACCTAACCTCTTCTGAAAATCAAGGAAGCACCGATGCCCAAAGTGGTGATCACGGATTTCATCAACGACGATTTGGCTGTCGAGCGGACGAAACTGAAGGGTTTGGCCGATGTGGTGGCCTACGATGCCTTTCAGGAGTCCCAGCTGGCTGGAAAAATCGAAGATGCCGACTGCATCATGATGTTTCACAATCTGTCTATTTCCCGCAGCACCATCGAACGGCTGAAGCATTGCCGGTTGATCGTGCGCTGCGGAGTTGGATTCGATAATGTCGACCACGCCTTCGCGGCTCAGCGAGGCATTCCGGTAGCCAATGTTCCTGATTACGGCACCGAAGAGGTCGCCGATTCGGCCATCGGCATGATGCTGGCGCTGACACGAGGCATCCATCCGTACAACGTCCACCTGCGCCATCATCCGCATCCCTGGATGTACACGATCGCATCGCCTCTGGTCCGTCTGCGCGGTCAGACGATGGGGCTGGTGGGACTGGGGCGGATCGGCATGGCGACAGCGCTCCGCGCCAAGGCGCTCGGGATGCGGGTTGTCTTCTACGATCCCGGCCGCGAGGATGGCTATGAGAAGAGCCTGGGAGTCATCCGCTGCGATACCCTCGACGATCTCCTACAGCAGTCGCTGGTGGTTAGCCTCCATTGCCCCATGTCGCATGAGAACCACCATCTCATCGATGGGAAACGACTGGAGAAAATGTCGATGGGAAGCTATCTGATCAACACCGCCAGAGGAAAACTAGTCGACACCAAGGCGGTCCCCGACGCCCTCGCCTCGGGACGTCTGGCTGGGGCTGCGATCGATGTGCTGGAGCAGGAGCCGCCCGAGCCGGACCATCCATTGCTGGTCGCCTGGAGAGATCCTAAGCACGCAGCCTACAATCGGTTGATCATCAATCCCCATGCTGCCTTCTACTCGGAGGAAGGTCTTCTGGACATGAGAGTCAAAGGGGTGGAAGCATGCCGCCGAGCGTTGCTAGGTGAGCCGCTGCGGAACGTGATCAACGGAGTCGTGCCCAAAAGCTAAAAGGCGAGAAACTCATCGAGTGCATCCCGGAACCACGAAAGCGGCTCGTCACGCCCCGTCCAGTAGCGGTACTTCGCCTGAAGCATCCATGCGGCATACTCCGTTGCTTCGATCGACTTGAGGGAGGTGCGCGAGAGTTGCTGTCGCCATCGGGAGCCGCCTGGATCTTCCGTGAGGATCACGATCCCGGCCTGCGATCCGAGCGCCTCCGCTAGGATGTTCCATGCTTGGTCCGAAAGCTTTCCAGCCACCACGACGATCAGCGGCGCAATCGCCGCCTCCGACTTGGGATCGACCGGTGGCGCTTCCTCAGTCGATTCTTCGCCACCCGACAGCTTGCCATCGCTGACGCGATCCATCGCAACTGCGGGATCGATCAGCTCGGGAAATGGATCGGTAACCGACATCCACCGCCAGGAGACAGGGTGGCAGGCATCGAGCGAAAGAGTTGCCCACGACTCGGACGCCTCTCCCAGGCAGAGCAAAATCCCGCGGCTCTTCTCGATCCGATCGTTGATCATCCGATTGAGCACATCGATTCTCAGATCGTCTGCTTCCCATCCTTGCGAAGTGCGGCGAGCCACTTCGACGGTTCCCGATTGGCGAGCGCGCGCCGAGGCTTCCGGGAACAGCGGCAACGCAGCCATCTCGAAAGGTGGAAGCAGTTCCAGGCCAGAAAACCGCAACGCTCGCGCCCCCTCGATCGCTACCGCCAACTCCTCTGGCACCACCTCCGCCGTCATCACATGCCAATCCAGCTCCGCCCGCTTCATCACCTGCTGGAGCACGAACTGGGTCGCTGCACCAGCGACAGGGAATCCCAGGCATCCAATCATCGGTTGAAACAATTCGTCCGCCATGAGATCCTCCACTCGACCTCTGCTGCTTCCATCGATCGGGCAAAGCTACCCTCGCAGCCCCCGCCAAGGATTCGCTTTCCTCCCACCGGGATGAAAAGACGGAAGCTAAGCGAAAGTGAGCCCCAGTCCCTGCAATCGTTTGCGAGTCTCTTCCATGAGCCGATCCTCCTCCGCTTCGTCGGCCGCCTGGTAGGTCACCGAAAATCGAAGGTACGGTCCGGCGTCGTCCCACGGCACTGTCACCACCGAATGCTCGGTGATCAAAAACTGAGATGCCTCCTCGGCATTCGCGAAGCGACGCCCATCGGCGGCGCCGGTGGGAGCGGGTGCATAGAGGAAGTAACTGCCCCCCGGCATGGAAAGGGTGAAGCCGCAAGCACGCAAGGTCGACACCAACTTCTCCAATCGACGCCGGTACTTCGCGCGAATCCCTGCGGGGATCGACGGAGTATCCAACGCCGTCACCGCGGCCTTCTGGATCGCAGCAAACTGCCCGCTGTCGCTGTTGTCTTTGACGTCGGAAAATGCTTGGACGATCTTTGCATTCCCGCAGACCCATCCAATCCGCCAGCCAATCATATCGAAACCTTTGCTGAGCGAATGAACTTCCACCCCAACGTCACCCGCTTCAGGGACCTGAAGGAAGCTCAACGGCTCCCCCTCGAAAGTCAGCAGCACGTGAGCGGCATCCTGGACGACGATGAACTGGTGGCGTTTGGCAAGCGCGATCACCTCCTGATAGAAGTCCCTGGTGGCTACCTTGCCTGTGGGGCTGTTGGGATAGTTCAGCACCAACATTTTGACGCGAGGCCAAAGATCGGCCGGCACCTTGGTGAAATCAGGATAGAAGTGATTCTCTTTCAGCAACGGCAGACGAAAGACACTGCCTCCGTAATACCGAGTGTGCGTCCCTGCAACGGGATAGCCAGGGACTGTCATCAGCGTGATGTCGCCCGGATCGATGAAGCAGGCAGGCAGCATGGCAAGCGCCGTCTTGCTGCCGATGCAGTGGTTGATCTGCGAGGCGGGGTCGAGCGAGACTCCGAATTGTCGCTCCATGAATCTCGCCACCGCCTCCTTGAATTCTCCGACGCCGTTGTCAGCATAGCCTCGGTTCTCCGATCGATGAATCTCCCGCTCCATCGACTGCCTCACCACCGGATCGGCCATCGAATCATTTTCGCCGATGCCGAAGTCGATCAACCATCGATCCGGATAGTCGGCAAGCGCCTTCCTCTTGGCTCGCTTGATCTTCTCAAACTTGTAGATCTCGGTCCCCTTGCCATACTGAGCTCCCCCAATCCGTTCGGCGAAAAGCGACTGGAAATAGGGATCCTTCAAATCAAGATCGGAACGGGAGCTGGTCATCGGTCTCTTTTCCGTACATATCAAGCCAAAGGAATGGTGCAACGAGCGGTTTGTTGTACCCCAATCAGCACTTTTTTCAACCAACGCAGCCGATCCCCCTTGCTGGCAACAGGCATTGCTGGAACTTTGGTAGGGTTTCGATAAACTGTTACGGCAGATCGTAATCCAGCGTCGGGATCCAGTCGCAGGAAGCCAAGCGTGCCGCTTCTCATGCATCCGTCCCTCTCCAATCGACTCTCTTGAAAGGACTTTCCAAACCGTGGCAGAGAAGCGTCTGAAGGGAAAGCGAGCCATTGTCACCGGGGCAGGGCGAGGAATCGGTGCGGCGATCGCCGTAACGCTGGCGAACGCGGGAGCCGATGTGGCGGTCAACGACTTGGTGATGCCGGAAGAGACGATCAAGGCATGCAAAAAGGCGAAGGTGAAAGCGATTCCCGCCATCGCCGACATCGGATCTCAAGAAGCCGTCGACCAGATGGTCGCAGAAGTCAGCAAGACACTCGGGGGGGTCGACATCCTGGTCTCCAATGCAGCGTTCTCCGATCGCGAACTCTTCTACGAAGCCGACATGAAGGGCTTTGAGAAGACGATCCAGGTCTGCATGTGGGGCCCTTTCTATCTGGCCCGCGCGGTGGCCAAACAGATGATCAAGCAAAAGAAAGGGGGGAACATGGTCTTTATCAGCTCCCCGCATGCGTATCTGGCGATCCCCGGAGCCACCGCTTACAACATGGCGAAAGCCGCCCTCGACCAACTGGCCAAGACGGCGGCAGTCGAACTGGCGGAACATCGCGTGCGAGTCAATTTGATCCACCCTGGCTGGACCAACACGCCGGGGGAACGGAAATTTTTCACAGAGAAGGAACTGCAGCAGTACGGAAGCGAACTGCCGCTGGGACGTCTGGCCGAACCGACCGATATCGCTCATGGGGTAGCCTTCCTCTGCGATCCGGCTAGCGAGTACATCACCGGATCAACCCTTCTGATCGATGGCGGGATCGTCCTTCCCTACAAAGAGATGTATCGCGTCAAGAATCGGCCAAAGAAAAAGAGTTGACGGCCTACTCCCAAAGCCGATGGCTGGCGTGGTTCTTTCCCGACACGCGCGAGCCGTCCAGCCACCAAGCCACCAGTCAGTTGCCGCGTCGACTTAGGTCAGCTGAGGACCTCCTGAATCACATGGCCTTCGACGTTGGTTAGACGCCGCTGAATGCCGTTGTGTTCAAAGGTCAATCGCTGATGGTCCAAACCCATCAGATGCAAGATCGTCGCATTGAAGTCATACAGGGAAGCGACCCGCTCGACTGCCTTGACCCCCAGTTCGTCCGTCTCCCCGTAGCTGACACCGGGCCGGACACCAGCGCCGGCAAGCCAGCAGGTGAAGCCATCTGGATTGTGATCGCGCCCCAGCGCACCTTTCTGGAAGAAGGGCATTCGGCCAAATTCGGTGCACCAGACAACGAGCGTATCTTCCAGCATCCCTCTGGCTTTCAAATCCGCCAGGAGTGCAGCGGTCGGCTGATCGAGTATCGCTCCGTGAATGTCGTATTGCTCCTTGAGCGCCGTATGACCATCCCAATTCAATTTGCCCGCGCTTGCATAGGCCCCATTGAACAGCTGCACAAAGCGAACTCCTTTCTCCAGCAGACGCCTGGCGAGGATGGCGTGCCGCGCGAACGCCGCCTTGTCGGCATTGACCGAATCATCCGCTCCATACATCTCCAGCACATGCTGCGGCTCGTCAGAAAAATCGAGCAGGCCCGGGACGCTCAGTTGCATCCGCGCGGCCAGCTGGTAACTGGCGATCCGAGCCGCCAGTTTTTCGTCCCCGGCGTTGGCTTCCAAGTGAGCTGCATTCATCCGATCCAGAAACCCCCGACTGGCGAGATCCGCTTGCGCTGAGACGCCGACGGGGCTCAGATGGCGGATCGGTTCCTTCGTGTTGAAGGCGGTTGCCTGAAAAGCGGAAGGCAGAAAACCACATCCCCAGTTGTTGCTGCCGTTCTGGGGAACGCCTCGCGGATCGGGGATTGCCACATAAGCTGGCAGGTCATCGCACTCACTTCCCAGCGCGTATGTCAACCAAGACCCCAGACTTGGGAATCCATCCAGCACCGAACCGGTGGAGAGGAAATTCTCAGCGGGCCCATGCGTGTTCGACTTGCTGGTCAGCGAATGAACAAAGGCGATCTCGTCGGTCCACGCCGCCAGATGGGGAAGCAAATCGCTGACCCATTTCCCTGTCTGCCCCTGCTGACGAAATCGATACTGCGGGCGCGCCAGGTTTCCCGCTGGCCCCTGAAAGGTGACGGCGGGACCATTGGGAAGCGGTTGCCCATCCCACCGAATCAACGCTGGTTTGTAATCCCACGTCTCCAGCTGACTGACGGCTCCAGCACAAAAAACCATCACCACTCGCTTGGCGCTGGAAGGGAAATGCGAAGCGCGAGGCAGATAGGGATGATCCGGAACGATGGCGGGAGCGGTCTGGTCGGCCAGCAACCCCTCGCGCTGGAGGAGAGTGCAAAGGGCCATGCCACCCAGCGCCAGGGATGCATCCGACAAAAACGAACGCCGAGTTTTTCGTTCGTCGCAGTCCATCGATTTCAACTCCCCAATCGCGTTGGATCCCCTCATGGGATCATCAAGAATTCGTTGCAGTTGAGCAGGACACGGACAACTTGTGCCAGGGAGTGGGGCTCCGCTAGCTGCAGCGCCTCGTCCAACTCTTCAGCGGTCGGCTGTCGCCCCAAAACCACCCAGAAGGCCTGCCGCACCTGATCCTCCAGTCCCCCTGGTGCCTCTTCTTGCAAGCGCCTCGCCATTTGCTCGGACTGATCCATAACAAATCGGCTATTGAAGAGACTGAGGCTCTGCAAGGGGGTTGTCGATTCTCGTCGACGTGAAGTGCTCTGGCCAGCGTCGGGGCAATCGAAGGTTCCAAAAACTCCATCCCGCTCTCGGCGCACCTTGTGAGCATACACCATGCGTCTCAGGCCATCACCGGAAAACTGCTCGACGGGTCGGAACCCGGAAAGACCACCGCGCAGATCGAATAGATCGTATCCCTTTCCATGCATTTTGAAATCCAGCAGCCCGCTGACCTGCAGAATGCAATCGCGTATCGCCTCTGCTTCCATCCGTCGGCTGGGAAACCTCCATAGCCACCGCGACTCGCGGTCGACCCGCATCGACTCCGGATCTGGAAAGCTGCTCTGCCGATAGACCTGGGAGAGCACGATCATTCTCTGAATCCGCTTGATCGACCATTCGCTCTGGATGAGCTGAGAGGCGAGCCAATCGAGCAATCGGGGGTGGGTCGGCGGCGAACCTTGGTGCCCGAAATCACTGGGGGTTGCAACCAAGCCGGTGCCAAAGTGCCCCTGCCACAGCCGGTTGACCAGAACCCGCGCCGTCAATGGATGCTGCTCAGACGCCAACCATCGCCCCAGCGCCTCGCGTCGCGCCGGCTCTTCGGGGGTGCTTAGCGATTGAGGCTTGGTCCACCACAGATCCTCCGGCTTGCTGGCAGCGATTCGCCCCACAAAAACTTCCGGCACCGCTGGCCCAATCTCCTCTTTCGGTTGCTCGGGGTCGCCGCGCAGCAACAGGTGGATCGTATCGGGGCGACGAAAGACACCCGCAAAAACCTGGGGGATGGCGGTCGCTTCCCGTAGCTGTCCTAGGACTTGCTCGCGGCGCTCGATCTGCTGGCTGCGAAGCTGCTTGGTGGCTGGATCGGCATGGGAAAGATCGAATGGATCAGGCACCGCAGCTTCTTCAAAAACATCTCTTCCCATCGCATCGCTGAAGGGAATCCACTGCGCACCATCCAGGGACCAGGAAATGCGATAATCCGTCGCAAGCCGGTCGGTGTATTTTCGTTGACGATCTCGGCCCCAAGCCACCCAGGCGATCGATTGAGCTTCAGCAAACTCCAGCTCCACCCACCCTCGCCCCACTTCACTGCTCATCCAACTGCTCTCATTGCCATAATTTCCGTCGTGCACAAACCGAAGTTCGTGCCGCCCCGGATCGATGCGATCCCCTGAGGATCGAACGATGGTGCCACAAGAGGCCAGGGCGATATTCTCCCCCTTCAGATCAAAGACCTCCAGTTCATCGATGCATGGTTCCAAGCGATTGGTCGCCAGCACTTCGAATCGAAGGAACTTAGCGTGGACGGGGACGCTGCGGTCGAGATTCTCTGCCGCGTTGATCCTGGGGCGTCGCAACGCCTGGCCACTAATCGCCACTCCCTCCAGCAATGGTTGCCGGGCCTGCCGCAACTGATCGATCGACCTTCCCAGCGATTCCGGGTCGCTCAGCAGAGACCGATTCCTCCATGGGCGATCGAGATACTCCACGCCTGCGACAAAGGCCTGCATGGCGTAGTAGTCCCGCGCGGTGATTGGATCGAACTTGTGGTCGTGGCACCGCGCGCATCCGATACTGAGTCCTAGAAAGGTCTGGCCGATGTTATTGACGATTTCATCGAGTGCATCCTGCCTCGCCAATCGTTTGGATGGTTCGTCCTGCCCGATCTGGCCCGGCAGAAGTACCGAAGCGGTGATCAGGAACCCTGTCGCCTCATCGACCCCTTGCTGGTCCCCTGCGATCTGCTGGAGGATGAAGCGATCGTAAGGGAGATCGCGATTCATTGCGTCAATCACGTAATCTCGATAAGGCCATGCGTTGGGACGTTCCGTGTTGACTTCAAATCCGTGGGTGTCTGCGTAACGCACCACATCCAACCAGTGCTGCCCCCAACGTTCGCCGTAGCGAGGCGAAGCCAACAGGCGATCGACCACCCGCTCCCATGAGTCCTCGCCAGAATCCTCCAAAAACTGCTCCAGCTCCTGCGGCGTCGGAAGCAATCCGGTGAGATCCAAAGTCACGCGTCGCAACCACTGGCCTTTCGTCGCTGGGGGTGATCTCTTCAATCCTTTGGAAGCGAGGACTTCATCGACCAGCCGATCGATGTCAACCAAACCGGTCGGAACATGGAGCGGCTGGAAACTCCACCAATCACTGCGGTCGACCTCCTTCGACTCGTCGACTCCCTCTGGCCAAATGGATCCCTGAGCAATCCACTGTCGCAGGATCTGCCTCTGAGCGGCGGTCAGCGGCTCCCCCTCAGGCGGCATTCTTTCCGCTGGATCGAGACTCTCCACCACTTGGATCAATGGGCTGTTTTCTGGATCTCCAGCGATCCATGATTCGCCGTAGATCTGTCCTCCCCGCATGGCGGCTGACCGCAAATCCAATCGAAGGTCCGACTTCTGGCTCTTCGAACCATGACATCCATAGCATCGCTGCTGGAAAATGGGACGCACGTGCTTCACGAAGTAGACCGCATCCTGCGCCTGCCCGTTTCTGGTAGGCAGAATCGCCAACAGAGCGAAAAGGAGCCAAGTTGCCAAGGAAGCTAGCAGGCGTCCGGTCAGGTGGTGGATCATCGATTCGGCCTCCCCTGCGGTTCGTTCCGTCATGTTCGGATCCAGCCGATTGCGTCAGGGTTGGGTGAGGGGTTTGGGAGCCGAGACGCAATAGGGCATCGACTTTCCAGCGATTGCAGCGATCAGGTTCTCGGCCGCCATCCGCGCCATCGACTCCCGGGCCGCGTAAGTCGCGGATCCAATGTGTGGAAGAATCAGACAATTCTCCAGATTCCGCAGCGGGCTATCGGAAGGAAGCGGTTCGGGGTCCGTCACATCCAGGCCCGCCCCCCACAGATTCTTCTGCGCTAACGCATCGTACAACGCCTCCTGATCGACATGACCACCCCTCGCGGTGTTGATCAGGATCGCAGTGGGCTTCATCCAGGAAAGCCTCTCTCGATTGATCAAGTGTCGAGTCGAGGGGTTCAGATCGGCATGGAGAGTAACGAAGTCGCTTTTTCGAAGAAGCTCCTCCACTTCCACGCGCCGAGCCGACTCCAGGCCCGCGATCGGCCCGCGGTCCTGGCGTGACGAATAGAGCACCTCCATCTGCCACCCGCCATGACAACGCCTGGCCACGGCTTGGCCTATGCGGCCCATCCCGATGACCCCCAAAGTCTTCCCGCGAAGCTCCTGCCCCATCAGCCCCAGGGGTTCCCATGTCTTCCACTCCAACCGCCTTACTTGGTCCAGCGCAGCCTGCACATGCCTGGCCACGCCAAGCATCAAAAGCAGAGCGACATCGGCAGTTGCTTCGGTCAGTACGTCTGGTGTGTTGCCGACCTGTATCCCGCGCTGAGTCGCTTGAGCCACATCGATGTTGTTGTAACCAACGGCGTAGTTAGCGATTCCCTTGAGCTGGGGCCCCGCCGCATCCAGCACGCCCTGATCGATCGCATCGCTGAGCAATGAGAGAATGCCATGACAACCAGCAACCCTCCTTCGCAAGACTTCGGTAGAAGGGGGCAGCGGATCTTCCCATACGTCCACCTGGGCACAGGTCTGTAGGAGGTCGAGACCCGCTTGGGGAATCCGTCGCGTGACAAAGATTTTCGGTTTCATGCAGAAGCAAGCTCCTTGGACTTCCAGAGGCATCAAGCATCGTTTTCAGGAACCAGTGGAGTCGACTCGCCAGCTCCAGGGATCCATCAGAATGTCGACCGCAATAAGATCGGCGTAAAAAAGGGGATCAGCGCAGGCAAGAAAACACCGCGACCGAAGCATGGACAGACTGCAAGGTAGGTGATTGTCTTCCACTGATGGGCAGGATGGAAGGGAGTTCCTCTCCTCTGGTGCGAATGCTGGCGCCAACGAAATCGATCCCGCAGCAAGGCCCCTTCCAAGGCTCTATCCCTCTTGCTTCCACGAACGCTCATGCAAGCGGTTTGTCCAAAGGTAGCTCCAGTTCGGAAGATTCTCCTCCCAGGCATCATCCTGTCGATGATTTGGGATCCCATAACGAATGGGCCGGCATCGCGACATCTGGAGGGTCCACTCCCCCTGGGGGGCAAGCAGTTCCACCTCAATGAACGCCTCGGTGACCTCCTTCCAGATCATGTGGCCTTGAATGACGGGAGTCAGGGTTCCCCGTTCTCCCGAGATTTTGCCTGCGTGGTCCAAGTAGATTTTTCGATGATCGGGCAACCGCCGGCACCACCCCTTTGGGCAGGTAGCGGGGGTATCCAACCACTCCCAAGTCCAGAGGCACTCCTCCGTTTCGAGGAACAAATCGTAGTGGTTCGGCCTTGCCGACGCAGAATTCGTCTGGTGCCGGGAAACCGAAAAGCGGTAGGCTGGCACTCGATTGGTCTGGAAAATCACGGGGCCTCCGTTCCGAAAGGAACGCCTTTGCAGGTCGAAGGGAACTTTTTGAGAGCCACAGCTATCACAAGGCTCTAAGGGGTTTTCGTATCAGGAGGATCCGGGCGAATTGATTGACTCCAAAAACTTGAGACTTATTGGCAAGGATACGGTTCGGAGGACAGAGGCGACCCTGACGGTTGATTGGTGTAGTGGAACCTTGACTGCGGCGCTCGGCAGTGCCTTGCAGGATGGAGGAAAGCGGGCTGCACATGGGCCCAAGAATTTGCATCCACTAATTGCTCAATTATATTTTCAAGCGTTTCTGTTTTTGCCTGCGAGCGAGATCTAGACCTATTTTTTCTTGGGTTTTCGGGCTTTTTAAAGAATTCTCCCACCGACTCTCCCCTGGGATTGGCGGGCCGGGGCTGGAAACTTGTCCGATCGGCAGCGATCTGAGCTCAGTTTGTCGTTTTCTTATTTTTTGAATGATTCATTGCTTCGAGGGTTCGTAATGGCCGTCCGAAGAAACCACTCCGACCGTTCCAATAGCGCTTTCCTGCTTCGGAAGAATGCAGCAAAGCATCAGCAATCCAGGCGGCTGCTTCGCCGCAATTTGCTGGAGGCGCTGGAGTCAAGGCAGCTGATGGCTGTCGGCCCCCAATTGATCGGGATCCAGCCCAACAACAGCGATCTGTTGGAAGCGGGGGATGTCCGGCAGGTCGCCCCAAGGGAACTGGTTTTTCGGTTTGACGACTCCCAGGTCATCGATGCATCGACCCTTTCGGGCATCCGAATCACCCGTTCGGGTGGCGACGGGACGTTTGGATTAGCGAGTGGATCGAGCGATTTTGGGAGCGGTGGCCGGGTCGATATTCTTCTGACGGCTTTGTCGACCGGCAGCAGCTTTGAAGTTCGCACGGTCGCTCAGAATCTGGGCGCCGGTGCGGCGCCTGCGCTGTCGATATCGGGCAGCATCATCCAGGTCACATTGAACAATCATCCTTCATCGCCGACGACCGGTCAGGGTCTGGTCGATGCGATCAACAGTTCGGCGACGGTAGGTTCGCGTATCCGCGCAAGCATTCGCGGCGGATTGGCGACGGCTCCTCTGGCCAGCCAGTCGGGCGCGATTCCGGTGGTTCGCTTGTTGGGAACCCAGGACGTACCGGTGCCTGCGGGAGCGATTCTGGTTGGAGATCGCCCGAATGAAAACGAGGTGACATTCCGCTTTGCCGAAAACCTTCCGGACGATTTTTATCGGATCGAAGTATTCGGATTCGACGATCCGGCTAGAGGCATTGTCGGCTTGCGATCGGTCAGCACGGTAGCGGGCCGGCAGGGTGAACTATTTGTTCCCTCCGATCCTAATTCCCGTCAGGACACGATCGACTTCCGACTCGACCTGGGCCCCCAGGTCACCGGCGTGGTGCCGCAACCTGTGTATCGGGAAGCTGGAGTTCTGAAGCAGGCTCGCGACACGGTGGTCGTCCACTTCGACAACGACAAATTGTTGGTAGAGAACGACGCCTTCGGCCAGCCAACCAGTCGGTCGGTGGAGAATCCAGAGTTTTATCAACTGATCTACACGGCAGATACCGTGCGGAACACGGACGATGCAGTCTATCTACCACTGACGGCTCGCTATGACGCGGTCGCCAACACGGTGACGTTGCGATTTGCCAATGACATCGATCGCCTTCCGGGATCCAATGCGGGTCAGGCCAGCTTCCGTCTGAGAATCGGAACGCGCGAAACCGCTCCTCTGGCCCCCGTCCGATCGGAAGCAGCTGCGACCGCCATTAGCGACCTGAACACCGCTGGTGCGGCACGAGTCCGCTTCACTTCCCGAGCCCTTGGGGAGAATGGAAGTGGAGTGCGGGTGGAGTTTGTCAATTCGCTGCTGGGTGGCGACCCGGTGGTCACCGCCTCTGGAAGGACGGTGCGAGTCGACTTACGAAGCAATACGACGACGGTGCAGCAGGTGATTACGGCTCTGCAGCTTTCTTCGGCGTCGGCATCTCTGCTGGCCGCTGAACTGGAACCTGGCAGCAATCCGGCAGCGATTGTCGGTAACCGGCCGATCAACTATTCGCCGATTACGCTTTATGGTGTCGGAAGCACATTTGACACAGCGACCAATCTGGGCACCATCGGCTCGGCAGTCCAGTCTCAATCCAGCTTGATTCTCAGCTCCGCCATCGATCCCATCGAACAGCGGCTGGACAATCTGGGAGCCAGCGACGACCCCGGACACCGTCAGTTGGCCGAAGAGGTAGGGGACGGCTACGCCCAGCATGTCAACGACGATTTTGGCGCCGACCGGACAGCTGGGGTCAAGACGGTCTTCTACAACTTCAAGACGATTTACAGCAGCGACACCAACGGGAATCCGTTGGTCAATGCGATTACTGACAAGCAGAAGCAACGTGCCCGCGAATCCCTTTCGATGTGGGCGAACTATTTGGGGATTCAGTTTGTCGAGACACCTGACCAAGGAATCACCATCGCCACCGGCAGCTTTTCGGGGCTTTTGCCGGCCACCAATACCCGAGTGAGAACTGAGTCCCAGGTATCCTTCGGTGTGCGCATCGACCCAACTTTCCAATCGTCCATGCTGGTGATGCAGGCATCGCGAGTCTGGAATGACAATTACGGCGAAGACTGGTTCCGCACCTCCGCTGCAGCCTTCGGTATGCTGCTTGGCTTGGAGCACGCAGGGGAACTGGACAATGGCAGCTTGATGCGGCTGAGCCAACAGTTCTTGAACGCCAATGCAGACGGCGCGAATGACTTCGAACCGATCTTCCCGTCCAACCCTGACGTACTTCATGGGCAGTTCATCCATCGCACCGACAGCAACGACGTCGATCTCTATCGATTCGATGTCGATTTTGGCAACGACGACCGGGTGGGATTGTTCGTCGCCGAGACGTTCGCCGAGCGGCTGGGGCAGAGCAGTGAGGCGGATACCCTTCTGCAGCTTTACAAGAACACCTACGCGTCGGCGACCAGCAATTTTGGCGCCGACAAGGGATTGCAGATTCGGTTGGAATCGACACAACCGGGTAAGCTAGGGAACAACCTTCGGCTTTTTGTCACCAAGAGCGACCGGGGTGTGGGTGCCGGAACCATCATTAACGTCTTCGACAACCTAGTGACCGTCGACCTGAATTCCAACAGCGGAAGCGCAACGACCGCTCAGCAACTGGTCGATTCGCTCAATGCGGATCCCGCCGTACGGCAGTATTTCAAAGCGACTCTTCTGCAGGGTTCTCCTTCCACCAAGCTGGGTGATCGGGATTTGACTTATTCCCCGATCGTGCTTCAGGGTGGCGGCATGGAATTGGTCGCTCAGAACGACGACTACTTCAGCGAAGACTCCTACCTGAAGGCAAACTTGGGTAGTGGCATCTACTACATTGGCGTCAGTTCCACCGGCAACAACAAGTACGATGGCGTTCTGAATGGCACCGGGTCTGGTGGACGGACTCAAGGCAATTACGAATTGCGACTGACGTTCCGCGCCCAAGTCGACACGGTCGATGCGATCCAGGACATCGCCGGCATCCGTGCGGAAGACCTTTCGGTGACGTTCGATGGGGACGGGGATGGTATTCCAGGAGGCACCTATGACTTCTGGTTCCAGACCCGGCCGCTCAATCGTGTCCTGGAGTTCACAGCAGGTGCTTACTCCGGGCTCGAGGGCAAAACGATCACCATCACCGGTGCAACGGGTGTGATCCGCCGGTTTGAATTCTCTCTGGATGATAGTGTGGCGATCGGGAACATCGCCGTTCCTTACACTGCCACCAGCACCCAAGGCTCCTTGGCCAACGCGCTTGCCAATGCAATCAATGGCCAGTCGGCGTTGGGAGTTTCCGCACTGGCTAACGGTGCCCGGCTGGTGCTGTCGGGCGAACGAACGATCCAGACTTCCCCTGGCTTGCAGGGTCTAGAAATTCAAGGCCGAACCATTTTCGTCGACAAAGCGGCAGGCCCGAACGCCGACGGTTCTCTGGCACGTCCATTCAACAATATCGCCGGCTCGGGGGTTCCCAACGCATTTGCTGCAGCACAGCCAGGTGACATTGTCCGCATCGTCGGCAATGGAGGTGGCGACGGACGACTGGAAACCACTGCAGACAACTTTGCCTACGAGATCGGCCTGGGATTGCTCCCCGGCTCAGTGCTCTCCGATGGGACCGCGATGGAGGTTCCCAAGGGCGTCACGGCGATGATCGACGCGGGCGCGATCCTGAAATTGCGACGCGCCTACATCGGAGTGGGAAGCACCACTCTTGGGGTCGATCGCAGCGGCAGTTCGCTGCAGGTGTTGGGCACTCCCAACTTGACCGACCAGCGCGGTGCGCTAGTGCGTGACGCCAACGGCAACGCGGCCGGTGGTTCGGTGGTCTTCACTTCCTGGCTGGATGAGTCGGTTGGCCTGGACAATTACCAGCCGACCACCACCCCCGCCCCTGGGGACTGGGGCGGTATCTCGTTCCTGAGCGATCTGGATCGGGCATCGGGCAAACGGGATCTGGAGAACGAGGGAATCTTCCTTCGCTACGTGAACCAAGCCGACTTGCGTTTTGGCGGTGGCAGCGTTGTCATCAATTCGGTCCAGAAGGTGGTCAACCCCGTCGAGATGTTCGACGTTCGGCCAACCATCACATTCAACCGCATCAGTCGCAGTGCCGATGCCGCCTTGAGCGCCTCCCCGGATGCATTCGAAGAGACGAACTTCCACGAGCCACGCTATCAGGTCAATGGAGCGTTCACCAGTGACTTCGATCGTGTCGGCCCTAGGATCCATCACAACCAACTGACCGGGAACTCAGTCAACGGGCTATTCGTCCGCGTTCCCACACTGGCGGGAGAATCGACCAAACCGCTATCGGTGGCGGGGCGATTCGACGATACCGATATCACCCACGTGATTTCGGAAAACATCCTGATCAATGGAACCCCAGGCGGTGCACTGCTAGACACCACCATTCCATCCAACAGCCTCTTCGCCATGTCCCCCGCAACCGGCGGCGACATGATCCCCGGAACTTACAATTACAAGCTCTCGTTCATCGATCGATTCGGCTATGAAACGCCTCCTTCCGATGTCTCCAGCGATATCACGCTGATCGCAGGTCAGACCGCCATCCAATTCACTGGCCTCCCTTCGGTCAGTGGCGACTATGTGCAGCGTCGGCTGTATCGCAGCAACAACATTGGAACTGGCCCCTATGACCTGATCGCCGTTCTCAATGCCAACGACAACAGCTACCTGGATCTGGGTGGCAGTCTTGGGGGCAGACTGCTTCGAGATCGTCCGACCGTCACCGATGTCCTCCTTTCGTCCGGTGGCGCCGGCTCTTTATCAGCGGGCAGCTACAACTACCGCATCGTGATGATCGACCAAGCGGGTCGAGAAAGTTTGGCATCCAACGCCACGGCATCGAGAACCGTCGGCGTCAACGGTGCCATCACCATCGCGAACATTCCTCTGACTCAGGAAGGCTATGCAGGACGCCGGATCTACCGAAGCGCTCCTGGCGGAAGCGGTCCCTATGTTCTGATCGCTCAGTGGATGGACTCGACTCAGGCATTCCTGAGCCAGCTCACCGACCGCGGATCGAACCTTGGAACGACTCTGGCACCGACCAGTTTCGGAAATCTTCGAGCGAGGCTGGATGCATCGCTGGTGGTTGATCCAGGGACTGTGGTCAAGATGGAAGGTGCCCGGTTCGAAGTTGGCTTTGGCGCGCAGATGCTGGCCGAAGGTACCGACGGACTTCCAGTAGTCTTCACCAGCAAACTGGATGACCGCTACGGCGCTGGCGGTGCCTTCGACACCAACAACGACGGCTCTCAAACCACTCCACAGCCACGCGATTGGGGTGGAATCTACGTCGCTGGAACCTCGAATCTTAGCCTTGACTACGGCGTGGTAGCCCATGCCGGTGGTGTCACGCGGCTGGAAGGTACTTTCCGTGCGTTCAATCCAATCGAATTGCATCAAGCCTCCGCCCGAATTGCGCACACGCTCTTCATCAACAATGCCAACGGCGTCGGCGGCCAAGGCCCTGCGGACCGATTGGGAAGGCTTACCAATAAGGAAGCAACGATCTTCGCTCGTGGCACACAGCCGGTGATTTTGGAAAACACCTTCCTCAACAACCGCGGCAGCGCGATCACCATCGACGCCAACTCATTGATGGAAGTCGAATTGCCCGATCCAGGACGTATGACCGGATCGGCAGGCCGAGCGGAACAGTACAGCACCAACCGCGGCCCACTGATCCGTGGCAATCGGCTCTTCAATAATCAGCTCAATGGCTTGGAGATTCGAGGAGAACGGCTGAACACCGCCGGTGCATGGGATGACACCGATCTGGTGCACGTTCTGTTTGATTCGGTGATCGTCGACAACTTGCATCACGTCGGCGGACTCAAGCTCTTCAGCTCCCCCACCGAATCGCTAGTAGTCAAATTTGCTGGGTCTGGTTCCAACTTCGATCACAACGCGGGTACCGGCCTGACCGCCCGAGGAACGCGAACCAACATTAGCGATCGCGTGGGAGGCACTCTGGAGATTATCGGTCAACCAGGTTTCCCGGTGGTGCTGACCAGCCTCAAGGATGACACCGTCGGCGCAGGGCTTCAGCCAGATGGCCGACCGCAAACCGATACCAACAATGATGGCATCGCATCGATTCCTGTCGCTGGGGATTGGCGCAGCGTCCTGCTCGATCAGTACTCGCACGATCGCAACGTCGCCACCGTACTGGAGGCCGAATCGATCAAGGCGATTGCGCCGGGTCCAAACGGCACCGTCAATAGCGCACAGTTCCTGGGCAACTTGGCAGCATCCCCCTCGAACTCGGATGAAAACCTCCGGCTCGGATTCGTGATCCAGGGTGTTATCAGCCAGACCGACGACGTCGACCTGTATAGCTTCACGGCCGAAGCGGGGACCGAAGTGTGGCTGGATGTCGATCGAACCAGCGCGGAACTGGATGTGGTCATCGAGGTGCTCAACGCCAATGGAGATCTGCTGGCACGAAGCGACAATAGCTTTGACGAAACGATCGATCCGAACCAGTTGGTACGCGGCTCATTGATCGACCCCAACTTGGTCAACATCATGCCAACCCGTACCCAGGGACAGTTGAGGACCAATGCCAGCGGCTTGATCAAAGATGACTACTCCTTCAACATGAAGGATGCCGGCCTGCGCATGGTGCTACCGGGCGCAGTGGGAGCCCGCAGCACCTACGTCTTCCGAGTTCGCAGTGCATCGCTGAATGCCGACCAGTCGGGCGCGGGCCTGACGAAGGGAACCTATCAAGTCCAGGTTCGCACTCGAGAGGCTGACGAGTTTTCGGCCTCGACGGTGCAGTACGCAGACATTCGATACGCCACCAATGGCGTTCACATGCGGGGACTTCCGTTGCATTCCCCACTGCTGGGTGAATTCCAAGAAGACGAGAGCACTCGAAGCACCTCTGCAACACTTGCCAACAACGACAATCCTTCGGTTGGTAGCAACCCAGGCACGCGCCCGCAGTACGTGGGAAATCTACTGCAAAGCGACATGGGAGCCATCAGCATCGGCGGCCGCCTTTCCTCCTCTGGTGATGTCGACTTCTATCGCTTTGAGCTGACGGAAGGACGCTTGGTATCTTCCGGCTCGAACCCGATTTTCCATTCGGTCGTTTTCGATATGGATTACGCGGACGGGCTGAACCGCGCCGACACATCGCTGGCTCTTTATCGTGTCACCGGCTTTGGAACTTCCGAGACCTACGAACTGATCCACATTGGCGAAGACAGCAACATCACCGACGACCGTCGTCGCCCACAGGCCCTTCAAGACCTCGACGATCTGTCGCGAGGTTCGGTTGGTGCGAAAGACCCATTCATTGGCCCGGTGGCACTCGCCTCGGGAACCTATCTGCTGGCGGTGACCAGTGCAGCAAGAACACCTGCAGCACTGACCGACACCAATGTTCGCCGAGCTCCTGTTCCTTCGGTCAAGCGCATTGCGGAAGACAGCCTGGAGAGTTTGCCGTTGCAGACCGGTGCGGCACCTGCCTTGCCGCAGCTTTTCGATCGCAGCTTCACCGGCGGTTCTGATCCACGTAACCTCTGGCATCTTTCTAATGCCCAGGCGGGGGTACCTGGACATCGTGGCAGCCAAAGCTTTGCGTTTGCCAGCTCGACCACCAAGTCGATTTCGCAACCTGGAGGAGCCGCTGGGGATCTGGTCTCTAATGCATTCAACCTGGGCGGCTACTCCGCATCCGATCTACCGGTCCTGTACTTCAATTATCAACTTTCATCCGACGCCAATGACGTGTTTGATGTCTTGGTTCGCAGAAGTAACGGGTCCGAGACCTTGGTTGCTTCCAATAGCGCTCCAGCGGCGCCAACTCGACTCACCGGTGGCGGCCAGTGGTTGCAGGCGCGTGTCGACCTTTCCAGTTTTGCTGGCCAGGATGGTTTGAAACTTGTCTACCGCTACAACACGGTGGGTGATAACGCCGATACGACCGGTGTTCATATCGACGATTTCTTGATTGGTTTTGCCGAACGAGGCGAAATCATCACCAACAGTCCTTCGGATGCGACTTTCAATACGCGTTCGATGCCTGCCGGAAGTGTTCTCACTGGCGAGTACCAAGTTGAGATTCGCAAGGCGGAAGACTTTTTCACTTCCACACTTCTTTCGGGCCTGACTCTGGAAAAGGCATGGGATACCAACGACCGAAATGCTCAGCAAACAACGTTGGTGGCTCCTGAAGGGCGTCTGCTGCGCGATGGCGACACGTTTGATCTGAGCGACGGAAGCACCAAGATCACCTTCGAGTTTACGACCGACAATGTCGTGGGGCTTGGAAATGTGCAGATCCGCTTCCAGTCGACCGACAGCGCGACGGTGGTGGCCCGTGCGATCCGGGATGCGATCAACAATCCAAGCGTGCAGTCGCGACTTAAAGTGCAGGCCACTTCCACCGGTGGCGTTGCATCCGGCAATACGGGTGGTGACGCCCGGATTGATCTGCTTGGACGTGCATCCGGCGACTTCCGGATTTTCCAGCCTCAGTCGTTGCAGATTCGTAGCCAGACGACCAGTGCCGTCACATTGCGAAATGAGATTCTTGGAACAGGCCTGACGGCCACCAACACAGTCGCTCCTTCCTACACCGGCGGCACACAGTCCGCAGCACTGGCGACCTTCAATGGCGTCGACGGAATCCTTCTGTCGACCGGCAATGTCGCAGGGGCTCGTGGTCCCAATACGTCGGATCGATCGAGCGGTGTTTCCAGCAACTCGGGCGATGCGATGACCAACGCCTCGCTGGGTGTCACCACCACCGACTCGACTGTCCTGGAATTCACCTTCCAGTTCGGTAACGGCAATCAAGGAGGCAACCTCTACCTCGACCTGATTTTCGCTTCCGAAGAGTACAACGAGTTCCTGGGGCGTGACGCCGTGGCCGTCTTCATCGACGGGGTCAACTACGCGGTCGTACCTGGAACCACTTCGCGAATCGGAACGGGCACCATCAACGGCGGTAACCCGCTGGGTCTGGGCGCGACGAACCCACAACTCTTCGTCAACAACGATCCGAACGATGCTGGGGTCGCTCTCCAGGGCATTGGATTCGATGGCTACACATTGCCACTGACGATCGAAGCACTTGGGCTTGGGGCAGGCGAGCACACGATCCGGATCGTCGTTGCGGACACGACAGACACTGGTGGCGATAGCGCCCTGTTTGTTGCCAGTCGATCGATGTCGACCACCAAGTCGGTACGAACTTGGAATGGACTGGAAGCGATCTACCACACTGGAAAGAGCGACCAGAATGTGAATCGCGACCAGGGTTTGGTGGTCGTCCAAAATAATTTCATTCGTCACGCTCGCGATTACGGGGTCTGGTCGGATGCCGGCGATCGGCTTCAGGATCCCCGTGATGTCGTCACCGGTGCTGCTGCTGCCATGATGCAGAACTTGCCACCGCTGGTCGGCACCGGAACGGGGGCGGTGAGAAACCTGCGGGAACTGAACAACAAACTGGTGGGTGGATTTGCTCCTGGAGTCGTGATCCAGAACAACGTTTTGGAGAGCGGCGGTCTGGGGGGCGTCCATGTCCAGGGTGAGAACCCGATCTGGATGATTACCCCGACTCAGATCGGCGCCAACGAACCACCTCCAACCCTGGTCGAGAATGCGGAAGGCGATCAATTCGGATGGTTCATCGATGATGGCGATGTGATGGTGATCGATTCGGGACGCGTTCGCGCTCGGATGGAGTTTGAAGATGTCGCCGGGGGGCAAAACCCCGGCAACGGAACCTACGGTAGCGGTGTGGTTGGCGGGAATGGCTGGCGCGACACCAGCACTCCAGTTTACTACCGAGAATCGACCGGTTCGCAGTACCTTCGATTCCCCAACACGGTATTCGGATCGACTGCCATGGAAGTCGCACAGTCGCTCCGCGATTCGATCCTGGGAAGTATTTTGGTCACGAACGGAACAACTCAAAACGTCCGTGCCACGGTGGCTCCCTCACTTCTGGCGCCGTTGGCAGGTGCTTCGCAGGTCGCGCGTGCAGGCTACCCCAATTACTACAACCGCCCTGCGGTCTACCTGGAAGGTGTCACGAACATCTACTGGGAACCACAGGTGGGTGGCCGACCGTTTGATATTCGCCGCGTCGATGTGGCGGAAGGTGCCCAACCATTTGTTCGGATCGTCAACAATACGGTTTATGGTAATGATGGACGAGCTTCCTTCAACGGTGGCTCTCCGGTTGCGGAACCAAATGATACCCTGAGCACTTCGGTGCAGACTTGGCAGGGGACTGCACATAATCCAATTGCCTACACGGCCAATGGGGTGATCGGCGACAGCTCGCAGTACCGCGCCAGCACCACCCACGATGTCGACCTCTATCAGTTCAAACTGGATGTTGGCGACCGGGTCCGGATCGATATCGATTCGGCAGGGCCGCTCGATTCCGTCCTTCGCATCTTCAACAGCCAAGGGGTTGCACAGACTTTCCGTGACTCGCGTGGAAACCTGGTGACGATCAGCAACAACGATCCAGCACCAGGCGAAGCTCCCTCGAACGATCCCTACATCGACTTCACGGCGACGCAGCCTGGCGTCTACTATGTGGGTGTCAGCAGTTCTGGCAACAATAGCTACGATCCGCTGTCGCTGGGCAATCGCACCGATGGCAACTCGACCGGTGCCTATGCGATCAATCTGCAGGTGATGCATCCACAGAAATTCACGATCACGGTCGAGGATTTCAGCCAGTACCAGATCGGTGATACATTCACTATTGGTCAGGTCGCCGATTTCGCTTCGGGGACCAACGAAGTGACCTTCGAATTGGTCAACGGCAATGCGCCCCAGCCTGGCAACATTCCTATTGCGATCAACAACGAGTATCGGGCTCCCGATATCGCTCGCGCGATCGCTGGCGCCATCAACGCGGGCAACGGCGGGAATCCCGTCCTGCCAAACATTCAGAATCTTTCCAATGGAACGTTCGGGCTAGCCAGTCCGATCGGTCCGGTATCCGCCATCGCCCTGGGCGGTATTTCTGGAGTGCAAGGTGGTCTGCCGCTGTTCGGTGGAAGGCCTGACGGAAGCGCGCCAACCCACTCCGGACAGGGTATCGGGCACGACCGAACTGCGTCTGGACGACTGAGTTCGACATCCGCAGGTGATGGAACCACCGAACGTTTTGTGGTGATATCCAATGCCGCCTACATCCGTGGTAACGGCGCGTTCTTGGTTGACCCCGACTTCAACGAAGGCAATAACCTGGACCAGCTTTATCCGGAATCCGGGATTCTGGTGTCCGAAGGAGCCAGTCCGACGATCCTGAACAACGTGTTTGTGAACGTGCAGACCCCGGTTGTCGACGCCGAAAGCCGAACGGTGAATGGTATTTCGGCACCATTTGGAACCAATGCCCTGGCCGACCCGAAACCAGGCGAGGTGATTCTGTCAGGTTCGGTCTATCAGTTCACGGAATCGGGCATCGCCGCAAACCGGCTGAATCAGGGGATCGAGACGAATCCCACAAACATTCCGAACACGGGACTCGATTTCAACACCACCGTCCCCGGTTCGACACGTGTCTTCGTCAACGCGCAGGCCAGCCAGTTCCTTCCAGCCCGGTTCTCCCCGGTCATCGACAGCAGCATCGACTCGCTGCAGGAACGCGAGGGTTTTCGGACGATCAAGCAAGCGATGGGCATTTCCAACTCGCCGATTCTTGCGCCCGAACGGGATGCGGTGGGACTGCTGCGAGTCGACGATCCTGAGGTTTCGACCCCTTCAGGCTTGGGTGCAGACGTCTTCAAGGATCGCGGCGCATTGGATCGCCCGGAAGCGGTGGGCCCGACGGCGCATCTTGTCATCCCAGTCGATAACGACTCGGCGGGCAATGATCGCGATCGTGCCGAATCGTACGTCGAACTGACTCAGGGGGTGGTGCGGGAATTCAGAATCCAGTTGAAGGGTCCGAATCTCACTGAACTCCTGGTTCCAAGCCGCAGCGTGACTCTGTTTGAAGATGGACAGCTGCTACGAGAGGGGATCGATTACGTTTATGCGTTCAATGAGACGACCAACGAGATCATCCTCACGCCGCTGGCAGGCGTCTGGCGTCAGGGACGCGTCTATGAGATCTCGCTGAACAACAAAGACCGTTTCGTTCTGGAAGCACCGCGTGGCGACCAGATCGAAGATGGTGATCAGTTCACTATTACCGACGATGCCAACGGGATCGTCTACTTCGAATTCGACAGTGGCTATCAAATGCAGTTGCCTCGCGGCCTGCAAATGACGGTGCCTTTGGCCGGCGGTGCTGCAGGTGGTCTGGCCGATGGCGATCGCTTCTCGATCGACGACGGACGCGGAGAAATCTTCTTCGAGCTGGATCGCAATGGGACGGTTTTGGCGGGCAACATCGCGATTCCGTTCACTAGCTCCGACACCCGTGAGATCATCGCGCAGAAGATCGTGGACGCCATCGCTGGCTCCTCGGCTCGCGTCACCCCGCGACTGCTTCCGGGCGGTGTCGTCTATTTGGGATCGGTCGCCAATGTCCGACTGAACACCACGTTCTCGTCGTTGAGTCAACCGAATGCAACCTGGGGGCTGAAGGTTCCCGCTTTGGGGGCACGGCCGGGCGGTATCACCGACGGACAGATGTTCTCGCTGACCGATGGATTGACGACGATCACCTTCGAGTTTGACACCGACGGCGTCACCAGCAACGGCACGACGATCATCGATACGTCGGCCGCCAGCACCGCGACAGATGTCGCCGTGCAGATGCTGCAGGCGATCCAGCGAAGCCCACTGAAGGTCCAGGCTCAATTGATCGGTAGCGATGTGGTCTACCTTGGTCTTCCGGCCAATGGCGACGCGTTGATCATGAGCAGCCGACTAGCGTTGGTGGGAGTTTCACGGACGATTTCCGATGGCCAGTCCTTCTCGATCACCTATGCAGGTGTGACGAAGACTTTTGAATACACTCTCGATAGCAGCGTCGCGGCCGGCAGGATTCCGATCCCATTCCTCGTGACAGAAACTCCGGATGAGATCGGTATCCGAACCGCTCAGATCATCAAGGACGCGGACCTGGACCTGGATCCATTGCATTTGAGCAACGGCAATATCTCACTGGGCGGTACGGCAGACCATCAAGTTTCCGTCGCTTTGGCCCCAAGCATTGGTCTTTCTGGCACTCCAGGTGTCGCACCAAGAACCACATTGGAAGTGGTCGGTTCTCTAGTGCTCCAGGTGCCAATCCGTGGCGGCCAGGATGTGGTGGATGACAGTTTCTTCCGCATCACCGCCAACGGCGTCACCATAACCTACGAATTCGACCGCAACGTTAGTGGCCCGACCGTTCCAGGCAACGTGGTCATTCCTTATGGAACCACCAGTTCGGCCAACGACATCGCCACCTCGATGGCGATCGCGATTCGCAACAGCCTGCCGTCGATCAACGCACAGAATATCGGGGCAGGCAGAGTCGACTTAGGCCTCCTGCCTGACTCCGCCGTATCGGTCGGCAACTCGTCGCTGAGCAAACGCCGTGGAAACGTTTCGGATGGGGAATTCTTCACAATCACCAACGGTACGACATCGGTCACCTTCGAGTTCGATAACGTCAGCGTTGGCAACGGATTTGTCGCAGGGCGAACTCCCATTCTCTTCAGCAATAATAGCACCCGAGAAGAAGTGGTTGCCGCGATGAAGGCGGCGATCGAAGGCAGCATTCTGGGCCTTCAAACTCAGATCCTCGCGGGAACTCAGTTGCGATTGCTGGATAACCCAAGAAGCACCACCGACATCACACGGGCCCCAAGCCTTGGAAAGACCGGTGTTCCAGGGGGAGCCAATCCCGTTCGCTTCGCTCAGGATGCGAACTTCACCTCCGATTTGGTGGCCGATCAGATCTATCGAGCGATCAATTCGGCGTCCAACACGACGCTTGAGGCGAAGAAGCGAGGTGGAAACACGCTCTTCTTGGAGCATGCGATCACGGTCAGTCCAGAGATCAGCAGTTACTTCATACGCGCGATCGAGGATTTGGCAGGAAACGATCTGCAGGCAAACCGGATCAATGATGAGACGCAGTTTACGATCCTGATGCCTGGAGCCATGCTGGACTACGGCGATGCTCCCGATCCATTCAGCACCACCCTGGGACGCTACCCGACGCTTCACGACAACAACGGAGCCCGCCATGTGATTTCCAGTCGCGGATTGTTCTTGGGGGCGACCATCTCGGGCGATGATGACGGAATCCCAACGCCATCGGCCGATGGCGATGCAAGCGACGATGGGGTTACCTTCGTCTCAGAACGCAACCCGACAGGTTTGTTCAACCGGAACGTATTCACCGACATCACGGTTACGCTGTCGGCCCCCGGTTTCGTCGATGCTTGGGTCGACTTCAGTGGCGACGGCGACTGGGATGACCCGGGTGAGAAGATTCTGGATGGGGTCGAGTTCTTCGGAGATAGCCTGACGCAGACATTTGCCGTTCGAATTCCGCCGACTGCGCCCGAACCGATCGCGAAGACTCAGTCGTTTGCGAGGTTCCGAGCCAGCGGAGTTGGAGGCCTGCAGCCGACCGGACTGGCGGTCGATGGCGAAGTCGAAGATTACGCCGTGATTCTGGTTCCAGGCACTCCTCCCATCGCGGTCAATGACCAGTACGTCATCAACGAAGACGAGAGCTTGGCCACCTTCGATGCCACCGGTCAGGACACCCCCAACTTCCCGATCGATGATGGCGTTGCTGCCAACGACGAAGATGCCGAAGGTGACACTCTGTCGGTGACACTGGTAGAAGGTCCCAAGCACGCTCAATCGTTCACGCTGAATCTTGACGGTACCTTCAGCTACACGCCACTACCGGACTTCTTTGGCCAGGATTCGTTCACCTACCGCGTACGCGATGCGGAACTGACATCGAACAACATCGCCACGGCAGTCATCACGATTCGCGAGGTGAACGACGATCCGATCGGTGACGATGACAGCTATGTCGTCGACGAAGACAACACCCAGCGTTGGATCCACTCGGCACTGCTACTCAACGACCTACCCGGGCCTCCTAACGAGTCGGACCAAACGCTGAAAATCGTTGGTGTCTCGGCGGTTTCCGCTCGAGGCGGTTCCGTGGTGCTCAGTGGCACCGAAGTGATCTACACGCCTCCTTCGGATTACTCGGGACCAGATTCATTCACCTACACGATCGAAGACAACGGAACCACCAGTGGCACTCCCGATTTCCGGCAAGCGGTTGGCACAGTCAACTTGACGGTTCGGGACGTGAACGATCCACCGATCGCTGAGACCGATTTCCTGGAGACTCTGGAAGATGTTGCGATCACTCGTTCGAAGGACTTCTTCCTGCTCAACGATCGCCCCGGCGGACCAAACGAATCGTGGCAGACGCTGAAGTTCCTAGGAGTCGAAGCGACCAGCACGGCGGGAGGTAGCGTGTTCTTCAATGGCACGAACGTCACCTACACCCCGAGGAAAGACTTCGTCGGCACGGATACCTTCTTCTATCTCATCGAAGACAATGGCACGTCCGAAGGGCTTCCTGATCCAAAGCAGGCTCGCGGGACCGTTTCGGTCAATGTCGTGCCGATCAACGACGCTCCTTCGGTCATCCTGCCTTTGGGGACTCTGAATGTTCTTGAAGATGCCCCTGATCGTGTGATTGAACTGCTCAATCACTTCTTCGATCCCGATATCGCCAGCAACGGTGATGCCTTGAGATTTGAGGTGGTGAGCAACAGTCGGCCTTCCCTGGTGACTGCTTCGATCGTCGGATCCCAACTGACTCTTCGGTTCCTTCCCGACCAGAATGGAACGGCAAACATTCTGATTCGGGCAACGGATAACGCAGGGGAGTCGATCGCTGACCTACTGGCAGTGGTGGTTACACCGGTCGATGACGCTCCGATCGTTTCGGTCGCGATCCCCGATCAACAGGTCAACGAAGACAGCCCGCCAATCTCGATCGACTTGGCGAATCACTTCACCGATGCGGATATCGCCACAAATAGCGATGTGCTGACCTACGCCGTGGTGAGTAATTCCAATACCTCTCTGGTCACTACCGCACTGAGCGGGTCGGTACTGAGCCTCTCGTTCGCTCCCGATGCCTCGGGGCGCGCGACCATCACGGTTCGCGCTACCGATAAGCGAGGCTTCTCGGTGACCGATACGTTTGATGTTGTCGTCTTGTCGGTGAATGACCCACCGCGTACCCAGCCTGATTTCTACAATGCACCTCAGGGCGGAACGATCACCACCACCGACGCGACTGGCAACGCAACGCCAACGATTGTCGACAATGGAGTGCTGGCCAACGATTCGGATCCTGAAGGGGATGCGTTCACTGCGGAGCTGGTGCGGCAGCCGACTCGCGGCACCGTGGTGCTCAATCCGAATGGCACCTTCACCTACAACGCCCTTGGTAGTTCCGGTGAGACCGACACATTCACTTACCGTGCCCGCGATGCTCGAGGGGCGGTCAGTGTGGAAACACTGGTATCGATCCGCATCGGACCTCCACTGCCTCCTCGGCATCAGAATCCACTGGAAGCTAGAGACGTCAATGCCGACGGCTTTGTCTCCCCGATCGATGCCCTGCTGGTGATCAACCTGCTCAATGCACAGGGCCCATCCGTTCCTGTTAGCTCTCTTCCCGATCCGCCTCCTTATCGCGACGTCAATGGGGACAACTTGATCACGCCGCTGGATGCGATCCTGGTGATCAATTTCCTCAACGGCGGGAGTGGAGAAGGCGAAGGGGAAGGGGAGTCAGCGGGCCAGGCCAGCGGTTCGATCGAAGCGATGGGGGTACCTTACGGGTGGCAGTCGACGGTGAGTCGCGCCGCGGAGAACTCCCCACTGTCGCTCGATCGTCCCGTCGCGACCTCGGCCATTGCAGGTCCTCGCCGACAGGCGGCACCTCAGGAATTTGCACTCGCTTCGTACCTAGCCTCCTGGAAGGCTCAGGAGAATGACCCGTTGGAAGCATCGATTGAAACCATCGTCGATGGTCCGTCGCTGGAAGAAAGTCTGTTGGTAGACGAACTCCTGAAAGATTGGATCGATTAATACAGAACGGCTTTCGGTCGGTCTTCCGCAGGCGGCTGCTTTGCGGAGGACCACGGAAGCGGAACCGATCCGGGAAGCAGGGTATCCTTGAAGGAGACTTGCTACTCGGATCAAGCCACGAGCGATCTCAAGGGTGATACCTTGAAATCGACCGGAAGATTTTGAAATAGATTTTTTGCCGTAGTTCTTTTCTCATTCCTGCTGATTCCATCGTCTCCGCCCGCATCGGGCTGGGACGCATATTTTCGCCAAGGGTTAGTTGCATGGGTAGCAGTTACAAGAATCGCCCCGCTGTCGAATCCCGGGAATCCCAACTTCGCCGTGAGAAGTTTCGCCGCTTGCTCCATGAGAGCCTGGAGCGAAGGGAGTTGATGGCGACCAACGCCGCCGCCCCGATTTTCGCACCCGGCACTACCGACCAGTACGTCCGGGAGTGGATCGACAAGCTGAACAATCCAGGCGACGGCAACAGCGGTCAGTTCAACGCCCCGGGCCAGCGATGGACCAATCCCGTTGGCGGCGCCGGAAGCGCGATGGGGGATACGGCGACGGTCACTTGGAGCATCGTTCCGGATGGCACCTTGGTAGCCGATGGCGTCAACGGCGGCTCGGATAAACCGAGCAACCTGATTGCATTCCTCGATGGCATCTACGGTGGTGGCACCGGATCGGTCTCCCAGCGTCCATGGTTCCCGTTGGTCCAGAGAGCTTACGATCAGTGGAGCCAGGTCTCTGGTATCAGCTACGTCTTCGAACCGAATGACGACGGAGTGGCAACCAGCGGAAATGGCAACCGAGGCGTCGCCGGGGTGCGTGGCGACGTGCGCATCGCCGGGATCAGGCTCGACGGGAATTTTGGTGTTCTGGCCTACAACTATTTTCCCAACAATGGCGGCAACAACGGTTTTGATGGCGATATGGTGATCGATACCGCCGACCGCTTTTATGGCGATTCTTCCGATGGCGCTTCAGGGGAAAATCGTGGGCTGATCAATGTGCTGATGCACGAGGCGGGCCATGGCCATGGCCTCCTTCACGTGATCCCGACGAACGAAACGAAGCTGATGGAGCCTTTCGTATCGGACCGGTTCTATGGCGCCCAGCATGACGACATCCTGGGTGTCCAGCAGCTTTATGGCGATCGAAGCGAACCGAACGATACGGTGGCGACCGCTAGCAACCTGGGCGCTTTGAGCAACGGCACATTCCCATTGACGCTCCGTTCTCTGGACAACAACAACGACCTCGACTTCTATCAATTCTCGGTCAACTCAGCCGGCAAGGCGACCATCTCGGTGACTCCGCAGGGCCAAACCTACTCGGTCGGTCCTCAAGGAGGAACAGCCTCGACCACCAATTCGCTGATCTATAAGGATCTGGTGCTCGAACTGCTGGCCAGCGATGGAACCGTTCTGGCTCTCCGCAATGCTGGCGGTGCCGGCGTGCGTGAGGAGATTTTGGACTTCGATCTTCCAGCCGGGGGAACCTATCGGATCCGTGTTTCAGGCACCGGTGCAGCGCTGCCACAGCTGTATGACCTGTCGATCCGCATTGCAGGGACTAGTGTCCCGGTCACCGCACAGAATCCACCGCGGTTGCTTTCGGTGGCTGCCAATTACGGCGAGAATTTCGGCGTCAATCGAATCAACGTTCTCAGCGAGTCGCCTCGTGAGCTAGTCTTCCGGTTCGACGGTGCCCAGTCGATCGACCCCGCCACATTCAGTGGAATTCGGATTTATCGAGCTGGCGAGGACGGATCGTTCAATACGGCCGACGACATCCTCGTGACTCCCGCATGGATTGGCCATGGCGACAACGAAAGGGTGGTGATCGCGAGGTTCGCTGAAACCCTTCCAGACGATGTCTATCGCATCGAAATTCTGGGTGTCGATCTCGCTTCGGAAGGGCGTTCGGCCATTCGCAACACGGAGGGCGAAGCGCTTCGGCCGCGTCGAGCCGGCACGGATCGCGACACGTATTACATGAACCTGGAACTCGGGGCTCGCGTGGTAGCCGTGGTCCCGGAACCTGTGGAACGGACGGGCTCGGCGCTGACCCAGCGCAAGAACCAGATCGACATCTACTTCAATAACGATCCGTTGCATGATGTAGCCGTCACCACCAGCGGCGTGAACGACCCGACGGTTGTGACCCCTGCGTTCTACCAGCTGATCATGACGCAGGACACAACCACTCCCAACGACGATGTGGTGATCCTGCCGACTTCGGTCAGCTACGATCCAGTGACCAACAAAGCGGTCCTAACCTTCGCTCAGGCAATCTCCAGCTTTGGTGACCGCGCAGAGACATTCCGGCTTCGCGTCGGTTCGCGGGAGGTGGTTCCCAACAGCGCCGCGCCCAGCACCCCGACGATCATCACACCTGCCGCCGACCCTGGGGACACTCTGGTCAGTTCCACCGACCTGGGAACTCTTGCAGGTTCCTCCTCCTTCATCCTGAGGGAAGAGGTTCGAGCGGGAAGTGGTCGCGCCCTTCCCGATTATCCAGGAAGCAACTTTGATCCGGGCCATCGCGATATCCAGGACGAGAGCCATCAGGGTGGCGCTCCCGATGCAGATCCAGATATCACTGTGCTCACCTACACCTTCGCTCTGGGGCGATCCTACGGAGTCGACACGGCAGGCCGACCTCTGTTCTCCACCATCAGCCCCGATCAGATGCAGCGGGTCCGTGAGATCTTTGAGTTCTATGCAGCACAGATGGGGATCAACTTTGTCGAGACCGAGGGGGCCGGTGACCTGACGGTCGTCGTCGGCGACATGGCACCTCTGAACCAGCAAAGCGGCCCAGGAGGTGTGATTGGTGTCGCCTCGGGTTCTTTGGCGATCATGGATTATGCGGAAGCCTGGGACAACACGTTTGGATTCGGGGCGAATATCCCGAATACCCAAAGCTTCTTCATGGTCGCCATGCACGAAATTGGCCATATGCTTGGCCTTGGTCATGCTTATGACCAACCCGCAGGCACCGTCATGGGTGGCCTGGAGAATTCTTCTTTCGTCCCGACACCTGTGGAGTGGTTCTTCCCAGGCGATGTGGATGTTATCCACGGACAACACCTTTATCGGCCAGACAACCGCGATGTCGACATCTATCGGTTTGTCGTACCCGCAGGAGAGAAGGGTGCAATTCACCTGGAAACTCTTGCCGATCGCTTGGCGCAATCCAGCCAGGCAGACACCCATCTGACTTTGATGGAACGAACCCCCACAGGTCTGAAGCTGCTTGCGGTCAACGACAACTACTTCGGTAAAGACTCGTTTATCCGCCTGGATTTGGACAGCGCAGCCAGCGATCGCGAGTTCTTTGTGGCGGTGACGGTACGCGGCAACTCCAACTTCAATGCATTGGCGAAGGACACCGGTAGCGGTGGTACGACCTCGGGCAATTACGAACTGCGGCTCGACTTCCGTTCCACTCTGGTGCCCCAGATCGTCGATTCGACCAACACGCCGCTGGACGGCGATGGCGACGGCACGGCGGGGGGCAATTTCAATTTCTGGTTCCGTTCGGCCCCCGAATCGTCGACCCAAGCTCCGGGAGCTCCCAAGACCCTTTTTGTCGACAAGGGATACACGGGAGCTATCTCCAATGGTTCCCTAGCTCAGCCATTCCGCTCTCTGCCTCAGGCAATCGCAGCATCCCGCGAAGGAGATATCATTCGCGTCGCCGGTAGCCTCGGTGCCGATGGCCAACTGTTGACCACTCGGGACAATCCCGCCTACGAAATCGGTACAGGCGGAACAGGGAACGCCACGCTGTCAGACGGCAAGAGCCTAGAAGTGCCAAAGGGCGTGACGTTGATGATCGACGCTGGAGCCATCTTCAAGATGGGTGGTTCAGCGATCATCGCGGGCAGTTCCGATGCCTCGTCCGATCGCAGTGGCGGTGCCGTTCAGGTGCTCGGGACTCCCGTCAGCCCTGTCTACTTCACAAGCTACAAAGATGAGTCGCTGGGGACCGACACCAATCCACTTGCGACGGTCCCAGCGCCCGGTGACTGGGGAGGTATTGAGACGCGACTGGACGTCGATCGCGCTCAGGGGCGCCGAGACAGGGAGCGGGAAGGGGTCTTCCTGAACTACATTGCCTTTGCCGACATGGCTTATGGGGGAGGGCAGTTCGGTCAAGGTTCGCTTAGTCGCGTCGTCACTCCAGTCCAGATGACCGAATCGCGCGCCACCTTGCTGAACAACCGATTCCGCAACAATGCGGACGCCGGGATTTCAGCCGACCCCAACAGCTTTGAGTACACGACGTTCTCCGAGCCACGGTATCACATCGACGAAGAATACACTCTCGACTACAACCGAGTCGGGCCGGTGCTGCAAGGGAACAAATTCGAGAACAACTCGATCAATGCCCTCCGCATTCGAATCGACACGCTCGCCGGGCAGGCGCTCAAGCCTCTGACGCTTAGCGCCAGACTGGACGATACTGACATCACGTATTTCCTGGGTGAGAATCTGATCATCCAAGGGACTCCAGGCGGACCTATTCTGGAGACGGTCCGGCCCGACCTGACTTTGATCCAGCAGAATCCTTCGACCACCACCACCGGTTCGCTGACCGCTGGTGAAACTTACAACTACGTCATGACCTACGTGGATATCGATGGTGGCGAAGGGGTCGCCAGCCTACCGACCAACGATATCACCGCCACTGGTACCGGTGCGATTCTGTTGACTCAGCTTCCTGCGGCAACGGGCGACTTTGTTGCGCGGCGGCTCTGGCGCAGTCAGCCAGGTGGCTTCGGCCCCTATGAACTGGTCGCCCAGCTCAATAAAGACGCGGTCTCCTACACCGACACCGGCATTTCCCTAGGTGGTGCTCTCGATCCGACGCCGAATACCAGTTTGCGAGCCCGTCGGGATGCCAGCTTGGTGATCGACCCAGGGGTGGTGATCAAATCGCTGGGAGCAAGGATCGAACTGGGGATTCGGGGCAACTTGATTGCCGAGGGATCGAAGGCAGAGCCAATCATCTTCACCAGCCGGCTGGACGATCGTTATGGTGCCGGCGGCACGCTGGACACGAACAATGACGGCACTGCATCGGTTCCAGCCCCAGGCGACTGGTCGGGTATTGTCGCACGGCATCTGTCGACACTGAGTATCGACACGTCCCTGATCACCCACGCTGGTGGCGTCAGCAGCGTACCGGGTGGATTTGCGACGTTTAACGCACTGGAAATCCATCAGGCGACAGCGCGACTTTCGCGATCGGTTCTCGAATCGAACGCGTCGGGGGCATTTGGTCCGGGATCGACGAACCGCGATTCGCGGGGCCCCAACGACGAGGCGGTGATTTATGTCGTTGGATCGCAATCGATCCTGATCGACAATATCATCCGCAATAACGCATCGACCGACACCGCCGCGATCAGCATCGATGCCAACAGCCTCAAGGCAACGTCGGTGGTCGACTTTGGTAATCAAGTCGGCGTGGCCGAGTTCGCCGACTATGGGCTTGGCAACATGGGACCGTTGGTCCAAAAGAATCGATTGGGCAACAACGCGATCAATGGCATGCGGGTCCGTGGTGCCACCTTGACCACCGAATCGATATGGGATGACACCGATATCGTTCACGTGCTGCAATCTTCCGTGATTGTTCCCGACTTCCACACCTACGGCGGACTGCGTCTGCAGAGCAAGGTCAACGAAAGCCTGGTGGTGAAACTACAGGGTAGCAGTGCTGGATTCGAAGCCACAGGTCGTCCGCTGGACATGCCAACACGCATCGGCGGTAGCCTGCAAGTCATCGGGTCTCCTGGCTTCCCGGTCATTCTCACTAGCTTGTTAGACGATTCGATCGGTGCCGGTTTTGATCCATCGGGGCGTCCCCAGAGCGACACGGATGGGGCGGGAACAACCGTGGGTCGCCCTGGCGACTGGCGCAGCATTCGGATCAGCCCCTATAGCAACGATCGCAACGTCGACACGACGTTCGAACTGGAAGCTGACAAGATCCAGGATCGCGCTGTCAACGACATTCCAGACAACGCGCAGGAATTGGGCCAGTTGGCCAATACCCTTCGAGGTGGCGACGAAAACCTTCGACTGGGCTTCACTGTCCATGGATCCATCGCGGCGCCATCGGATCTCGATGTCTATCAGTTCACCGCAACCGCCGGCACGATGGTCTGGATCGATGTCGACCGCACCAGCGGGGGACTCGATTCCGTCGTGGAATTGATCGATCAGAATGGTCAGATTCTCGCCCTTAGCGACAACAGCTTGGACGATTCCATCTTGGGCACCGCGCTGTACGACTCGGGTGTGCTTGGAACCAAGCGTGTCCTCCCGATGGACACATCGATTTTTGCCTACCGCAATGCCCTGATTCCCGAAGCCTCGATCGATTTCCAGTCGGTCAATCCGCTCGACGCTGGGATGCGATTGGTGCTTCCGGGTGTCGCAGGTTCGATCAATCCGTATTTCATTCGAGTTCGCAGTAGCAGCCTGCCACCCGACGCGACTGCTTCGGATCGACTTTGGGATCCCGCCGAAGTTCGAGGTGGCGTCACCATCGGCGCTTATCGGATGCAACTGCGTCTGCAGCAGACCGACGAAGTTGGCGGGTCGACCGTTCGCTTCGCAGATGTCCGATTTGCAACCAACGGAATCGAACTCCTCGGACAACCGCTCCATTCACCGCTTCTGGGCGAGACGGGTGAACTGCCGGATCCGGCAGGGAATCCGAACGAGCAGCCAGCGGGCGCAACGCCAATTGGCAATATCGCTAATTCGGATCGGTCGGGCATTTCCATCGCCGCCGCATTGACCGCGCGAACCGACGTCGATTGGTTCCGATTCCGGATCCAGCGCGACTCGATCCAGACACCTGGCGACAAACATATCGCTACGTCGTTTGATATCGACTACGCAGACGGCCTGGGACGACCCGACACGACACTTTGGATTTTCCGAGATGCCGCCTTGGGACCAGAACTGGTGCTCTTGGCGACCGACTCGGATATTGCCGATGACCGCGCCCGACCTGGCCAAGGAGCCGATGCGGATGATTTGTCTCGAGGCTCCTTCGGCTCTCGCGATGCCTTCCTGGGAAGCATTGAGTTGCCGGACGGCGATTACTTTGTAGCCGTCAGCAATTCCAGCATCGCCTACAATCAGATGTCGCAATTCTCATCGGCCAACACCACAGCGCCCAACCTGCGCGTGGAACCGCTGGATGGGTTCACTCGCTATTCCGAAGACCGGTTCGACAATGTCGCAGCCGAAACTGCATTTGGTCCCAAAGCGGTCGCCTTCACTGGTTCAGCGGCGGATGTGGTCCCTTGGACTCTTTCCGATGTGACGCTGTTCACCGCAAGAAACAACGGCACCAACGGTCAGTTCTTCTACGTCAACCCGCTCACTGGGGTCTACGAAGCGAACGTATCGGATACGAACACGTTCCGTGCGATCGAAGATCTGGCAGTTCAGCCCAATGGAACCGTCAAAGCTTTTGAATACAGCTCGGTCCAAGGGACAGCCTCCGACGCGAACTCCGGCACATTCTTCACGATCGATGGGGCCGATACGGGGACGGTTGTTGGCAACTACTCCAATTCGCAAATCCAAACGTTCCAAGGATTCCCAGACCCGAATGATCCGGCAGCGGCATGGACGGTCGAGCAGGCGGAGAACGGCAACGGGCGCATCGGTCATGGGATGCGATTTACGGCGATTGGCTACGGAAACTTTGGACAGTTGGGAATGTTCGGCGTCGCTTCGCGCGGCAACGGTCAAACCACCTATCGTTCGGTGAATGTCAATCCAGCGGACGGTGCGGCTTCGGGTGGCCCTTTCCGGCCTGCCAATAACATCCTCTACCAGCTAGATCCCACTTCGGGATTCCCCGTTTCGTTTGCCGGTGCTGCAAACCGGGCTGGAGCCTTCCGGGCTCAAGGGGCAGGCACCCAGATTCGCGAAGCGGGTCGGTTCAATACCAACAACGTCATCACCGGGATCACCGCAGTCGACCAGATCCTCTACGCCGTCTCCGACGCTGGGGAGTTCTTCGTCGTCGACCCGACGTCGATCATTCCGTCGGAGAATTTCGAATTCGGTCCGTCGTATGCGGCGTTCAACCTAGGTGGTCCACAGACCATTCTGAGGGATGACAATGGGGATCCAATCGAGTTCACCAGTCTCAGCACTGGACCTCGAAACGTCTCCGAGGGTCGATACGCACAGACGCTCTTTGGAGTCACCGCCACCGGTACGCTCTATGCATTCGACATTCAAGGGAACCCAGCGCCGGTGTTCACCCGTGGGCGCAGCAACATTCAGGTTCCCGCTGGAATTTCGGGCATCGACTTCTCGGCGATGGACGAAAACCTCTGGCACCTGACTGACCAGCGTGCCGACAATGCAGGCCATGGTCAACCGAGAACATTCAACGGCAGTCGCCCCAACCCACAGGGCAATGGCGGCAACAGCCTCCGTTTCGGATTCCCGCAGAATCCAGCGGGTTATCTGCAGGGAGACTGGACTGGGATTTACGATCTGCCCAGCCAGCAAGGCACGTACGACATGCCCGGCGGTGCCTGGGGTGCCGTGGAAAGCCAGTTGATCGATCTGCGTGGGTACTCCGCCGACGACCAGCCAATGCTCTATTTCAACTACCTGCTTCAGACAGAGACCAAGAACTCCCCAAACAATGACGGCGATAACTGGATGCGAGACGCATTCCGCGTCTATGCCGGTACGCCCGATGGGCAGTGGATTTTGTTGGGAACCAACAACTCGTCCAACGACAACAACTACAACAACGGAAACAACGAATTCGACCCTGGAGTATCGCTTTACACCGATGCCTTTGGAAAGAACTACAAGGCGCAGGAAGTCTTCGATACGGGCGAAGCAGGGTATGCAGGCAACTGGCGGCAGTCTCGCATCTCGCTGGCCCCGGTCGCGGGCATGCAAGACGTCCGCATTCGCTTTGAATTCTCCTCTCAGGGCGACATGCGCAGTGGGGATCCCGTGCGCGGCGGCGTCGAACTGATGGCGGTGGTCCCAACCGCCCTGGTCGACGGCGACACCTTCTCGGTGCTCAATGTTCAGGATGGGACCAACAGCACCTTCGAATTCGATATGGGATTGGTCTTGAACATGCCGAGTGGTCAGAGCATCCCGGATGGGGCTACGATCACCGTGGAAGGGACCGTCTTCACCTTTGTCTTTGCGGCGACGGGTGCGGCCAACGAAGTGGTGATCACCCCCGACATGACCCCGCTGAATGTCGCCGGGGAGTTCCGAAAGGTGCTGGAACGTGCTTGCTTCGAGGTGCGAACCAATACGCTTTCGCCGAACATTTTGAACATCAAGGGAGGAACCACTGCGGCTGGCCCGCATTCGGTGGGAGGTGGCCTGGACAGCAACCTGATTCTTGGGTTCCCTGGCGTTTCCATTGGGAATGAGCCGGTCGATATCCACCAGGAGTATCCAGCCAATTACCTGACACTTTTCGATGCGGTCGACAGCGACCCCAATTTCGGTGGAGGCCCAGCCCCCTCCCCGATTCTTCAGAACCCTCTCGATTTGCTTGGCGCACCCGATTACATCGGTGGCGCAGCAGAGCCTTCGGCAACCAATACGGGAGCCTTCTCACTTGGCAACGGTGGCCAAGCAACCATATCCCTCTTCCCGCTGAATTGGTTCACTTCTTCGGGAGATTCCCGACCTGACCTGTTCATCCAGGAAGTCGGTCTGCCAGAAGATCTGTTTGTTGAGATCAGTGAGGACGGTGTCACCTGGATTCCGGTCGGTATGGTTGGCGGCTGCGTCGTCACCGTCGATCTGGACGCTTTCGGAATCACGCCGGACGTTCAATACACCTTCATCCGACTGACCGACGACATCAACCAGGGACCCACGACAGGGCCTAGCGTCGGTGCAGATATCGACGCCGTGGGAACGTTCTTCAATGCCTACAACACCGAGCCTCAGGCGCGGCTGGCGGTCCGTGACGCGATTCGCGTTTCGCTGGCCCAGGCGCTCAACGTTGCTGGTCAGGAAGACAACATCGATGTCTGGGATGTCTACAACGATACGGTACGGCTGTATGGTTACCAGATCACAGATCTCGGGAAATTGGGTGGTCTGATTGACCCACGAGCCGGGGATAGCTTCGAGAGCGACCCACAGAACCGACGCGATCAACGGGCGCAAAACAATCGCTTCGAAGGTGTCTACATCGACGACATCTTGATCGGTTTTGCAGAGCGCGGCGAAATGGTTTCGGGCGCTGTCGTTGGAACGTTCAACAACTTCGATGTCAATTCACTCCTTGCCGCCGGTGGCTTGCCTTACACCGGACAGTCGTTGCCGGTCGAACCAATCGAAACCGGTACATACCAATTGGAGATCCGAACTTCCGCCGAATACGGAATCACTGGCGCACCGAATGAATTGAGCCTATCTCCATTGGTAGGTGCCAGGGCCTTTGACACCAACGAGCGACTCGCCAAGCAGTCTTCGATCGTGGTGACCCAGGCCAGTGCGATCACCGATGGAACCACATTCACGCTCAGCGATGGTTTCAACGAAGTGGTCTTCGAGTTCGATGTGAACACTTCGGCGGCGGACCCCGCTTCTGGAGTCGCACAGGGGCACGTGCGCGTTCTGATCGACCCAGGCTTCAACTCGGCCCAAGTGGCTGCGGCGATCCGCGATGCGATCAATATCCCATCGGTCCAAGCGCTGCTTTCGATCAGCGCGTCGACCAACGACAAACTGCAGGTCAAGTCGTCGCAGGCAGCTATCGATTCCTCGATGATCTACCTCCACGGTTCGGCCGCCGGAAACCTGATCGGCAGCACCGATCTACCCGCATCGCTCTCCTTCTTCCTCTACGGGGTCGACTCCGCACTTGGCGAAGACTTGGGGGACAGCAACCGGCTGCGCGATCAAGGGCAGATGATTATCTCCTCGACCTTTGTTCGGGACAGCGCTCAAGTGGGTATCCTGGTCGACAGCGCCAACCGGAATCAGTTGCAACTTGCTGCCGACGTCGGGCCGCGACCTTACCCCGGGACGCCGCGCAACCTACTGACGCTCAATACGGCCTTGCTGGCGCCAGGAGCCGTGATCGTCAACAATGTTTTGGCGAACAATGGCACCGGCGGTTTGGTGATCAGTGGCGATCAGCAAGCTGGTCAGACTCCAGCGGCTCGATCGATCACTCGCGCCATCAACAACACCGTGGTCGGCAACGGCTCCGGCACCGGCATCCAGGTGAACCAAGGTGCAGCCCCTGACCTGATCAACAACATCGTGACTGGATTCACGACAGGCGTCGCGGTCGACGCCGCCAGCTCTACCGTGACCGTCCTCGGAGCCAATCTCTTCAAGTCGAATGCCAGCAACGTTCAAGGACTCGCTGGAGGTGGTAACGGTAGCTTCCCGATCTTCCTTGGTCCCAACGATCCGCTTTTCACCAGCCTCACCAACGGCCGCTACTATTTGGCTCCGTTGTCTCGGGCTATCGATAGCTCACTGGCTTCTCTGCAGGAGCGGTCTGCCCTCTCGCAGGTGAAGAATTCGATGAGCCTGCCCAGCAGTCCCATGATTTCGCCAAGTCGCGATATCGGTGGGCTACTTCGCATCGATGATCCCGCGGTGAACACCCCGGGCGGTCAGGGACAGAATGTCTTTATCGATCGAGGTGCTGTGGACCGAACCGACTTTGTTGGCCCAACGGCTACGCTTTTAAACCCGTTGGACAATGACGCCGATCAGGTCGATATCGATCGCAATACCACCTACGTTCGATTGCTCGATGGGAATCTTTCCTACTTCTCGATCCTTCTGGACGAGAGCCAGGGAACGGGTCCAGACCCAGCCACGGTCACGGCGCAATCGGTGATGCTTACCGAAAACGGCCGACTGCTGATTCCTGATGTGGACTATGTCTTCGGTTACAGCGTCAACAGCCGAGAGATTCGACTGACCCCCAATTCCGGCTTCTGGCGCAGAGACAGCGTCTATGAAATCACGCTGAACAACGCTCGACGCCTTCAGATTTCGCCAACCAATGGACTGGGCGCGACCGATGGCAATCAAATGGTCGCGACCCTATCCGATGGTTCGCAGGTATTCATGGAATACGAGAGCGGCTACATCCTATCCGTGCCGCGAACGTCAACCATCATTGTTCCGGCCACTGGATCCGGTCCGGCAGGGATTGTCGATGGCCAGAGGATTCGGATCACCAACGGCGCCACTGTCGGGAACTTTGAATTCGACACCGACGGGACGGTCAGCCCTGGTTTCCGAAGGATTTCGATTCCTCCGATCGGTTCTGCTGGTCAGATTCGCGACGCAATCCTGTTGGCACTCCAGGCCCCATCCAACAGCGATCTCAACTTGGCGCCCAAGGCGGTGGGCGCAGACCAGATCCATCTGGGGACCCTTGCGGTGCATACGGTCGATGTGAGCGGTGCATCGCTGCAATTGGTTGGCGATCCAGGCGGAGTCACCGATGGGCAGACGCTGGTGATCACCAGGGCTGGTGGTTCGCCGCTGAACTTTGAGTACGATCTACCATCCGATGGACCGGTGGCTAGCGGTCGTTTGCCGATCGCCATTGAACGGAGCGACACCTACGACGACATCGCTCGCAAGACAGCCGCCGCACTGGCTCCCTACTTCACCGATGGATTCAGCCCGGTCACGGCCGTCGAAGGTGGCTTTGTTCACGTCGGTGGCAAGCCAGGCGATGCGATCGTGACTTCAGGTTCGCGACTGGCGCTCAGCGGAACTCCAGGGGTCACCGAGAGCCTCCAATTGACGGTCCCAACCGCGGGTGGTCCGGCGATTCCCGATGGGGCTCGGTTCTCCATCCGCATCGGCACCACATCGGTGGTTTTCGAATTCACGAAGGATCTGGTGGTCGGCACCGGCAACCAGCCGATTTCGATCCGCAACACCGATACCGCCGCTCAGGTGGCATCGAAGATTGTTGCGGCGATCAATATCGCCGGCCTTGGATTGACTTCCCAAGCCAATGGATCGGTGATCACGCTGAATGAACCGCTGGGAACGGTGCTCAATCTCCTGACTAGCGGATTGACCAGCACGGGAGTTCCCGGTGGTGCGGTTCCCGTCAATTTCATTCCAGCAGCGACCTTCACCAAGGAGCTGATGGCCGCTCAGTGGGTTAACTCCCTCCGTCGCATCGGATTGGGTGTCGACGCATTCCTGGTCGGCAATGAGACCGTTCTGGTCGATGGTGTGCAACAGATCAGCGGTGTCCCAAGCATCGCGATCGATGCCATTCGGGATTACGCCGGAAATCCACTGCAGGCCAATCGCGCCAACTCGCTGACTCAATTCACGATCGTGATGCCCGAAATGTCGCTGGACTACGGCGATGCCCCAGGTGCTGGCAGCCAGACGATGCAGAGCGACAACGGCTCGCGTCATGCGATCCTGCCGGAAGATGAACCTTATCTGGTACTTGGCCAGTGGGTCGATGCCGATGCGGATGGACAGCCTGACTCCAGCGCCACCGGGGATGATTACGATTCGTTGATGGCAGGCACATTGCCACTGTCGGTCGGCACGACTGGACCGGCCGTCCTGGAGATGCCTGGACCTGCCGGATTGGTTGGCCGCACCATCGTCATTCGCGATCCGGCTAGGCACTTGGTGACATTCGAATTCACTAACAGTGGTAGCGCCAGCATCCCCGGCGCGGTCGCAGTCAACCTGACGGGCGCCCTTACCCCGACCGATGTTGCGACACGCTTCACCGCAGCGGTCCTGGGAGCCCTGACGACCGGAAGGATCGACGATTTGATCCCGATTCAACGTGGCCCGGTTGTCGATCTGGGTGGAACCCCAGAGCACCTGTTCGATCTGTCGAACGCATCCTCTGTCACCCGTGTTCAGACCGGATCGCTTAGCCTGCTTGGTTCCTCAAACATCGCGGCTTATGCCGATGGCCAGACCTGGACAATTCAGGATGGAGCTGGTGGAACCGTCACATGGGAACTTCACGACAGCTCGACCGGTCCCGTTTCGGTGACACCGGGCAACCTTCCATTCGCCGCAGACCTAACCGTTGCCACTGCAGCACAGGTGATGCAGTCTCTGCAAGCAGCGATCGTCCAGGCAATCAGCAATCGGCAAATCAGCCTTCCTGCCCCAACGCTCAGCGGAACGCAGTTGACGATTGCGGCCGATGACGAGGACGGTGTTCGCTTCACTGAGATCTTCAACAGCCGTGCCAACCCAACTCCTGTGGTGGTCACGTCGTCTGGGACCGGGATGCTGGACGCTTGGTTCGACTGGAACAATGACGGTGATTTCCAGGATGCCGGCGAGCAGATGCTCAAGAGCACCCCGGTACGATCGGGTGACAATACCTTCCTAATCCTTCCGCCTGCATCGGCCAGCACCGGCTTCCTGGCTGCACGTTTCCGCCTGAGCGCTACCGGTGCCTTGCTGACCAATGGCGTGGGAATCGGCGGCGAAGTGGAAGATTACCTGATCGAAGTTCTACCAGGGACCCCGCCAGTCGCCGTCTCTGACACTTACTCAGTCGATGAAGATCAAGTGCTTTTGGTGGCCCCGATCGGTGTGCTGACCAACGACACCGATGCTGATGCAGCGACGACGCTGACGGTCTTCGACAGCGATCCTCTGGTACCGGGGATTCAGCCCGAGAGATCGACGGAACATGGCTCGCTTCAACTGAATTCCGATGGAAGCTTCACCTACGCACCAGACCTCGATTACTTCGGCACCGACTCGTTCGTCTACTACGCATACGACGGGCGGATGAAGAGCAATCTGCCGACGACGGTCACCATCAATGTACGACCTGTCAACGATGCGCCCACCGCTGTGGATGACACGGCTTCCATGATTGAAGACACCACGATCGTTCTCCCAGGCAGTTCGATCTGGGGCAATGACATCAAGGGCCCACCGAACGAAGCGGTCCAGAACTTCCGACTGGTGGGTGCTGTTTTGGTCGATGCCTTACAGGGCGGCAACCTCCAACTGGACACGGTCCTCGATGAACTTCGCTACACACCGAGAGCTCATCAGAATGATCGGACGCAAGGGCCGATTTTGATTCGCGTGACGGTCGAAGACTATGGCGCAGCGGGAGGCGATGCCAATCCACTGCGATCGACTGCAACCTTGACAATCAACATCGCCGAGATCAACGATGCACCTACATTCACCATGCCCACTTCGCACTCCAGTCGCGAAGATCAGGGACTGGTGACTGTACCGAACTTCATCACCTCCATTCTGCCTGGTCCGGCGGAAGCAACCGACGAAGTCACGATTGATCAACAGAAGGTTACTTTCCGGGTACGAGCATTCCAGCCAAGTCTCTTCGCGGTACAACCAACGATCGACGCTACTGGAACGCTGACCTACCAATTGGCTCAACATATCAATAACAACAATCCGCCTCCTACCGCCGACCTGCTGGTGGAAGTGATCGCTGAGGACGACGGAGTACGCACACCGCCTCCGAACGACCACGAAGCGGATGCCAAGATTTTTGTCATCAATGCCAATCCGGTGAATGACGCTCCCGAATTCACACTCAACTCGTTGATCGTCAACACCTTGGAAGACGCTGGCCCGCAGACCGTGGCAGGTTTTGCATCGGGCATTCGTCCAGGACCTGCTGGTGCAGCCGATGAAGCCAATCAGTCGCTTGAGTTCCTGGTGGTGGTGCCCACTAACGAAGTGTCGGCCTACACCCGACTTCCTGCAATCGATCCAACCACCGGCAACCTGACCTACCAGCTTGCACCTGATGTCAACAGCCGCTTCCCCGGTTTGACCTTGACCTTCACGGTTCAGTTGCGAGACAGCGGGCCGAATGTTCCTCCTCATGACGTCAACGTTTCGCCGATCTCGACGGTTACCATTCGCGCCACCGAAGTCAACGACACACCTGGCTTCACTTTGCCCAGCGTGACCGTCAATGTTCTGGAGGATAACGAAGCGGAAACCGCAGTCGCTCAGACGGTGATTCCGAACTTCGCGACCAATATCACCTTTGGTCCCTCGACGGCACTGGACGAACCGCTATTCCAAACCCTGTCGTTCATTGTCCTCAGCAACACCAATCCAACCCTGTTTGCATCGGGCCCTACGATCGATGCAGTAGGCACGTTGCGGTTTGTAACGGCCAAGGACCAGAATGGACAGGCTGTGATCGTGATCAATCTGCAGGATCAGGAGAATGTCGGACCTCCCGACACCCGGATCTCCCCCAACAGGACGTTCACCATCAACATCCGTCCTGTCAACGATGCGCCCGAGTTCACGATTCCGGCGACGGCTCCAAGCGTCGAAGACCAGGGACTTGTACGCATCCCCGGCTTCGCAACGAATATGCGGCCCGGCCCCAATACTGCTTTCGATGAGCTGAACACACAGACCTTCACAGTCAACGTGGTGGCTCGAGATCCTTCGAAGTTCGCGGTGCAGCCTTCCATCGATGCGACGGGTACCTTGACTTACCGGACTGCAGCCGATGTCAACAGTTCGGCAGCATTCAATCCGCTGGAAGTCGACGTCTTTCTCGTGGACGATGGGGCTTCGACACCTCCAGACATCAATCAGTCGGTCACGCGGACGTTCCGCGTTGTTCCCACGCCAGTCAATGACGCTCCTCAGTTCACACTGCCCAATCGGCAACTAACGATCATCGAAGACCGGGAGGAGTTCCTAGGGATCGTCAACTCCGAATTTGTTGGCTTTGCCACGAATGTCCTGCCAGGTCCAGCGACGGCCATCGACGAACTGAACCAATCGCTGACGTTCGACGTGACCAACAGCGCACCGGAACTGTTCGCAGTCCAGCCACGCATTGATGTCATCAACGGCACAGGAACCCTGGTCTTCAAGACCGCTCCCAACAAGAACGGTCGAGCGACGGTAGTGGTGCGACTGAGGGACAATGGCGCTTCGTCGCCAGCCCCCAACACCAACACCTCTGGCGAGCAGACGATCACGATCACCATCGATCCGATCAATGATGCACCGCTGTTCGACATCCCGGCGACGCTGGCTGTCGACGAAGACGCGGGCGTCCGAACGGTGAGCGGATTTGCGACCAACATCCAGCGCGGTCCGGCGGGCGCTGACGATGAGAGCGTCCAGGAGGTCACTTTCTTCGCAGAGGCATTGGATCCAACGGCCTTCGAAATCCAGCCAACGATCGAGGCCAATGGAAATCTCACCTTCAAGACCGCCAAGGACGTCAACAACAACACGCCTGGCAAGGATCTGCGGGTGCGAGTCTACCTCGTTGATAATGGCCCTAGTGCACCGCCTCCCAACAACAACCGATCGGTCAACAAGACGGTATCGCTCGATATCCGCCCGGTCAATGACCCGCCGATCCCTGGCCCACACGTGGTGAACATCGCTGAAGAGACGTCGATCGTAATCCAGTCGGCAGACATTTTGGCGACAGACCTTCCTGGCCCGATCGACGAACTGGGGCAAAGCCTTCGCATCACGCAGGTGGAGCGGACCTCGGATCGTGGAGGCACGATTTCGCCAACCTTCACCAACGGCGCCATCACCTCCTTCCGATACACTCCAGGAACGAATGTGGTCGGTTTTGATACGTTCCGTTACGTTGTGACCGACGACGGGAATCCCAACCGAAGTGCAACAGGCACGATCACCATCACGATCGATGGAGTCAATGATCCGCCGCAGTTCACGCCAGGCCCATCTGTGGTCACCGTCGACGAGGATGCACCAACAGTTTCCCAGGCCTGGGCGACGAACATTCTGCCAGGTCCCGCTGGTGCCGTCGACGAAGCGAACCAGACTGTCTCCTTCACCGTCTCAGCATCTCCCTCCTCGCTGTTCTCACAGGGACCATCGATCGACAGCAATGGCGTCCTGACCTTCACCCCAGCTCCCGATGCCAATGGCACGGCGCTGGTGGAAGTGCAGGCGGTGGACTCGGGATCGAACGTACCACCCAGCCAGAACAGTTCGGCCAAGGTGACGCTGACGATTCAGATCAACCCCGTGAACGATCCGCCCGTGTTCACCTCTGGTCCCAATGTGAGGGTCAACGAAGACAGCGGCGCTTACTCCGCAGCCTGGGCTACCGGGAAGGCCGCCGCAGCTGGACTTCTGCTGACTCCGCCACGAGCCCTTGATGAAGCGTCGCAAGTGGTCACCTATTCGGTCACCACCAACAATGCACCTCTGTTTGGCGTCCAGCCGACGGTTGGCGAAGATGGAACTCTCCGCTTCACACCAGCCAGCAACGCTCATGGCACCGCTCTGGTCTACGTCACGGCAGTCGACAACGGCCCAAGCAATGCGCCCAACCAGAATCGCAGCGTCACCCAGACCTTGACAGTCACGATCGATCCGGTCAACGATGCACCGGTAGCAGTCGACGACTCCTTCTCGACGAACGAAGATACCCTGCTGACAATTCCTCGGCCCGGTGTCTTGGCGAACGACCTGGATGTCGATCTTCCCAACGATGCATTGACGGCGGTACAGGTCAGCGCCACCAGCATTCTAGGAGCCACAGTCGTCCTGAATGCGGACGGATCCTTCAGCTACGATCCGCGTTCGGTCAACAGCATTCAGGCCCTCAAGGAAGGGGAAACGGTCGTTGATCGATTCACCTACCGAGCCCGCGATCTAGCGGGAGCTCTTTCGGATCTGGCCAACGTGTCGATCACCGTTCGCGGTATCAACGACGCGCCAGTCGCTCGGGACGACAACTTCGTCGTCTCTCCTGGTACCGCCAACCTTCTGCCGGTGCTCGACAACGATACCGACGTCGATTCCCCCATCGATGAGAAGACCATCGTCATTGGTGCGGTGCCGATCAACGGCACTGTCCGGGTCTTGCAGACCGGGCGAGTCGAGTATCGGCCAAATGCTGGATTCCGAGGAAACGATTCGTTCAGCTACCGCGTACGGGACATCTTCGGTGCTCTTAGCAACGAAGCGTTTGTCTACGTTTCGACCAACAACCCACCGGTTGCAGTCAACGATGCGGTGCTGACAGGCGTCAACCAGCCAGTCGACATCAACTTGATTCGCAATGACTATGATCTTGACGGGACGGTCAATCCGAACTCGGTCCAGATTGTGGTTCTACCTACCTCGGGGTCGGTCCAGATCCTGGGCAATGGCGTGGTACGGTTCACACCGGGCAACAACTTCGTCGGCACCGCGAAGTTCGCCTACACCATCCAGGACAACGAGGGATCGTTCAGCAACGTCGCGGAAGTCACCGTCCAGGTGACCGACACGATCTACCAGAATCCGGTCAATCGGTTCGACGTCAACGGGGATGGGTTTGTATCTCCGATCGACGCTCTGCTGATCATCAACGATCTGAACCTCAATGGACCAAGACCACTGCCACCCGGATCCTTCACGCCGCCTCCGTACCTGGATGTCAACGGCAGCAACTCGGTGGAACCCTCCGATGCACTGCAGGTCATCAATTACCTGAACCTGATGGGGAACGGTGAAGGTCCGCTGGATGGCGAAGGCGAAGGGGAGGCAGTCCAGATGGTATCGATGGTCTCTCCCGCTCAGATGATCTCAGCCGTCGGGCCACAGGTCGTTCGCGACCTCCGTCAGTCTCTGCTGGAAGCCGCCCTGGCGACCGAGAAGATGTACACAGTCCCGGCGATGCAAACCTACCGCGATGGACTCCTGGATCGACCCGACTCCAGCGCGGAAGCCATTGAAACCTTGCTGGATCAACTGACTTGGGAAGAGATGCAGGAAGACCAAAAAGAGAAGTCGGACGAACTGTTCCGAGATCTCGACGACGACCTGTTGAACTAAACAAAGACTTGACCAAAACCAAAAGTCAGGAAGGTCGGACACCTTGCGGGGTCCGACCTTCTTGATTGGGTCAAAAGCCCCAATTGGCTGGGTCAGAAACCGAACGCCGTTCGATCGGGCAATCCGGCAACGCCTCCAGGAACGCCCGGCCATAACTCTTTCGGACAACTCTCGAATCGGTGATCACCACCAGACCACGGTCGGTGCTAGTCCGAATGAGTCGCCCGAAACCCTGACGGAGCCGAATGACCGCTTCTGGAAGTTGATACTCTCGAAATGGCTGCCCGCCCGCTTGCCGAATCGCATCCAGCCTTGCCTCCAGAAGCGGATGATCCGGGACGCTGAATGGCAGTTTGGTAATCACGACGTTCCTCAATGCATCCCCCGGAACGTCGACTCCCTGCCAGAAACTGTCGGCTCCAAACAGCACCCCTCTGGGATTCGCCTTGAACTGTTCAAGAAGCTGTCCTCGGGGAACCCCATCGGCATGGCTGTAGATCGCCAGCGATCGCTCCGCCATCCAAGGTGTCAATCGCTGGACCATTTTTCGAAGCAAATCAAAGCTGGTGAAGAGGACAAAGGCATGACCATCGGTGGCGCCAATCCATCGCCGTAGCACTTCAGGCAGAGCCTCCTCGTACGCCACCGCCTCCGACGAAGGATCAGGCATGTCATCGATCAACACCAACTTGGCCTGCCGCTGGTAATCGAATGGGCTTCCAACCTGCAGGGTGCTAGTCCCTGTGGCACCAATCCTCTGCTGAAAAAATTCGAAGCCTCGATCGCGTCCGGTCGCCAGTGTCGCGCTCGTCAGGATGACAGGACGCGGCTGATCGAAAAGCATCCGACGGATCGCGGGACCGACGTCGATCGGCGAGGATCGCAAAGAAAAACGGATCCCAAATCTCCCCGCTGTTCGTTCCAGCCAGTAGACCGAATCGGACTGAGACTGCTGAAGCCATTCAGACAACGAGTCTCTGAGCACTTCCAGCCTCGCCACAGCTGCCATCATGTCCTGGCGAATGTTTTCGTTGTCGTGGTCCTTCCCAAACCGCTCCAATTGCTTGGCGAGTTCCACCAGTTTCTCTGGCAGAGCCGTCTTGACCACCCATGCCTCGCGCACTCGGCCTTGTGCCTCCCCCCGATCGGTCCACCATTGATCCAGATCGTGCACCAGATCGTCTAAAAGAATCATGCAGTGGTAGGCATGCTGCGCCATGCTTTTCAGGTCCAGCGTCAGAAGCAACCCCTTCTCCGTGCGCGGGTTGTAGAGCTTCCGAAGGACGAAGTCGATCTGCGATGTCGTCAGGGAAATCCCTAAATGCTCACTGGCCACCGACTCCAACGTGTGGCATTCGTCGAACACCACCGCGTCGTAGTCGGGCAAGATCTGCACTCCTTCTTCACGCAGCGCCAGATCGCTGAAGAACAGTGCATGATTGACAACGAGGATCTGAGCGTTGGCCGCGCGGCGACGAGCTCGAAAATAGTAGCAGTCCTGGTGATGCGGACAGCGGCGGCCAAGGCAATTCGATGAATCGCTGGCAACTTCTCCCCAGACTCCCCCCATCGGTCGAAAGTCCAGATCGCTCAATGAACCATCTGTCGTCTCTCCGGACCAAGACTCAATCCGCTCCAATTGCTGATACTCCTCCTCCACCGCAAAAAGCGAGGTGGCCCGTTGCAGCGCCAGCTTCATCCGGCGAATACTGAGGTAGTTCCCTCGCCCCTTGACCAGGACGGACGTGAATTCACGCGGCAGGATGGCGTTCAGAAGCGGCAGGTCCTTACCAATCAACTGCTCCTGCAGACTGATCGTGTGGGTGCTGATGATGACTCGCGGCGATCGTTTGTGTTGGGGTCCATCCGACGGCTCATCCTCCCCCTTCTCTTGGTCCTGAGACGATGCCAGTCGACCTTCCTCCTGCGTCGCCATCAGGATCGCTGGCACCAAGTAGGCATAGCTTTTGCCCACCCCGGTCCCTGCCTCCACGATCAGATGCTTGCGCTGGGACAAAGCCTGCTCGATCGCTTCGGCCATCTGCAATTGAGCCGGACGGTGTTCATAGGCAGCGATCCTGCGAGCGATCCAGCCTCCGGGGCCCAGGATTGATGCGACATCCAGCGATTCATCCATACATCCCTCATTCCTCTCCCTGTAGCCAACCGGATGCGATCCGCAATTATTGGACCTTCCACCCGATCCCACCAGTTCCATCCAGCAGAAGAAATCCAAATTCCCCTCCCATCGCTCCACTCCTGCAGTCGGCTCCCTCCCCAGCGACTTGCTGCCGTCAGGAATCGCCTCAAAGAGCGGCAGGATCGTCCCGTTTTCTTGACACAGACTCTCCTAGCTTCCAAAATGAAAGACGGAAAGTTTGCCATCGACTAGGAGCTAAGGAAGCCGTCGGCCCCTTAGATCTTTTGCCCCCGCTTCGTTTGAGTAACGCCTGTGCTCAAACGACGGGGCCGCAGTTTCCCCGCCGGCGGCCCCTTTGCGACCTGGGCTCCCTACCTCCCATCCCTCCCTCCTAAAGAATTGAGGTGTCGCATGGCTGTGGCACGCATGGCATGGTTGCTTGGGTTCCTCCATTTCGCGGCATCGGTCTCAGCATTCGAAGTCACCGTGGCCCGATTGATGCCTCACGGCGTTGCCTCCGGTTCCGCTCAAACGGTCACGGTCCACGGAACCAAACTGCCGGTTCCATTCCGTGGCTGGGTGAGCCATGGTGGAAGTATCGAGGTGGTGGAAAGCCATCCGGACCATGCGGTTCTCAAGGTCTCGCTTCCCACACTACCTCCCGGAGTCCCGGCAGAACTTGCGGCGTTGGGCCCCGCAGGGCTCACGACCCCGATTCCTCTTCTGGTCGATCCACTCCCTAGCCGCCGTGAAAGCGAAGGAAACACCAATCCTCAAAACGCCATGCCCGTCACCATCGGGGAAGCAATCGATGGCATCTTGGATGGGCCGACGGGAGACCATTACGCTCTGGAAGGATCCCCAGGCACGAAGATCCTTCTGGAAGTCATCTGCCAGCGACTTGGTTCCACCGCCGACCCGGTCCTGGCCATCATCGATCCTTCGGGCCAACCGATTCAGATTGCGGATGATCGCGAACCGACCTTTGATGCAATGATGACGGCAACGATTCCTCAGTCAGGGAAGTTGCTTTTGGTCATTCATGAAAATCGGTACCAAGCCGGTGGCCGATATCGACTGCGAATCTTGCCCCAGTCGGATCCAACCGCCGCTCTGCCCACTCTCCACGACTCGCCATCACGCTGGCTACAGGGTGAACAGGCTCAGGAGCGACGCTCCACCCCCGACGAGTCGTTCGTTCTTGCCTCCCCATCTCGCTTGTTCGGTGTCCTTGACTCCCCGCAGCAAGTCGATCGGTACGAGTGGACGTTACCGGAGAAAACACCAGTCTGGATTGATGCCAGATCTCGGTCCCTTGGTTCGCCAGCCCTGTTGCAGCTGCGCGTGTTCGGTCCAGACGGATCGGCCATCGCCTCGGCCAACCCAGACGATTCGGATGACCTTTCGATCCATTTCACGACAGCTACCCCCGGTGTTTATCGGATGGAGGTAACGGACCTGCTAGGCCGTGGGTCGATCGATTTTCGCTACCAGATCGATACGGCTACGCAGCCCCACGTGCTTGTGCAACTGAAACCCGATGCGAAGACCCGCGATCGCTTCCTTTTTGAGGAAGGCCAGGGCGCTGTTCCGATCGACTTTCAGGTGATCCGTCGAGCGGTCGATGGCCCGATCTGGATCAAACCACTTGAGGATTCCCTTCGGTTTTCTTCCGAACCGGCCACCATTCCCGCCGGAGCCGCAGAAGGCCGACTCTGGTTGCGGGCACCCAGTGGCTGGAAGGCGAGCGATCTTGCGGCAGTCCAGTGGGTGGCCAGTTGGTCCCCTAATCAGCCGCATCTTGCCACTCGCGTGACCGGAGACGCCCTAAGGCGTGCTAGACAATCCACCAGTTATCACCCCGCTGACGCCAACAACGGTCTGACATGGCTGGCCGGTGTTGCTGCCAGCCCCAGTTTCTTCGTTCCAGTCCCACCCAGCCAGCCAACCGCCATCGATGCCAAAACTCAGAAGATGGAAATCTCCTGGACCATTCAGCGTGCGCAGGCCGAGTTCAAGGACCCGGTCACCTGGACTCCGTTAGCCTGGCCGTCCGGATGGACGATGCAAAGCAAGATGGAGGGGGATAAGGTGACGGCGATGATCGAACGACCGATCGACAGCCGGGATCGGCCGACTTCCCTTCGCGTTGCAGGGCTTGCCGAGTTTCAAGGGAAGGGACGATGGGAAGCTGTCGACCTGCCTCTCCAGTGGAATCGCTCCCCCATCGCCGCTGTGCGATTAGAAGTGGTGCCCGAAGCGATTTCTCTCGTAGGGCAAGCTGCAACAGCCGGCATGGTCGTCACCGGACTGGAAGGGTCGGGACGAGCTACCGATATGACCGAGTCGATGCGGGTAACCGTCGCGGATCCGTCGATCGCCCGCTGGGAATCGGGGCGATGGATTGCACTGGCCGATGGCACCACAACGGCAACCATTCAACAGGGAGAACTGCAAAGCCAGATTCCTATCGAAGTGCGGCAGAGCGGTGTTGAGCTGCCGATCTCCTTCCTTCACCAGACCCTGCCAGCACTCAGCAAGATGAATTGCAATTCGGGGGCCTGTCATGGATCGCCAAGCGGCAAGGGGGGATTCCGCCTTTCCCTTCGCGCCTTCGACAGCCAACTCGATCAGCTGACTCTCATCCGCGAGGATTTTGGTCGCCGAACCAATCTTCAGGAACCGGACAAGAGCCTTCTGCTGCTCAAGCCGCTGATGCGGGTGGCCCATGGAGGCGGCTTGCAACTACGCACTAGCGATCCAGCGTACCGCGTGCTTCTCGACTGGATTAAACAGGGAGCGAAAACCGACCCAGCCGATACTCCGCGTCCATCGGGAATTGAAGTGTTACCAAACCCACGCCCCGTCGTGCGGGAAACTGGCACCAAGATTCCGTTGGTGGTTTTTGCAAAGTTCCAGGATGGGTCTCGTAGGGAGATCACCGATTTGGCCGCCTACGAGAGTTCGGATGCTTCGATCGCCGTGGTGGACCCACGGGGTATCGTCAGCAGTCGCAAGCGAGGCGAAGCGGTGGTGCTCGTTCGGTATCTGGAGTGGATCGAAGCGATTCCTGTCCGCTTTGAAGAGGAAGTTCCTGGATATCTTTGGGAGTCGAGGCCACAGCACAACTTTATCGATGAACTGGTCGATGCCAAACTGCAACAGATGCAGATTGCCGCTTCCCCCGTCTGCTCCGATTCCGAATTCCTCCGTCGAAGCACGCTGGATGTCCTGGGCCGCCTTCCCAGCCCGGAGGAGTCGCTGAGTTTTGCAGCGGATGTGGATCCAGCAAAACGCAACCGATGGATCGATCACCTGCTGAATCAACCAGAATACGCTTCCTTCTTGGCACTCAAGTGGGGAGATCTCCTTCGGCTGACATCCAAGCAGGTGGGAGACGATGCAGTCTACAAGTACCATAGATGGCTGGAACAGGCTTTTCGCGAAAACCTTCCCTACGATCAGTTTGCCAGAACGCTGCTGATGGCAACTGGGAGTACGCACTCCAATCCCCCCGCCAACTTCTACCGAACCTCGGCCGACCGCAACGACAGCGTGGAAACCTTTTCTCAGGTCTTTCTGGGAGCCAGGCTTCAGTGCGCCAAGTGCCACAATCATCCTTTCGAACGATGGACCCAGGACAACTACTATGGACTTGGGGTCTTTTTCGAGCAGGTGCAGAGAAAGAAAACCTCGCGCCCTAACGAGCTGCTTGTGTGGATGGCACCTTCAGGTCAGGTGGTACAGCCAAGAACCGGGCAGGTGATGAAGCCCTGGTTGCCGCAGCAAGGCACGCTGTCGGATCCGATCGCCGGCGACCCCAGGCAGCCACTGGTCGACTGGCTGCTGAACCCAACCAATCCGTACTTCGCCAAGATCGAGGCCAATAGGATTTGGCGTCAATGTTTCTCTCGCGGGATCGTCGATCCCGTCGACGACTTCCGTGACTCCAATCCGCCTTCCAATGGCCCCCTTTTGGATCGCCTCGCAAAGGAACTGGTCGATTCCAAATACGATCGCAGGCACCTGCTGAAGACGATTCTTCAAAGTCGCACGTACCAGTCCAGCAGCATGACGCTCCCGTCCAATCGCGAGGACGAACGGTACTTCTCGCACCAGCGCCCACGTCTGCTTGCAGCGGAACCGCTGCTGGATGCCATCGGTCAGGTAACCGGTCTTCCCCATCAGTTCGCTGGCTTCCCTGCCGGAACCAAAGCGACGCAGATCCCCGGCCCCGACCTTGCGAAAGTCGATTTCCTAAAGGTCCTCGGAAAACCGGAACGCAATTCCGTTTGCGCTTGCGAACGATCGGAGGATTCCAATCTGGGGATGGCGATCGAATTCTTCAACGGCCAGTTGTTGCATGAAAAGCTGCGCAACGATCAGAATCGATTCCGCAAGGCGATCGCTGCAGGAAAAAGTCCAGAGCAGGTATTGGAGGAACTCTACCTGGCAGCGTTGGCCAGGGGTCCGTCGCCCGACGAACGGAAGGCAGCCAGCGATCACTGGACGAAGGCAGGCGATCTTTCTGCGGCGTTCGAAGATATCTGCTGGGCACTGCTGAACACGGATGAATTCCTTTTCCAGCACTGACCACTCACTACCGATCCAACTCCATTGGGAGAATCTCCCGCATGATTTCCTGGTTTTGCTCTTTTTTGATCGCGGTTGCTTGCTTGCCCGGCCAGCCGCCCGCTCAGCCAACAGAGGCGGCTGAAGCCGGCCAAGCCCCGGCGCCTGCCGCATCGGCACCCTCCGTGGATCCAATTTCATTTCGGGGAGCGATCGCGCCAATTCTGCAGGAATCGTGTGTCTCCTGTCATGGCGCCAGAAAAGCGGAGGGGGGCTATCGGATCGATACGCTGGGTAAACTGGAAATCGCTGGTGATGGCGGCACTGCCCCGATCGATCGGAAGGAATGGACGAAAAGTGAAATCTATCAGCGGATCATCTCGGAAGATCCCGCGACACGCATGCCGGCAGAGCGGGAGCCGCTGACCAAGGAACAGATTGAAACGATCGCCAAATGGCTGGAACAAGGGGCGTTGGTAAACGACCAGGGGGAATCCCAGCCTCCCCCCACAACGACGCTGCTCCAAATCCTGCCAGCGCCTTTGTACCCTCCCAGTCCAGAACAGTATCGTCATCCAATTCCCATCACCGCTGTCGGTTGGAACCCCGATGGCAGTCAGTGGATCACCTCTGGGTACCATGAGCTGCTGGTATGGAATCCCAGCGATGGAAGATTGGTGCGAAGGTTGGGGAACTTACCACAGCGCATCGCAGCCATGGCCTGGAACCCCCAAGGAACTCATCTGGCGATTGCAGGTGGTACGCCAGGCAGCTTTGGGGAATTGCGAGTGGTTCGATGGGAGGATGGCCAGATCCAGTCAAGCCAACTGCGCGGCACCGATTTGTTTCTGGACTTGGCCTACAATCCATCCGGGACACAGATTGCCCTTGCCTGCTCCGATGGGTCGGTCCGCCTAGTCGATGCCTTGCAGCTGACCGAGCAGAAGTCGTTGCCCAGTCATGCCGATCGAGTCGAGGCGGTGGCGTGGAGCCCCGATGGGACGCGTTTGGTCTCTGCTAGTCGCGACAAGTCTGCTAAGGTCTACGATGCGGTTCAAGGAGAGCTTCTAGCAAGCTTTTCGGGTCATGGCGCTGCGGTCCATGATGCTAGGTTTCTGGGGTCGCCTCAGGTCATCCTTTCGATCGGCGCCGACAACAAGGCGATCCGTTGGGAGGTAGAAGGGGCAAAGAAAACTGGGGAATGGGCAGCTGCTGGAGAACCGTTTCAGTTGGTTCAGCAGGGAGACTACACGGCAGTCGCCGGCACCAAATCGATTCAGCTGCTAGATCCTCAAGCGATGCAATCACCTAAGAGCCTTGAAGGCCCCGGCGACTGGACGATCAGCGCGTCGATCCATGGACCTACTGGAAAACTGCTGACTGGTAGTGTCAATGGTCAGGTACAGGCTTGGTCGCTAGCCGACGGCGCAGCTCAGGGGAAACTCAATGCATGGCCCCAAACGACGGCTGCGCCTTCCGTCGCTCCCGCGTCCCCCTGATGCGTGTTGGTCACCCGGGTTCTATCTTCCGCCTGACCATGGCTTAACGGACCAACCCGTCGAGTTGGCTTCGACGCCGCGATTGAGCACCGCACGTTCGTTGGATGGCAACTGAGCAAAGACGGTGATACGGCGAACCTCCTGCGTGCTTGGGCGGAAGTTGACATTGCCTCCTTTGGTCACAAAGCGTTCCAGTGGTGCAACGAGAGCCTCTCCGGGTGCCAACGGCTGAAAGTGGTAATGGACAAAGGCCTTGTTGATCGATACCGATACGTTTTCCCACACCTCGCCGGTTCGGTTGGTGACGATGATCGAAGGAAGCAGACGGGGGTTAGCATCGGGCTGATTGGGAGGAGTCCATGGTCGCGTCTCGACCAGAACCTCCCCATCTAGAATCGCTTCGGGACGCTTCTCGATGCTGTTCCACATCATTCCGACCCAACCGACCCCAGTTCCGATGATTCCCAGAAGGAGAGCGGTGAACTGAAACCTGGAGAGAACGTAGGGCCTTCCCATGGCGCGAGCTGTTCCTGTCATAATAAAGATGGCGAGGTCGCCGGACTCTGGTGATAAGGATCGCTCGCTCATCCCAGCGACTCGATCACCCTCCCTCTAGGACCGCAGGAAAAAGTGAATCCGTCACACTTCCGTGCGACCCGCTTGCCGCGCCTAGCAACCAATCCCCTTTGACTCCAAGGAGCCACTACATGACGACGCATTGTACCTCAAGACGCACCTGGATCCAGCAAACCTCTGCGGCGGCCGCTTTTTGCGTCGCGGCCTCCAAGATGAGTTTGGCAGACCAACCCACCAAAAAGATTCTCTTTTTCAATCGAAGTGCTGGCTTCGAGCACTCGGTAGTCAAACGCGATGGCGAAGCTCCTTCCTTCGCCGAACGAATGATGACCGAATTCGGAAAGAAGCACCGTTTTGAGGTGATGAGCACCAAGGATGGCCGAGTCTTCGAAAAGGACTATCGCGATTTCGATGCCTTCTTTTTTTACACCACCGAGGACCTCACTACCGAGGGGGGCGACCGCCAACCTCCCATGTCCAAGCAGGGCAAAATGAACTTCCTGGAAGCGATCTCAGCTGGCAAAGGATTTGCGGGGGCTCACTGCGCATCGGATACCTTCCATACCGCTGGTGATCGAACCAAGGGCCAGGAGATGCCCGATCCCTACATCGCCATGATCGGCGGAGAGTTCATTCGCCACGGTCAGCAACAGACTGCGACCATGCGGGTGGTCGACAAGCAGTTCCAGGGACTGGAGGGGGTGCGTGAAGACTTTGATCTTCACGAGGAATGGTATTCGCTCAAGAACTTTGCTCCCGACATGCATGTGCTCCTGGTTCAGGAAACGCAAGGGATGAAGGATGCCGACTACCAGCGCCCTGCCTACCCAGCGACCTGGATACGCAAACATGGGCAGGGGCGTGTCTTCTACACCTCAATGGGCCATCGCGAAGATGTCTGGACCAACCCGACCTTCGAGAAGGTGCTGATGGGTGGGATGAACTGGATCCTGCAGCGATTCGATGCCGACACGACTGCTAACCTCGCGCAGGTCACCCCTCAGGCTGGCGTCCTTCCCAAGCTCTAATTAGGAAAACTGCCTCAGCACGCCGCATCGATGTAGCGGTCGCCAAGCCGGCGCCGCTTGCGCCCGCAGCGCGTCCGAATCAGGAACCTTTTACGGCGCTCCGATTCCCGATCCACCAAGAGGGCGATGCCTCAGGGCGTTGCCGGTTCGGAGGGAGCTTCGTACTGGTCATCCAAAAGCTTTTCAAAATCGCGTGGTAGACGCATGCCTTCGTCGGCCGCTTTGGCTTTCTGCAGGTAGTCGCGTGCCAACTTCTTGCTCAGCGCGTTGGCGGTCGCCGACAGACCACAATAAACGCCACGGCATCCAAGATCGATCGCGTTCGATTGATCCAATTGCAAATCGGCCAGCCCCATGGCGATTCCAACAGGCATCGCCGACCAGGGATGACTTTCATTTTTGCCAGCCACCCGAACAACCAGTCGTTCCGCTGTGGCTTCCACAAAAGCGACTGGATTCCCCAGCACTTCGAAGGAACTCCCTGCGGACATTTCCATTCCCGCCTTGCGCATCGCTTCGTCGAATCGCTTGCTCATTTTGGTCGCCATGTCCAGCCTGGCGACCTGGTCGCTTTCGGGAGGAGCCATCGCGAGTTGCCTGGCCGTCTCCAAGTGAGTCTCGGCCTTTGGAAAATCTTGATTCTTGATCGCCTGCAGGACCTGCCGCATCGCATCGGCATAAAGCAACCGATCCGTCGCGTTCATCGGGATCGGTGCCGGTTCGACGGCAGGCGTCTCGGACGCCATGGCCCGCTCCGCTGGTTGGGCGGCCGGTGGCTGAGCCGTCGTGTTGCTGTCCGCTTCGCCTTTTGCACCCTCTTCTACCATGTCGTTCGAATTGGCCTGAGCCATTTTCTGCTCGAGCCCTTCGGCGTTGGCCATGCCGGAATCGAGACGAAATTTATCGCCGCTCTGCGCCAACTTGGGCATCGCGGGGGCCGAGTTGCGAGGAGCCATCGGTGCTGGCACCAAAGGATTCTGAACTGGCGTCGATGCGCTAGCCGTCGGGGAGGGTTGTTCGCCTAAACGGGCCTGTGCCACCTCGGCCTCTTGGCGTTTCTGCGTCGATCGATAGTAGAACCACGCCGCTCCCGACATCGCTGCCACCGAAGCCGATGCCAGGAGAACCCATTGCAATCGCTGCGCCTCTTTTCGTGCACGAGGCATCGGGCTGGAACGAGGAGTTGCGTTCGTCTTGCCGCCGACTGCAGTCAGCCGCCGCGCCGCCTGACCAGTTGCGGAGCTGCTATCCGCGCTGGTCCGTCGCGGTTCAATCGCCGCAGAGGCTCTGGGGAGCGCTTGGCCCTGCCCCAGCACGGCAGTCCAGGTCGACAGCCTCTGTTCGTCCGTCTCCATCCAGTCCGGCCAATCGGCTTCCTCCTGAAGCAATGCCGCTGCATCAAAGGGGGCTCGGGGATCCCCCTGTGGAAACCACCGCGACTCCTCGGCCCCCACCGGTAATTCGATCGCCGCTTCTACTAGCTTGCGGTTGTACAGTTCTCGTTTGCCCGGATCGAGGAGGGTCGCTTTGGCCTGCTGAACCAGCCTCGCCGCGACCTCCCAGGGACCGGGATCGGAGACTTTGTCGTACTGCTTGAGCAGTTCAATGGCCTTCTGCAGCGCGCTTCGCACCTGCACTTCATCGGCATCTCGAGAAATCCCAAGCAGATCGTAAAAACTGGAATGCTGGGGATCCAGCCTGCGTCCCAGTACCTTCAGCACGCTCTCCTGCAATCCGCTCATCCCTCGCCTCCCGCAAATCGCTACCCAGCAAGACCAAGACTGCTATCCGAAAGAGCCCTGTGGGCAAGTTCCCGCCCACCGATCTCCCCAGATCGTATCTTTCATGCTAAACCATCCACCTAGCCTGAGACGTCTCGGGCGCTGGAAGAGTTCAGGAAAATCCCGATCACAGCGACGCAGCATGAGGATGGACGCGCGATGCGAGACCAGAAATTGATCGCACTTTTGGAGCACCCTTCCAGCAAGGTTCGCATGCCTGCTCTTGAATTGCTCGCCTCCAGCTATTGTACCGCTCCCAGCATACTTCAAGCGATTTTTGCTGGATGGGACCGATTCGGGGTCGCAGACGCCTATCCCCAATTTGCACAACTGAACCATCTTCCCATGCACGTCGGCTTGGCCGACGAGGTGATTTACCGAGCTACCAGGATGGCCGAGGGGAAGAAACTGGTCGACCCGGAATGCCGCGCCGCTGGGAAGCTCGCTGAAGCATTCTCCCTGTTGCCTGGCGATCAGCTGCGCGACTATTTGACTCCTCTTGAAGAGCTCAAGACACGGTCGAAAATCTTCTTTCGAATCGATTCCCAGTCGCTTCGTCAGAGGATCGCCATGTACGAGGCTTCCGATGAAGAGATCTTGTCGATCCTTCAGTCGGCGGAAGAGAGCGAGGAATGGAACTTGGCCGAGTCGCTGCAGAGCGTCCAGTACGCACTGGAGGTGCTGCACCATCGCCATGGGGGGCATCCGTTGCTGACGGGGTGGTTGAGCCTGGATGCGGAAGATGAGCCTCATCGATTCGGCAAGATGGCCATCCAACTGGCATCGCGGCAAGCCCTGTTGGGCCACGAAACTGCGATCGCTCAGTGGCTGGGGGTCGCCGATGCCACCGACGCCGCATGCGCTTGCATCGGACTGGCTCGATGCAGAAGCCAACAGGCGGTGGACTGCCTGATCGACGCCTTTCCCCTGCAATCGGAGGCTGGGCAACTTCGGATCGCCGACATCCTCAGCCGCCTGCGGCTGGATGAGGCGGCGCCGGCCATCCATCAGTTGCATGCGCACGCGCTCACACCAGGCGTGCAGGAGGCGCTGCATGGCGCCCAGGTGCTGCACTTCGATTTCCAGCAGTTTGATCAATGGCTAGAGTCGCTTTTCGTACTCACCGATCGGTCGATCCATCGCCTAGCACCCCAGATCGCACTGGCGCCGTGGCTGGCGGTCGACCAGCCAGAACGGGTACGACGCCATATCGACGAGGCGATTGGGTTTCGCATGCCGCACTCTTCCACGTGAACGCTCCCCGATCCCTACATCGAGTTTCGATCGCTCATTTCCAGCAGAGCAGGGGAGGGAGTCGCCGGCGGGAGGAAGTGCATCGTTGCATTGCGATAGTAGCCGCGCAGGAAGGCATCGATTGCCAGGCTGTTCTTTCCGGCTGGCTGAACATCCAGCAATTCTAGCCACCCCGAACCACAGCAGACCCAGGCGCGACTGGGGGACTTCCCGCTGGTCCAACCAAAGACCCATTGGCCTGGCATTTGGGATCCATGATCGTCAACCCCCTGCGCCTCGTCCGGCCGCGATGCCCGTGGAGCAGCGCGTCGAATCTGCAACCGCAACTCCTTGCCTCCCATCTCCAAAATGCCATAGGCTCCTGGCCATGGCTGGAGTCCGCGGATCAGTCGGTCGATCTTTTCTGCGGGAAACGACCAGTCAATCGCCGCATCGGCTTTCGTCAACCTGCGGGCGCGTGTCGCAAGCTGCTTGTCCTGAACCTGTCCCTTGGCATGCTCTTGCTGGGACTCCAGCATGGCGATCGCCTCCAGCGTCGCATCAACACCCAGTAGCGATAGCCGCGATTCCAGTTGACTTGCATCCTCCGAACTGCCTAAAGATGTCGAACGCATCACCAGGACGGGCCCGCCATCCAGCCGCGGCGTCATGTGGATCACTGAAATGCCAACTTGAGGGTCGCCCTGCAGCACCGCCCAGGCGACAGGTGCCGCTCCACGATGCCTAGGCAGCAGGGAACCATGGAGGTTGATCCCGCCTAGCCGAGCCGCAGCCAAGGTGGCGGGCGACAGGATCTGTCCGTAGTCGCAAACGACCAAAAGATCAGGCTGCAGCAGTTGGAGCCTCGCGACCGCCTCGTCGGAATTAGCGCTCTCCGGCTGCTCCACCATCCACCCCCCTTCTTTTGCCCATCGTTCCACCGGATGCGGTTGCGGCGGCTTTCCCGAAGCGGTCGATGCCTGAGGGCGGACCCAGACGGTCAGGATTTCATGCTTTCCCGAGCCGGCGATGGCCTGGAAGGAGGGCACGGCAAAGGGTCCTGTTCCCATGAAGACCAGACGCATCCAGTGACTCTCTTTCTACTTTGGAACGGTTTGATTCCATACACGCCGCATCAACCGGTGGAGGGGAGCTGGCGGCATGAAATGCGAGACTGCAGATGCTGCCTTCGATCGCGCAGTCGATTCGGTTGCGGTTATCATAGAGACTAACCGCCCTACGATGCGACGGATTCTTCGCAACGCACCCCTTGCCCTCAGACTCCATGCATCCTGCGACCCTTCGACGACGCCTGCGTTCCCTCTATCCCTGGGCCGTGTGGGGTAGCCTTGCGTTGCTGATCTTGGCGATCTGGGCCGGCCTTTACGCGATCACGTTGTTGCGACTTTCCAAGTGGGACAAGACCCCGGAGGTGATACAGGCGGTGGGGCTGTCGCGGGGCTTCGATGTGCTTGTGGGTTGCTGGTTTTTTGCCTTCGGTAGTTCGATCGGGAGCTTTCTGAATGTCGTTGCTTACCGACTCCCCCGGAGACTCCCCTGGATCGGGTCGTCCATGTGCCCCTACTGCAACGTTCCCATTCAACCCCGCGACAATATTCCGGTGCTCGGCTGGATTCTGTTGCGAGGCCGCTGCCGCGCTTGCCGCCTACCGATCTCGCCCCGCTACCCCACCTACGAACTTTTGGCGGGCCTGACCTTCCTCGCGGTCTACTTGGTGGAAGTCTGGACGCGTGGTGCCAACCTGCCTCAAGAAGATGGCAGAGCCAGTGATCTTTTCAGTCTCCTAGTGGGGACCATCGACTGGGAAACGATGGCCCTGGGACTGTTCCACTGCGCGATCTTGGCCTTGCTGCTTTGCATCGCGATGATCCAGCTGTCGGGGCAACAAGTACCGATCCAGATGATCCTGGTGGGAGCCGCCTTCACGATCCTTGTCCCTACCTGCTTTCCCGCTCTGATCGTCGTCGCGTGGGGAACCAGCCCCATGCATGCCTACCAAGCGGTAGGCCATTTGGATGCCCTGGCCACTGGACTGGCAGGAGCCCTGGCGGGCTTTGCCATGGGACGCATCACGCAACCTGCCCTCTTCCCACTTGCCCACCCCCGCTGGCTTTCCTCCCACCCAGCATCGCACGAAGGATTGACCTGGTGCAGCAGTTGGGCACTGATCGGTGCAGCAGTCGGATGGCAGGCAGTTTTTTCTACAGGCCTCTGGTCGCTTCCTCTATTGGCGTTCGCAGAGCCCAGGCGACGTCGAGCCACTTGGGAGACTCCAGCTTGGGTTCCTACTGCATGGCTAGGACTAGCCATGCTGATCCATCTTACCCTTTGGAGTCGATCCGATCGCTGGACGCTTTGGCCTGGCAGCCGCCGCCACGCTGTCGTCTATCTGGCCTCTGCCTGCCTGATCGGATGGGGATATTGGCTCTGCCGCGTCCTACAACCTGCCGAACCAGCGGCCGCATCGCCTGGGGAAGACAAGCCAAATCAGGATACCGGCGATCAGCAAATGCTTGGCGCCGAGGTTGAAGGCAAAGCGGATCAAGAGGAGGACTTGGGCGAATCTTCAGTGGGAGGCTGAAAACGCGGGGCCGTCGTTTCCTCCAACACCTCTTCCTGCTGCCAACTACTGGTCACCTTGGGCCTGGGCGGTTCGTATCGTTCGATCGACTGAAACTCTCGCTGGAATTCGGAAACGCTCTTCTTCAACTCTCGGTAACTACCCCCCAGCGACCGGGCGACTTCCGGAAGACGCGACCCAAACAAGACGAGCGCGATGATTCCGAAAAGCACCATTTCGCTGTAGCCAAGACCAAACATCGCCTTCCCCCCCAGCGTTCTCGAATCCAAGGAGCCGAGCCGTCGATAGAACCTACCGATGACGATGGTGGACATACAAAGTGGCCGACCACCTCGCCATGCCGTACCCCTCGAGTACCAAAGAAAGTCAACCGCTTAGCGTAGTCACCAAGCGATGACAATGCATATAGGCCCACCACCGACTGATTTGCGATCCTGCCGGATCCATTGACGGCGGCCGCCTTGAGTTACTGATCGTCCGTCCGATTCTTCGCGTCCTGATCGGGATCTTCTCGCATCCCTTTCTTGAACTCAACGGCGCTTCGCCCGAGATTTCGCATCAGGGCAGGAAGCTTGGCGCTTCCAAAAAGGACCAGAACAATCAATCCAAAAAGGAGAAGTTCGGTGTGGTTGAATCCAAGCATCTCGTTGTAGTCTCCGTCGCCAAAATGGTGAACCAGGTTTAAGCCACAGGCGCAACAAGCGGCGAACGCTGGCCGGCCATCCTCTCAGTCCAACATCTGACTCTGCTGATCGATGCCAAACCAAAAAGAACGCCGCCGGAACCGTCTCGTGTCTTCGGGCACTCTATCGCTATTTTATTGGTCGTGGAAAGACTGTCAAACGCCTAGCTCCACCAGAGACCAACTTCCTGTCCCCAGACGTCCAGAAACCAGGAAAACACGTCTACCCAACTTGCAGTGACGACTCCAAGCTTCGAATCATCTCCCGAATCGTCAGACGCCCCTTGGCCAGCGAAAGCGAACTGTCCGACTCCAACCAAGCCTCCACCTTTTTCTGGGCGGAAATCACGGTGCTGTGCTGTCGCTTCCCAAAATAGTCTCCAATTTCTGCATAAGCGGCCCGCGTGTACTTTCTGGCAAGGAACATCGCCAGCATGCGTGGTTGACTAACCTGCTTGCTTTTAGAATTCGACTGCAGACTGTTGGGCTCCAGGCCAAACACTTCGCAAACCACCTTATCGATATCCGAGATCCGCACCAGTGGTTGACTGACGCGCAACAAATCTCGACAAGCCACCACCACTTCTTCCAACTCCAAGTTGCGACCGGTGATTCGTTGCTGTGTCAGCAATCGAAGAATCACTCCTCGAATCATCCGTGCATCCCCCGGGCAATGGCTGGCCAGCCAATCCATCGATGGCTGACCCAGGGAAACCGATAGGTCCGAAGCCAATTTGCGAACCATCGCCTGCCGGCAGTCGCGATCCAACAGATCGACCGCGCACACCACCCCGCTGGAAAGCCTTGCCAACAATTCGGGCCCCAGACCAGCCAATTCCGGTAGCGAGCGGTCCAACACCAGAATCACTTGCTTTTGGTTGCGGAAGAGATGATCGAGCGTACTTCTGAGCTCCTGGAGGGTGGCATTCTTCCCGATGAGGAACTGCACATCGTCGATCACCAAAACATCCACTTCGCGATACTTCCGCCGGAAGTTAGCAAAGCCCGAACCACGCACCGAATCGGTAAAGTCAATCAAAAACTGCTCGGCCGTCAAACAAACCACGCGGCTCATCCGATGCCTTACCCGGAATTGCTCGGCAATCGCGCGAGCCAAATGGGATTTCCCGACTCCCGAAGGGCCATGGAGCGTCATGGGGGTCATGGTGCCAGGAGATTCCAGAACCATCTGTGCGGCCATGTAGGCAACGCGATTGCACTCTCCTGGCAGAAACCCGTTCCACAGTTCACTCGACATCGATCGCGGCCCGACAGGAGATCTTGCAACACCAGGCCCAACTGCGACCCTGGCAACAACATTTCCACCGTAGTCGGAATCTGAGCGACTTTCCATCGCCGAGCCTTCCAGCCTCTCCGAATCATGAAATCTGCCCCCCTGCAATCGATGCGAAGGCAAACCATCCCGCCGCTCTCCATCCTCCCTCTCTGCCTTTTCCCCACGGGAGTCGTACCGACGCAACTCCGGCACTCGATCAGCGGACCTCGTGTCCGAAACTGCATCGGAAACTTCCTTGGCAACGATCACCAATCGGCGAGAATCCCCCAGTGATTCAGCAACACAGGCTTCCAGATCCTTGCGACAGAAACCTTGCACACATTCGGCCAAAAACGGATGCGGTACCGATACCACCACTTCCTCTGGACCAACTTCCCAATGCTCAAAACCCAGAAACCACAATGCCAGCCGCTCGTCCCCGATCCGAGCACGAACAGACTCAAAAAACTTCGTCATGGCCGCTTGGTGATCTCGCGTCATGCTTTTCCCAATCTCCCTGGGCTCTTAACTCCACCTAACTGCACCCTTTCCCTAGGCGGGAAACGAGTGCAGATTGGCAGTATTCCCTTTGATAACCGAGCCGTTTCCCGCGAATTCCTGCCGGAAACTGGATCCTTCCAAACAAGACCCATCCGCTTGCACACTGGCACTTCCCCATCGGGCAACAACCAGCAACAGCGACCATCTTGCGAAGAGGGACGCGATTTTAGGAGTGCTAGCACTCTAGTCAAACAGGGGGCAGCCAGTTTCCCGTAGAGAAGGAGAGAAACTTGAGCCGATCTCACGCACAAACGCGAAAAAGGTTCTCAGGTGCTAGTGCTGACCGGCATATTTTATCCCCCTGGAAGGAATGGTCGCCGAGTGGAATTGCTGTCGAAATCGAGCGGACCAAAATCACCAAATCTTCATTCGTGGGATGTCGGTGGAGCGCGCCACCAAAAGAGCAGTGAGCTTCGGTAAACCGGGAAGAATTTGAGCTTCTCCAGCAAGCCAATCATCGGTCGATTGCGGCCATCGCAGCTTACCCAAAAGCCACTCGCTTCCCAGTCACCGCACGCTCTCTGCTCACCGCTTAGCGGGTCGCCGGAAACCGACCGCTGCTGGGCCAGTAGCTCCATAGACTGCTGGACCAGATGACTAGCCAATCCACTTCCCCGCCATCTTGGCTTGACCCCTAGCCACCGCATCTCCCATCCCATCTTTGAATCGAGATTCCAAAGGACCAGTCCACCGACTTCCTGTGGCGATCGGCTGGTATCCATAGCCAACATCGCCCAAGAGGTCTCGCAGTCCGCCAGTTGCTGGGCGATCCATTCTTTCGGATCGATCTGGTGGTCCAGCTCCGGGAAATCCAAATGTTGCTGCATCGTGCCAACGTAGTCGGACAGATAGGCAGTCAGCTCCTTCGCCTCCAGCCACAACATTTGCCAGCCTCCAAAATCCACTGGCCGCTGTGTGTCTGAGCCGCTGCACTCTTCCGCCAAGGCATCGATACCGCGAAGCTGCTTTTCCCAGTGCACTAAGTCTCCGATCAAGTCGGGTTGCCACCACGAATCCTCTGGCATCCCTGCCATCTTCTCGATCCTGTTCCACTGCACCCAGCGGGCACCCGCATCGATCGCTTGATCTGCGACGGAGCGAAAGGAGAGCGTTGGATCGATGGCCTTCCAGGCATCCGAAACACGCCATTCCAGCAAATGAGCCGGGCCGTTGGGGGTCGACTGATAAAAAAGAAATCCGGCTGCGGTTTCCTTCGAGGAATCGACGCGATAGAGAAGGGCGCGAGCCATTCGGTCGTCGTTGGCGGCCTGGAGACGATGGTACCAGGCACCAACAGCCGGGCTCGACTCGCCAAATATCCATTGCAGCAAAACGTATGCGGCTGCCCCCTCGATCCGATCGATCCTCACGATGCAGCATCTCCCCTGTGGGAGCCCATCCCAAGGTTGGCTTTCTCGATCGCCCCAAGCAGTCTTCGCATTATTTCCGCAGGTCTCTGGAAATGATGACTCCTCATGGTTTCCCAAGACGTAAAATACCAGCGGCGAAGACGGCACCCAAGCCGCTGACGGGATCTCGCGAAAAGATCGGTTTCCGGCGGAACCAACTCGGGCGTTGTAGTTTCCAACGAACGACCGATTGGATCGAGCCCCTGAATTCGCCAAGGGCTGTTGGTTCATTCAAGCTGGTCCAGATTGCAAAAATATTCCATCCATGCGGGGAATTGCGATGATGACTCGATCGGTCCGGCGGGATTCAGCAATTTGTTTTTTGATTCTGTCGTTTTTCCTCCACCTGCCTACCGCCTTCGGACAGGAGGCGCTTGAGCGATTGGAGAAACAACTTCAAGCCGACAAGAACCCTTTTTCCCAGGGGACTTCGGAAACATTTGTGCTCCCCGAACCTATTGCCCAGGAAGTGAAAGTCCCGCCTTCGGCCAAACCCACCAGAAGACAACCTCCAGCTCCTCCCAACGCCCAATTATTCCCGAGTCGATCGGTCGATGCAGTCCCCGATGCCCGGCCCGTAGCGCCTCTGGATGTCGCCGAAGATGGATCCTCCCCAACCCAACCGGCAGGCTACCTGGGACTGACAGCGGAGAAATGGGGAGGCGGCGGGTTGGGCCTGCGCGTTGTCGAACTGGTGCGAGACGGCCCCGCATGGAAGGCTGGCTTTCGCATAGGAGACCGCATCCTTGGTGTGGCCGGAAGGTCGATCAGCGATCTAGACCAGTTCGCCAAGACGCTATCCGAACAGCCAGCAGGAAAGCCGGTACGTTTTCTGGTGCGCCGAGCGGGCCGCAATATCGATCTGGTTGCGGTCCCGATCGACCGACAATTGGCCGATAAGCTGTTCCCGGGTACGCCGGAGCAATTGCAAGTGGACGTACGCAACGATCCTGCCTTTCTGGGCCTAGTGATCGGCGAATTGTCGCGGGAGTATCGAAAGCAGTTTGGCGTCGGTCCCTTCCGCGGAGCTGCGGTTCTGGACGTCATCAAGGAGTCGCCGGCGGCCTTGGTGGGAATCAAACCAGGAGACTGCGTGGTCCAAGCCGCCGGGGAAGAAATCCAAAGCCCCGAAGAACTGACGGCATTACTCGCCGCCAGAAAGCCGGGGGACGTCCTTCCGATCAGTTACGTTCGTGGCACCATGCGGTACGAAGCCGAAGTCTTGCTGACCAATGAAGCGGGTGCTGTCCCCATGTCGGCTGCTATCATCGAAGAAGCCTCTCCCTCGACGCCCCCTGCAACACCCGACCCCGCCTCCCAGCAGGTCGACCAACTTCGCCGCGAACTGGAAGAAGCCAAACTCCGCATGGAGCAACTCGAGCGGCGTCTCCAGCAGCTCGATCCCGGCAAGCGAAATTGAGCGTCCGCCCCGCCGACGAAATCATCCACCATCTGGCGATGGTGGCTACCAAGATGTTTCCTGTAGGGTGTGTGAGCCGGTCGCATGGCCTTCGACGCCGTGACGGCGACAGTGCGTATGGGTGAAAAACCCCGATTGCGAAAGCCGTCGCGACCGCGAACACACCAGAACCAAAGGTTCCTACAAGCCCATCCACCATCTGGCGATGGTGGCTACCAAGAACGTGATGCCAACGAAATCATCCACCATCTGGCGATGGTGGCTACCAAGAGCGTGTCAGTTCAACTAGCTCCCACTTCCGGCTTTCTGTTCAGGCTCAGGCCGGAACAACGCAAGCAATCGGGTGGTGCTTATCATCGGCTGAGGGATGCAAAGTTCTATTCCCCCTTCGCGAGGCAGCATCGCAAGCAGGAAGCGATCGGGGCGGCGAGATACGGACGCGAGAGAACTTTTGAGAACCGAACATCAGGGGCGGACGACTTGAACCTGGGTACTGGTATCGACGGGTGTTGGGTTCTGACGACTGATGACGCGAGCTCGCAAGATGATCGGCTGCTCCAACTGCGGTGTGATTCTCAGTTTCCACTGGAGCACCTCACCGGCTCGCACCGTCCGGATCGTCTCTGTCGATACGATCCCGATCGACTCAAATGTTGTCTGATAAAGCCGGTCGATGTGCTCCAACGATTCAATCCTGACCCCTTGCGGCACTGCAACCGACACGATGACGTCCTGATCGTCCACCGCGCGCAGATTCCTCAGGAAAAGATCGAACGTCGAAACCCGATCGGTTGGAATCGGGTCGGCCGACGGACGAATCTCCAGAGCCCAGGGACCGGTTGATTCTGCCGAAGGCTGCCCCAGCGGCTCGACTGGAGGAAGCACCGGACCTGCACCACCTCCCGGCCCCGCAGGATTGGCGGGCATCTGCCCCAGCACCTGCAGCTCCATCCGGTCACTGCCCTGGATGCCATCGGCAGACTGAGCTGTTGCGGCCAAGGGGACGGAACCTGGGAGCACTCCCAGAAGCTGGGTATCGAGTTGGACCATGGAGCCGGGTTGGAGCGGACCGGGGAGATTCCACTGCAGGACTCCTTCACGCCGAGGAGTCACCGTGCCGTTGCTGGCCTGCACCGCCTGAACCGCATTGGGATATTGGAACTGCACCTGCACTCCAATCAGCGGCGCGGTACCGCGATTGACCACCTCGGTCCGGACGATTTTTGTCGTGCCGAGATTCATTTGGGTCAGCCCCCCGTCGGCCATCAAGCGGACGGAGAGGGCAGCCTGAGCGGGAACGGATGCCGCGGCAGTCAGTTGCGATTGGGCTGAGGCAAGCGATGTGCTGGTGGAATTGGCCGTGGCACGAATCCCCAGAACACCTTCCTTTCTTGCCACTAGGCGTATCGGCACCACCACGCGCTCCCCCGCCGCCAACGATCCAAGTCGCTGTTCTACCGAATTGCGTTCTGTGCTCGCTTCCACCAGACCAGTATCGGTCTCCACCAACAGTTGGAGATCGCTTACCGACTGCTTGCCTGTATTGACCACGGCGATGGAGTAGGGGATTGGCTGTCCGACTTCAACACGTTCTCCGATGTCGGAAGAAAGAGAGATCTGAAGGCTGGGCTTGGCCAATCGAATCGGCAACGATTTGCTCACCCGCATCGATGGTTCGGCAGAGACGGCTTTGGAACTTCCGGTGGCAGAAAACTGTACTGTCGCATCGGCCTCAACCGTTCCAACCAGTTCCAGAGCGACGTCCAACTGCTGTCGAGCAGGCAGCGTCCCGATTTCCCAGACGGCGGTTCGATCGGTCACTTGGGTCGCTTTGGGGGTGGTCCCCAACAGCTGCATGCCAACCGGAAGTTCGGCCCGAAGGACAACATTTTCCGCAGCAAGATCTCCCGCATTGGCAAGGGAAGCTCCCAAGGTGAACTTCTGGCCCGGCGTGGCTGCCTCGGTGCCACCCGCGTTGAGCACTAGTTGCGGGGCGCTCCATGAAACCACGGTCTGGCCCCGCCCCAGGATCAATTCCTTCATCTTGGTGGAGGCTTGAGCGGGGCGCACCACTTCGATGGCGATGACGGCCGAACCAATTCGATTGGCGACATTCTGTATTTCCACTGTCGCATTGCCATCCTTATCCACAAGCACCTCCGCCCGCTCGGAACCCGAAGGAAGAAAGCGAGCCACCTCGGGGTTTAGCGATCGGTAGATCACCTTCCAACCTTCGGCGCCGATGAACCCTTCCGACTGAAAGACCTGGGTGACGATGCGAGCAGTCGATGAGTTTTCTACGGTGATCGGATCAGGAAAACGCCACTGCGCGTCGATCCAGTAGATCATGACGGTCTGGCGACGCTGATCCCAAATCTTGCTGTCAGGGGCCAGAACCGTGATGCGGCTGACTCCTTCGCTGGGGCTTGTGACGCTAAGCCAGGTCTGACCCTTTTTCAAAAAGAGATCGTCTGTGCTCTTTGGACTGCCCCGCGTGATCCGACTGGCCAGCGAACTGGTGCGGCCCCGGGCAAAGTCGACATCGACCTTCTCCACGCGAGTCGATGCATTCCACTGATGCAGTGGCTTCCCCTTCCATTCGTCTCCCACCTCAAGAAAGGTTCCGACGCTATCGGGAGACAGCATCCATTCGATCGGCTCTTTGGTAACAAAGAAGCCATCCTTGCCACAGATGGCTGCCAGGATCACCACCTCCCCCCCCACGGGCGCGACAATGGTTGTGGGAGTCACCAGCAACTGTCCGGTGTCTCCCCGGTCCGCATGCATTCCGGTGCCAACCGGCTTGGCTTCCGGTGGGGCCGATCCGTCAACGCACGGCGGGGGATCGACTGGCATCTGAAAGGCGCTCGATGGTTTCAGTCCACAGGCATGGCTGTTGGTGGCCCCCGAGGGGAGAACCGAACCATGTCCAAAATGATCGCTCAGGCCGGTCGTGAATTGGTGAGGCAGGAAGAGGCACTGTCCGGTGGGGTCGATGCGTGGACATTGCAAGGAGTGGCAACCAACCTGCGAGGGAAAAAGAGCGATCAGAGCCAGCAAGCCGTGAACGATCCAACCGGCACCAAACGAGGCTGGGTAGCCGCGCCCCGTCCGATCCCATCGTTCCGCCTCCATCGCCGCTCGCCTCACCACGATGGTTCTACCCCCCAAACGTCACCCAGACGGTATCGATACATTCCCGCCGGGAAACGTACCCCGTAGCACAGCCAAGCGTGGGGATCACCATGCAGCAGGCTGGAAAAAGTCGGTGGCACCAAACGAGCCTACCGGTTGTAGCGGATTTGCTGGGACCGTTTGCAAGCCGCCTCTATGGATCCAACCCTGCCCTGCGCCGGGAATGCGAGTCGCCTGGTGGGGAATGCGAGTCGCCTGATGGGGGAAGGCGACCTCCGCGGCCATCGCATCCGACGCTGGAGACAATCTCAGGATGAGAGGGGCTTACTGCAGAGAGGCCCTTCCTGGCTTGGCGAATCGCAATGGAGACAGGGTCGATTGCCGGCGCATCCATCCGATCAGAAGAGCGGATTCGCACCGCTCCTGTTCAGCTGACCAGCCGACGACTTCTGGAGGATTCAGAAAATAACGTACCGAATGCTCTTCGATCATCCGCTGATTGGACGCGAGCAGTGGATCGGTTGCTTCCGATCTGGAGTTGAGTACGACAGCCTGAATCGCTAGTCCGCTGGTAGCGATCGCGGCCAGACTGGCAAGCGTCTGATGGACCGCGCCGACTCGATTGTCCGCTACCAGAATCACGGGATACCCAAGCCGTTCGGCAAGATCGGCATTGGTCATCGACCTGCTGATAGGCGACCAGACACCCCCTGCACCTTCGACGAAGAGGAAGTCACATCGTCCCGACCATCTTGCCGCGCCCGCCAGCAACAGCGATTCATCGACATGCTGGCCGATTTTTTTTGCGGCTTCCTCGGGAGCCAAAGGATCGGGAAATCTCTGAGGATTGATCCACTCCAGCGGGTACCTACCACCCAGCGCTCGATGGTATCGCCACCCATCATCCAACTGGCTGTCTGGGATCGCCATCGCTTCTCTCACCCCCCACGGCGACACACCGCTGGCAACTGGCTTGTAAGCGCCGATGGCGACATGGCATTCTAGTGCCTGGCGCACCCAGCAACTTCCCAAATAGCTCTTCCCCACATCGGTATCTGTACCAAGGATAAACAGGCCTTCTGCTGGTGGCCTCCCGGATGGTTCCGGGGTAGCATGTTCGATACGTTCCATCTTCTGTTCCGCTTCCTGCACACGACATCGAGGCAAGGTATGGCCGTCGTTCGTTTGGCACTAGTCCAGTCGAAGGGATTTCCCGATCGCAACACGAATGTGGATCGCGCGGTCGATCAGATCGATCGAGCGGCTCGCGAGGGCGCGCAGGTGATCTGCCTCCAGGAATTGTTCCCAGGACAATATCCTTGCCAAGCGGAGGACCACCGGAAATTTGCGGAGGCTGAACCGATTCCTGGCCCCACCAGTCGCTTGCTGCAGGATCGAGCCCGATCGCTGGGAGTCGCCATCGTCGGGTCGCTGTTCGAGCGTCGTGCACATGGCCTCTACCACAATACCGCCATCGTCTTCGATGCCGATGGTTCGCAAGTTGGCTTTTATCGGAAAATGCATATTCCCGACGACCCCAACTACTACGAGAAGTTTTACTTCACTCCCGGCGACACCGGTTTTACCGTCGCCAAAACGCGATTCGCCACGTTGGGGGTCGGCGTTTGCTGGGACCAATGGTATCCCGAAGCCGCTCGGCTCTTTGCCCTGGCCGGCGCTGAAATCCTGCTGTACCCCACCGCGATCGGATGGCTGGACGAGGACCGTCCGCAGTACGGTGCCAGTCAGCATGCCGCTTGGGAGACAATGATGCGTTCGCACGCGATCGCCAACGGCTTGTTTGTTGGGGCGGCCAATCGTGTGGGACGGGAATCGAATATCGATTTCTGGGGAGCTTCCTTCGTCTACGATCCGTCGGGCAATTTACTCCACCGTGCGGCTCACGACCAAGAAGCCCTAGTGCTGGTCGATTGCGACCTGGATCAGATCGATGTGACTCGAACCCACTGGCCCTTCCTGAGGGATCGCCGGATTGATGCCTACGGCGATTTGACGAAACGTTTTCTCGGGGAATGACCCCTTTTTCCAAGGATCGAAATCGCTTCGGGTCCTTTGGTTGGTGATAGCCCCACTGCGGGGTTTTCACCTGCGACCTCTGCCTTGAACGGAACACGCATGAGCGACTTGGTCTACTGGCCAGCCGAATGGCACCCCCACGATGCGACTTGGCTGGCCTGGCCTCACCAGGAGAGCACCTGGCCGGGGCGGCTCGATCGCATCCCTCCCGTCTTCGACCGCCTCGCAAGAACTCTGGGAGAGGTCGAGTCGGTCCATGTTCTGGGAGGTCCGGCTGGATCGTACGAACAGGCGCGCGAACGCTTGCGAGGTGCTACAAACGTTCATGTGCACCGGATCACAACCGACGACTGCTGGATCCGAGACTACGGACCAACCTGGGTCCTAGAGGATCAGGGAAGACGGGTCGCTGGCGTCGACTGGCATTTCAATGCCTGGGGTTCCAAATACGAATTGTTCTGGAACGATCGCGTCGCTGCCCGACGCATTCTGCATTCCTGTCGACATCCAAGGATTGCGTCCCCGCTGACATGTGAAGGAGGCGGACTGGAGACCGATGGTCAAGGGACGCTGCTTGCCACCAGCTCAAGTCTCCTGACCGCCTCCCGCAATCCCGGTTGGACACGGCAGCAGATCGAACGGGAGCTTGCTCTGAGACTGGGCATTGAAAAGGTCCTTTGGATCGATGGCGGGTCGCTTGCTGGCGACGATACCGACAGCCACATCGACCAACTGGTCCGCTTCGTCGCCCCCGGTCGCGTCGTCGCCGCCGTCGCGTCGCGGGTCGAAGACACCAATGCACCGGGACTGGCGCGTCAGTGGCAGTCGATCCAAGGGTTGGTCGATGCTCGGGGCCGCCGTCTGGAATGCATCGCCCTGCCGATCCCACCGCCACGTTTCATCCAGGGAATTCAGGTACCTGAAAGCTACTGCAACTTCTATATCGCCAACGGTTTGGTGGTTGTACCGCAATTCGGATACCGAGCTGCCGATGACCAGGCGATGGGGATCCTACGAGAACAATTCCCGGCTCACACACTCGTTGGCATCGACGCCAGCGATCTGGTTTGGGGGCGAGGCGCGTTCCACTGCGCGACACAGCAGCAACCGCGCCCTATCCCCTCCGATGCTTGCAGCACTTTATCCCTTGAGGCTCTTTCATGAACTCCCCGCCGCTTCCCGATGGCCTGCGAAATGGCGACCTAGTGGCCGCGATCGCTCAAGATGCATCAAGCCAGCAAGTGCTGATGATCGCTTGGATGAACCGCGAGGCGTTCGAGGAAACATGCCAGACAGGATTTGCTACCTACTACAGCCGCAGCCGACAACGGCTCTGGCGCAAAGGGGAGGAAAGCGGGCATCGGCAACGCGTCCTAGAAGTCCGCGTCGACTGCGACCAGGATGCCGTACTACTGCAGGTGGAGCAGCAGGGGGCAGCCTGCCACGAAGGTTACGCTTCCTGCTTCTACCGCTCCTGGAGCCCCGATGGATGGCTGGAAAACCAACCGCGACGGGTCGATCCACGTACCGTCTATGGAGATCGGAAACCTTAGCGATTTTGCCGGTCGTCGGGACAACTTCGATTCGCCTCACCTTTCTACGCTCATTGGCCGACTGGAGCTTTGTTGATGGATCCATCTCAAACCATGGTGTGGCGCTGCAGCGATTGCACGCCTGTTTCCTCCCAGCGGCAAGGCGTCCAAGGCGATGATCGAACTGTTCCATTGGATGCTTGGAGTCGTTTTCCTGGCGGTATGGATTCTCGTGGGGGTCATTCTCACGGGGGAATCCAGCTGACGGCGGTGCACAGCAAGGTCCCCTCGGAGCAACCCAAGCCTTCGGTTTCGCGCCCCGGAACCTCTTCCAGCCTCACCGGAATCGCACTGCTGGCCCTGACGATCTTCGCATGGCCAGCCACGCTGTTCGCAGAGGAACGATCCCCGAACCTGATCGTCATCCTCGCCGACGATTTAGGCTTTTCCGATCTGGGCTGCTACGGAGGGGAAATACCTACCCCCACACTCGATCGACTGGCCGCTGCAGGCATTCGCTGGTCCAATGCCTACAACACGGCCCGCTGCTGGCCCACACGCGCCTCGCTGCTCAGCGGCTACTACGCGCAGCAAGTACGCCGCGACTCTTTTCCCCAAGACCAGGGCTCCGCCAGCCAAAGTCGCCGCCCCTCCTGGGCCAGCCTTGTCCCAAGCCACCTGAGAGCCGCTGGCTACAAGTGCTACCAAAGCGGGAAATGGCACGTCGACGGCCCTGCTGGCGATGCGGGTTTCGATCGTTCCTTCCGCATCGAAGACCACGACCACTACTTTCTTCCCAAGGGAGCGTTTCTTGACGACCAGCCGGTCCACGTCACCGAATCGATCGTCGATCGAATGCTCCAATTTCTCCACGAACACCACCAGAGCCAGGACAAAAAGCCGATCCCATTTTTCGCCTACCTTGCCTTCACCGCCCCACACTTCCCCCTCCAGGCTCCTGCCTCCCTGATCGCGGCGCATCGAACAACCTACCAACCCGGATGGGATCAGATCCGGCAGAAACGAAGCGATAAGGTACTGGAGCTGTTCGGGCCCTCGATGGCCGCAGGCCCCTGGGAACTGGAGATCGGCCCCCCCTATGCATTCCCCAAGCAGATCGAGTCGCTAGGAGAAGGGGAGGTGATTCGGGAAGGCCCTTGGAGCCAATTGAGCCCCACGCAGAAAGAATTTCAGGCCAGCAAAATGGCGATCCACGCAGCGATGGTCCAGCAAATGGACCAGCAGATCGAACGGGTTGTCGATTGGCTGAAGCAGCACGGCCAATGGGACGACACGCTGATCTTGTTCCTATCCGACAACGGGGCCAGCGCCGAAATCATGGTACGAGGCGACGGCCATCATCCAACAGCACCGCTCGGCAGCGACAAAAGCTTCCTCTGCCTGGGACCCGGCTGGTCCCGAACCTGCAACACCCCAATGCGCAGGCACAAGACCTGGACCCACGAAGGGGGAATCGCAACGCCCCTAATCGCTCACTACCCCCGCGGCATCGATGAAGGACGCCGAGGCATCATCCGGCATGATCCTGTCCATGTCATCGACCTGTTCCCGACGTTGATCGATGCAGCTCAAATCCAATCCGCTCCCTCCGAAGCCCCGACGCGACCAGGAATCAGCCTTTGGCCAGCCATCCGCTCGGGAACCGACCCGGAATTCGAACGCACCTTGTGGTGGCTGCACGAAGGGAACCGTGCGATTCGGATCGGCAAGTGGAAAGCGGTCGCAGCTAAGAATCAGCCGTGGGAACTCTATGACATGGAGTCCGACCGCGGTGAAAGGAACGATCTAGCAAGCGAGCACCCCGATCAACTGACGGGACTAACCACACGCTGGCAGGAACTGGCCGAGTCGTTTCAGGAAGATCGTCAAAAGCCTTAGCCGGCCAGTCCGTTGCCCCACCAATCGCGGCAAGCCATCGCCAAGGACCGCGTTAGGGATTGTCATCGCCGGAATCAGGCGGTGACTTCGGTGCCTGCGCATTGGTCAATTGATCGATCTCCTCCGACAACTCCCCCAAATCGGTCAAGGTCTTGACCGACGGTTCCCGCGGCCCCACTGGGCGATGCTTGCATGTGAAGAACTCGCGCAAGTAACGCTGAAAACCTTGCTCTTCCGGCACCTTGAAGCGATCCCCCTTCTGCAGGATCGGCCGGTATTCATTCATGGAACCAAACATGCGATCCCCGGCTAGTTGGCAGGGGTACCAGTGCCCCTCCCCCTCCGGATCGACCAAGTAGAACTCCGCATAGCAGTGGTTGGGGATCCAAACGCACCGCGCCGGAATCCCTCTGGAACGACACATCGCGACAAACAGCCCCGTCATCTCCTCACAATCACCGACGCGCTCCTTGAGCGCCTCTTTCGTCGATCGCAAGTCACCTTGACGGTATTCGATGTTTTCCCTCACCCAGTCGTACATCTGCTCCACCTCCCGCCAGGCACCCTCTTCTGCCTCACCCTCGAAGGGTTCCAGAATCTTCTTCATGGCGCGATCTTTGGTATCGATCTGGGGACTGTCTCCCAGGTACCAGTTGAATTCCTTTGGAACCTTCTTGGGGATCTTCAGGCCGTCGGTGCGCTGTGGCGATTTGGTGAACGACTTCTCAACTTCGACGGTCAAGATCGCCTGAAAAACACCCTGAGCGGGAATCGTCGGAGCATCGACGACCAACTGGACTCCTCCACCCAGAACAGGCCGCAACTGATGGACCGCACCCGGTGGCAGGTCCGCAGAGATCAGTCGCACCTTTTGCTCTGGCCAGTCGGTTGGAAAGGGAATCGTCGCATGAAGCCGCGTGCAGTTGTTGTCGTTGGCATAGAAGGTCAATCCAAAACGCATCGGAAGCTTTCGCGTCGCCCAGAAGGTGACCGCATGCTCGCCCCCTTTGGCCCCCTGCTCGCTGGCCCCCTCACCCTCCTCTTGCGCATCAAGCCGCATCGGCAACACCATGAGAGATGCCAGAGCTGTGAGCATCATCCGCCGATCGAGTGCATTCATCCGGCTTCCCCTCATCGCGTTTCCCCAGCGCCTCGCTTAGGACGCTCTCTTACCCACCAATACCATCGTTCTGTCATCGACCGGTGGCCAGCAAGCAGCACATTCTCGAAGGCAGAATCGAAGCATCCTGCCTGATCGGCATAAACTGCCCAGGAATTCCGATCCTCCCCATGAGGATAGCTTAAGAGCGATTCCCAAGCCAAACTTTGGCTTGAAAGCAACTCCGGTTCGGTCGCCCCTGTCTGTCACTGGGAACGCCTGATCATCCGGGGAAAGAAGCGGATGACGATTTTGGCTTCGGCGCACAGGGTACCCGATTCGACCCCACCCACCAACGAGCGAGGTCTTTTGAATCCGATCGGCTAGGAGCCGAAAAGGCTAGCTGAGAATGATCTCGTCGACGGTGCGTCCCGACGGAATCATCGGGAGCACATGCTCCTGGTAAGGCACCTGCACGTCCAAAACGAAAGGACCTGGATATTCGATCATCTCGATCAGCGCTTCCTTTAAGTCCGACTTCTTCTGGACGAATGCTGCGCCGCAGCCATAGCCCTTGGCGATCGCGACGAAATCGGGGTAGCGATCCGCCACCATGGCGTGAGCGGTGGTGTTGCCGGGCCCAGAGGCTTCCTCATGGTCGACCGGGCCTAGATAGGTGTGAGCCCGATTGGCCCCCATGAAGCGATCCTCCCACTGCACCACCATCCCCAGGTGCTGGTTGTTCAGCAGCAGCACCTTGACCGGAATCTTTTCGCAGTGAAGGGTCGCCAGCTCCTGGATATTCATCTGAAAACTGCCATCCCCGTCGATATCGACCACTAGCGCATTGGGATTGGCCACCTGGACTCCCATCGCCGATGGCAAGCCAAATCCCATCGTCCCCAGCCCCGAACTGCTCAACCACTGCCGAGGTCTTCGGAAGGTGAAGAACTGGGCGGCCCACATCTGATGCTGCCCCACGCCCACGGTGATGAATGTCTCGCGATCCTTTGTCAGATCCGACAAGGTACGGATGGCATGCTGCTGCAGGATACCATCGAACTGCTCGTCATAACCAAACGGATACTTGGCCTTCTGCTTCATGCAGTGATCGACCCATCCGGAGATATCTTCCGGGGGCTGGACAATCTTATTCAATTCGCTGATCGCATAACGGACGTCGCTGCAGGCCCAGATGTGAGCCTCTTTATTCTTGTTGAGTTCCGAAGGGTCCACATCGACGTGGATGATCTTGGCGTGCTTGGCGAAAGCCTCCAGCCTTCCCGTGACGCGATCATCAAAACGAACCCCCAGCGCAATCAGCAGGTCGCAGTCGCGCACCGCGAAATTGGCGTACGCACTACCGTGCATCCCAAGCATATCTAGCGAAAGCGGCCCATCGCCGGGATAGGCTCCCAGTCCCATGACGGTCATCGCAACTGGAATCCCGGTCAGTTCCACCAACTTGCGAAACTCTTCCGACGCCCCTGACGCGATCACGCCTCCCCCGACATAGAAAACTGGACGCCTTGCGTTGCGGATGGCAGCGGCGATCTGGCGAATCTGCTCTGGGCGAGCCAGCGGCAACGTCGGGCAATAGCCAGGAAGGTTCAAGGGCACCTCCCAATCGACTTCGCAGCTGTCCAACTGCACATCTTTGGGCAGGTCGATCAAGACCGGGCCTGGACGCCCGGTGGTAGCAATCTGGAACGCTTCTTTCATGACCCTTGGAAGATCCTCCACACGGGTCACCAAGTAATGGTGTTTGGTGATGCTGCGGCAGATTTCGACGATCGGCGTTTCCTGAAATGCATCGGTGCCGATCACCGACGTAGGCACCTGCCCGGTGAGCGCGATCAGCGGGATCGAATCCATCTTCGCGTCGGCGATGGCGGTCACCAGATTGGTCGCTCCAGGTCCACTAGTCGCCATGGCAACACCGACCTTGCCAGTCGATCGAGCAACCCCCTGCGCCGCAAAGGCTCCCCCCTGCTCATGCCGAGGAAGGATCGTTCGAATGCGATCGGCATACCGAGTCAAACTCTGGTGCAACGGCATGCTGCATCCGCCAGGATAGGCGAAGATGACGTCCACGCCATGATCCACCAGCGACTGGATCACAATATCGGCGCCGGTCATCATCTTCGTCTTCTTCTGAGCGTCCACCAATGCCATCGCAAGGTACCTCCTCGGCTTCCAAGAAACTCCCATCCAGCCGCCCCAAAGTCTCTGCCTGAGCCCAGCCCGGACGGTCTTCAGAATAGGCCATCGCCCCATTTCGGGCAACCTCTTCTTGCCGCCGATGCAAAGCGGCCCCAACTCCACCCGAACACCTCAGACTACAATCAAATCGATCGGTTCCGACAGCCCATACATCCGGTAGAGCCCCGCTGCTACCACCAATCGGTGTGCGAGACATTCTCATGACGTGGCTTTGGGTAGCATTAGGTGGCGCGATCGGAAGCACCCTCCGGTGGGTACTTCTACAACTCATGGCGATGTGGCCTGGCCCTCAGTTCCTCTGGCCGACTCTGCTGGTCAATCTGCTGGGATGTTTTTTCACAGGTCTGTTCCTGGGATGCATGCAGCGGGCTCCCGAATGGTGGTCGGGAGTCGACCCAGCGGTCCGCATCGGTCTGCTAGGCGGCTTCACCACCTTCAGCGCCCTGGCGGCCGACCTCCATCGGCACCTCTCCGCCGGGCAGATTTTCCTCACCCTGGGGCAGGGGATCGGACATCTGGTCCTGGGCTTGCTGGCTCTCCACCTGGGAATGATGCTCATCCAAACCAAACCGCTCACATGGTAAACGGGTCGAAAAAAATCCTCGTCGCCCCAGCACCAACTTCTTTCATCCCGGGGCCATCGCCCTTTTCCTTCCGAACGACTGAGAGATTCCCTATGGCATCCCCTTCTCTTCCTCAAGTCGACTGCTTGACTCCAATTCTTCACGTCCGTAGTGTCGAAGAAAGTATCGCATGGTTCTGCACCCTGGGATGGCGACCCGGCTTTCGGTGGAACGACTCTGGCTTGCTGCCACCAGCAACTTCTGGAGTTCCCTCCATCGCTAATTTTGGGAGTGTGCAGAACGACAAGTTGGAGATCTTTCTTTGCTTGCAGGGTCAGGGCCCCTTGGGAGATCGGGACCAAGAAGGGGTTTGGATGAGCTGGTGGATGCCCAATCCTGAAGACGTCGACCGACTGCACGATGTCGCTCTCCAAGCAGGTTTCCACATCGACCAACCACCTACCGACGAACCATGGGGCGTTCGAGAATTTCATCTACGGCATCCCGATGGCCATGTGATGCGAGTCAGCAGCGGCGTGACCGCAGACAAATCGACCAACCAACGATAGGAAGCCATCCCATGCTCCATAGACGATGGCAGTGGATCATTGGCACCATCGCGTTTTGGATCCTGCTGGCATTGCTCCAGAACGCTTGGTACTACCCGCGTCTGCCCGAACAAGTGGCGATCCACTTCAATGCGTCAGGAAAAGCAGATTCCTGGGCGTCCAAATCCCATGCCACATTTCTGATGCTGGGACTCCAGATTTTCCTCCCCTCCTTCCTACTGCTCACCTCTCAACTGTCCCGCTCTCTTCCGATCCAGTGGATCAACCTGCCTCATCGCGAATACTGGCTGGCCCCCGAACGAAGAGAAGCGACCCTCGCATCGATGGAACAATGCCTCTGGTGGATCGCCATGGCGACCTGCCTGTGGATCCTGGTCGTCAACCACTTGACCTTCGTAGCGAACGTGTCGGGGGAAAACCTCAACCTGATGCCGTTCCTGGTTGGGCTTGTGACCTACATGGCGATCGTCTTTTACCTAGCCGGAGGGCTGGTTTGGAAGTACCGCATTCCAAACTCTAGCTCTCTCCCACCCTGACAACCACACAAGATGAAAGGAAAGGAATATGATTCGATTGCTGGTACTCTACGGACATCCCGAAGACCCTGCGGCATTCGATCGCTACTATCAGGCGATCCACATTCCTCTGGCGCGCCGCCTGCAAGGACTTCGCAAATGGACGATCGGGAAGGTTGAGGGAACCCCTGCTGGCACCCCTTCGCCTTACTATTATGTCGCTGACCTCTACGCCGATTCGCGAGAGCAGATGGAAGCGATTCTGGCTTCCCCCGAAGGACTTGCTGCCGTCGCCGATGTCCCTAACTACGCCACCGGTGGCGTCACTTTTCTTTACACGGAAGTCGAAGAGGTCCCGGTATGAACTAGATGCCTGCGCTCAGTAGTTCATCTGAAACTGGAATCGAAGAAGCGTTCCCTGAAATTGGCCATAGGAAAGCGTGTCGGCCTGCGATCGAGCGATGGTGTTCGTTCGATCGGTCATCGTGTAGGAAGTTGTCAACTCGGCTGCTGGATGAATCTGCCACTCCAGTCCCAATTCGAACTCATCGATCTGGGTGGCGGGACTATTCCGCTCGGACTTGTATCCACCGCGAAAGTAGTTGTATCGGGCATACGGAAACCACGTCCCATAGCCGTTCTTGATCTGATACATCGTCTGCACGTAGCCACCCGTTAGTGAACTCTCCTCCACCACCGTCTGAGTCGCATCCAACGACGGCCCGCGGCCAATCGTCCACTCCGACTGAAAACCGAGGGGCTGTGGATAATAAACCGCCGTCCAGGCCAGCCGATTGTCAGCTGTTCCGTCCCGATTGGAGAAGGGTGCAATGGCCGGCCCAACTCCATTGGGACTGATCGGTGAAGTCAAAACAACATACTCACCCGCATACCCCTGCATCCCCAGTTCGTACCTCTGACCATTGGCCAGAATGCCTGGATAGAGAAAGCGTGCGACCATATGGATGTTGTCGTTCTGCTCCCGAAATGATCCACCCTGCCCATTATAAAAGCCAAAGGCGAACATTCCGTAGTTGCCCGATCCCTTGAGCCCCATGTCAATCACTTCCTTGAAGAACTCCTGCGCAGGTTCCGGGGTCCAGTAATAAATCACCCCAATATCTCGCTCGTTCTTCACGTCGCTGTTGAGCGCATCCGAGCGATCCAGAGGAAGTCGATTCGAACTGCTCTGCATGTTCTCCCAACCATAGGGAATCTTCGACTGACCGATACGAAGGCGATGCACCTTGGTTTTGTCGATATAGAAATCCCCGTACCAGTCACGCACCTGCGTGAACTGGATCGAATCATTCACTCCGGGAATCAGTGCCGCAAAATCGGGTTGCAGGTAGACTCCCAGATGCTCATGCACATCCCCTTGGAGGATCAGTCGCGCTCGACGTATCGAGAAACTCTGGTTGTCCCCCACCGATGGATCCCCCACCAGATGCGGCGGGAAACTGTCCCGCTGAAGACTCAGGTTGTCACTGATCCGCACCTGCGCATAGCCGCGCAAAGTTAGCTTCTCATACCAAGGCTTCTTCTTCTCCTTGGCACTCTTCTTTGCATCCTCAAGCTGCTTCTCCAGCGCCTCACGGGATGATTCCAGACTGCCGATCTTCTCTTCCGCTTCGGTCAGTCGCTTGGTCAACGCTTCGATCGGATCCCCTTCGCCTGCCAGCTCCCCTCCCTCCCGGCCCAACATCGCTCGCCCAGCCGCAATCTCGCCCTGGGAAACCTCCGCCGTTTCCTCCAGGACCAACGGCCTCACTGGGACCGGCGGGCCCTGGGCAAAGAGGTTCGGGACCCACACGAACAGCAGAAAAAACAAAATGCATGCGGTGCAATTCCGGAATTGCTGGCAAACCATCATGCCTCACATTCTTCGAAAACGGTGAATTCTTCATCGTTGACGAATGAATATTCGGAACAATCGATACAGTTTCTCCATCTTTCGCGACGATTTCTCTTCTATTGCGATCTGAAGCATCCACAGTCACCAACCGTTAGCGAAAAGAAATGAATCGATCGATCGAGCGACTTGGGGTGACCAAGCGGTGGTCGGATGCCGTCGCCTGCGGCGGCCTGCTCTACTTCGTCGAAGTGCCTGATGATCCCGATGCGACTGCCCAGCAGCAGTTCCATCAGGTTCTAAAACAGGTGGAGGAACGACTGCAGCAGGGCAGCAGTGATACCCAATCTCTGCTGCAGGTGCTGATCTTCCTACCCAACCCGGAAGATCTCGCCACCTTCAACGCCATTTGGGATGCCTGGGTCCCAGCGGGTCACGCTCCGGTGCGCGCATGCATCCATGCAGCGTTAGCGGCCCCCGGCTATCGCGTGGAACTGGTGGTTACGGCCGCGCGTGCCAACCCCAATGTTGCGGCACACTGAACCGAATCGCGAAACGCGAATACCGATCTAGATGCCTCTTGAGGGACCTCCCGAGCAACCGATAGGTCCTTGGCTACGTAGCCTGAATCAGTGATCCTATCGATCCAGTCCAACTCCAGCCAAACCCTCGGACTTTCTTCGTCGCCTAGGCACCGCTCTCAAATCAAACCGGGGACCCAAATCGGCCTTGGTACTCGGAGCCCACAAACACACCGATCCGATCGCCTAGGCCAGCAACTTCCGAATCGGCGATTCCATCGCGTCCGCCTGGCGGACGAAACCAAGATCGGAGGGGTGAGACCCATCCGTGGTCGCCTCCCCATCGCCTCCAAGAAGCGGCTCTCCCTCCAGGTAACTGATTCGCTGGACTCCCCGATCGACCAGACGCCGATACGCCTCCTTCAGCGCCTCACGACTAGTCCGATGCCGCTGCTGCCTTGCGGGCAGCAACCATGCGTTGGCGTAGGTCCGATCTTCCACCAGTAGGATCGGCATCTCGGGCCGCAACTCGCGGAATCGTGTCACAAAACCCTCGGCCCTGTCAGCTACCTCCTGCGCTTCCATGTTGGGCAGGCAGTCGATCACCATCAATGCCGAATCGATCTCCGCAAGGAATTGCCCGACCTCCCATTCCATCTTGCCGTTTCCACTAAACCCAAAGTTCAGGACTGGGCGGTCCAGGCGCTTTCCTAGCAACGCTACGTGAGACATCCCCGGTCGCGAAGCACAAGCTCCTTGGGTAATCGACGTACCGTAAAACAAAATCGGTAAATCCTTTCTGGGTGCGATCGGTTCCCATATCGCTTCCTTCGGGACTCCGATTCGCAATTGCTCGATCCCGTTGTAAAGCGGCAGATCCAGATGATATTCTCGCATCAGCTCCGGAAGATCAGCTACCAAGGTCGCCTCCACTTGGCGCTGCTTGGGCTGAGTCACCGCCACCCAGCGCCATCGCCCCGAAGCATCCCCAGAGGTAGTCCCAGAAGTATCCCTTGCATAGAGATCGACACCGCTGACCCCCGTGGCAGGCATGTGAGGCATCGCCAGTGAATCGCCAGTCAGACGGTAGTCCACCGAGACGTTTTTGGCATTGGTACGAAATCGAAACGACATCCCCGCTGAATGGCGACTGAGGTTCCACACCGGCTCGCGCACCACCCCCTTCGCTCGCGCAGGAAGTCGATCAAACGGCGACTCGGTGTCCGCAAAACCTTTCCCCTCGATCCCCCACTCCCGTACATCATGCCACTGGACCGCATCCTGCGATGCCGCTAAGCGGGCCGTTGCACACCAGCCAGCCGCAGCCGCCGTTTTCAACATCCACTCGCGGCGATTCCTCTTCCTCGGCATGCTCCACCTCCTGAGCCAAGTCCATAGAAAGATCCAAGATGCCGCTCGACGACCGATTCAGCGCAGGAATCGAAACAAGACAACGCGACTATCGTACCCCAGAATGGGAGAGAGAGTGACGATCCAAGCCGCCCCGATCGATGTGAGGGACGAACAGAATGAATCAGCCACCAAGCGGCTTGCCGTGCGACAAGACTCACACGCCCGATCGTCGCCGCATCCAGCGACGCCCCGCGATCGCCAATGACGCAACACCCGTCAGCAGCATCGCCCCAGGTTCGGGAATCGGTGCTAGAAACGACGCCGTCACCGAAAAGTTGTCGATCGCCAAACCATCGTCAGAACCGGAGACATTGAAATCCTTCCAACGAAACCAAATCACTTCGTTGGGATTCAAAGTTACGGAAATCTCTCCCGCCAAGTTGGTGAAAAGACTATTCCCGTCTCTCGCACCGGCCGTACCGGTCTGATCAGGCGTCACAAAGTTCAGGGTTGAAAGTCCAGTCCAAGTTCCTGCGGTCAGTGATAACGAAGTCGCATCGGTGGAGTACTCGAAATCCAGCCGATCCTCCCGACTGGGCGCACCCAAACGCCAAAGTTCGCCACGGTAGCTGACACTCAGTTTTTCAATCGCTGTGGTACCCTGATTGATGAACCTTGCGCCAATTGTCGGTACGACGGTGCCGCTTAAAAGACCTCCGAAGGCGCGGTCCGTCGAACCGCTAGCTCCAAAGCTATAGGTGTTCCCGGTAGTGCTTGACCCCGTCCCCACACCATACGACGTGTTGGCACCCGTCCCGGTTTCATTGAAGTACCAACCGAACGGCACCACGGTTCCGGTCGTACCCGTACTGGCCAGCGTGTCGAAGTCCTGGGTGTAGTTGGTGGTGCTATCGGTCAGAACGATGTCAGCCTCGGCAACGGTGGCGAAGGCTACGCCAAACGAACAGAACACCATCAAGAACCGGAACAGCATCTTGGAGTCTCCCCACGCAAACCCATCGTTGCAAACGGAAGAAGCGGATTCTTCGTTTTTAAAGCTCCCTCCATTAATTCTTAACCATTTTGCCACCCTTCGCAATAGAAATGCAAGCTTTTTCCATCCGAAAAACCAGCCCGAGCGGGGGGGCAGGACGCCGACTATTTGGGAAAAGTGAGGATTTTCAGCCCTGCCAATGTTCGAGGCACCGCTGGATCGCCTCCTCAACCGGAGAAAGTTTCAGGCCGGCCGCGATCGCCTTGGAACTGTCCAGGACGCAATTGGACCGTGGCGTTTTCGCTGCCAATGCAAGGAATTCCGATTCATCTGTGAAAAACTCGAACGCCTTGTCCGAAACTCTCCGCTCCTTGATCCACCCAACGATCCTCCGGGTGGTGATCGCTCCGGGATTGGTCAGATTGTAGATGCCGAAGGGGAGATTCTTTTCGAAGCAATCGATACAGGCTGCAGCGAATTCCGGGAGGCAAGTCAGCGAGTTTTCCGCGTCGAGCAGTCTGGGGTAGTGGAGCAACTTGGCCAGGTAATTTCTGGGCGTATTGCTTGACTCAAACGGCATCCGGGGTCGCCAAACATAGCATGCATGTGCCCCCTGAAGCACCTCCTCTCCGAGCGCTTTGCAACCGGAGTAGAAAGAACAATTGTTCTGACGAAAGCTGAAATTGGGCCGATCCGACTCGCGAAAGCCGCCACCATCAGGCCGTCTGCCGCTGTAGATGCAACCCGAAGAAACGTGCCCCCATGGAATTCCGACCGCTTCGCACGCCTTGCGGAACGTACCGGGGAGGACGCAATTCCCGGCGAGGCACTCTGCCTTCTGCAATTCGCAAGCATCGACATTCGGCTTCCCTGTGAATCCTGCCGCGTTAATCACCGCAGAAGGTCGCATTTTTTCTAGCCAACGTGCAAGAGCCGCCGGGTGGTCCGTCGCCCATCGTTCAATCGGAACCCAGGGCAATTCCCGACGCTCCAACTCCCTGCAGAGCCAGGAACCGACATAACCTGATCCACCAGCAACAGCAAACACGCAAGCACAAACTCCTGCGACTTCGTTCAGTCGACGAAATAGATCTACTGACTCGGTTTGGCGATCTTGTCTCCGTATTCATCGGTCCTGAAAAGGAAACTCAGATCGCGCTCCAGCATTCCATTTTCGGACCTCTGCCAGAAATGCCAAGGCCCATCCAAGCGTAGTCGGATGTGCAAGAAATAGCGACCCAAGTCAGCTTGCTGGTGGTCGGTAGGATATGCGATCCCACTTCGACCGGAACTGGTCCACTCCACTCCATCGAACGTGCGATCATCGTGGCGCCATTGGCTCCTGCATTCGCGAGAAGTTCAACCAACTCCGGCAGTCCGCACAGATATCCGAGGACTTCCAGAAACTTCGGTTCAGAAAGAAACAGAACCCCTTGCCGAAAAGTGCCGTCCATCGGAGTAAGCGAGGGAGTGAAGGCCGGAGATCACCCATCGAGCTTTTCTGACCGGTGGGTCCGTCCGCTCAGTCCAGAGGCAACTCAATGGATCAGGGGATTGCCGAGACATCAGGCTTGATGGATCATTGCGTTTTGCCGTCCCTGCCCCATCAGGAGTTTTAAGTAGCTAAAATCTGCCCCAGTGATTGCCGGCCGTACGTTTTCCTTCCGTCCCCTTTTGCTTGGTGACCAATTTTGAACAAACGACCACTCACGAAGAAAGAGAAGCGTCGAAGGAGAAAAAGCAGGGCGGAATTCATGACCGTGTTTGTCAATGGTCGACAGAAGCAAGTGCGGCGGCCCCCTTTGGTCGATGGCATCCCGGTAGACGAGTTCCTCGCACGAAACGCTGGTCCGCTGTGGTTGCACCAAAACGAGATGTGGGAGATCATGCCCCTGGACGGCGACTCCGAAGCGGGCACCGATGCTTTTAGCCCCTCGTCAACGCAGAACTCGAAACCGGCAACTCCAGATCCGGATGTTATCCCGTTTTAGATACGGCACTCGCCTTCGCGATTTCCTGAGAACTTCCGCCGTTGAGGTCGGCCAATTTCGTGCGACTGCCGGATTCACTGGCAAAGACTGCGGCCCAAAGCAATTACCGTGCGACCGAAGCGACAGATGAAGGCCTGCCATCGACACGGCTTTCTGCTCGGCAATCAAACGGCCATCGTAGAGTCGGGTGACCTCATTCACCGCCAAATGCAAGCCCACTTCAGGCGATCAGCGGCCCATGGAAACTCCGCAACGGATTGAGCGGTGAACGGTTGCGGATATTGAATCGGCAGGGGAAATCACCCAGGTAGTGGAGGATAACGGACTTGAACCGATGACCTCTTGCATGCCATGCAAGCGCTCTCCCAACTGAGCTAATCCCCCTCAGGTTCGACGATTATGCACCAAGGTTCGCCGATTCGTCAAGCCACCTTTCCTGGGACGCCACAGAAGGCAGATGGCCGATTTTTCGGTGGCTCGTTCCACGTTCTTCTGGGACGAAGAGCATCGGCAATTACACTGGTTCCATACAAGCAGACACAGGATCTGCCGGCAGGATCCTGGGGAGAAGCCCCCAGACTGCTTGGAAGCGAACTTGGAATCATCGCCGGAGGACATTGGTGCGCAGAGCATGCCATAGAAGATCCGGGAGGATTGCGACCAAGGGGCCGTGCGGATTCAGTCTTGTTGAACTGATGATCGTTCTCGGCTTGGTCTCGCTGATGGCTGGTTTGCTTTTGCCCGCTATCCAGTCGGCTCGCGAAGCGGCTAGACGGTTACAGTGTGCGAACCAAATGCGTCAAGTTGGGCTGGGTCTCCTTGGTTTTGAAGCGGCTCACCGAGTCTTTCCCGCTTCAGGCTGGACGCGGGCCAGCCGAGCCAATCCGTCGGGAGCTCAGCATGGCTGGCGAGCAGCGCTGCTTCCGTACCTCGACGCACAGAGCCTCGCAGTTGCTTACCGAGTCGATGTGCATTGGTGGTCGCCTGAGAATGCGACGGTAGTTGCCCAGCCCGTACCGGTTTTCCGTTGCCCTTCGATGCCTTCCAACCCGCTGACTAGAAGCGCTATCGCCAACAGCGTACGGCCCGCGATGGTTTTCAGTATGCCTCTAGAAGTTGCGGACTACGAAGCGCTACAGGGAGTCCAGCCGAAAGCTTTTCCGAACGGCAGATACGATGCATCCAACCGCTTTGCCATCCTGCATCGCAACTCGGAGACACGCTTTCGCGACGTGACGGATGGTTCTTCCTCGACCATTGCAGTGGTCGAAGCCTCGGGCCGTCCCACGGTCTATCGCCTCCGCGAAAGACAGCCTGGATTCAGCAACGACCAGGGAATCGGATGGGCCGACAGCGAAGGCGCGTTCAGCCTGGATGGGTCTAGTCGCGATGGGCTTCAGGAAGGCTGCACGGCAATCCAAGGTTGCCCCTGTGCAGTCAACTGCCGCAATGACAACGAGCCCTGGTCGATGCATCCTGGCGGCTGTCATGCCATCTTCGCAGATGGCCATCTGCAATGGCTGGATGAAAGCATCGACCTTGGGGTGCTCGCTTCCATGGCGACTCGCGCGGCAAGCGACTAACTGGGGATCCGTTCACTCCCTTCGGCAAGCCACAAACGAGGTCGCACCGGCGATGCTACGGCGCCTGCTTGCGCAACTTGCGTTGGAGCGACCGACGATGGATCCCTAATCGCCTTGCTGCTTCGGAGATGTTCCCTTCGCAATCGGCGAGAATGCGGTGAATATGTTCCCATTCGGCCTGCGCCAAGGTTGGGGTTGGAATCGCTGCTTCCGAAGCCTCCACCCCCACCGACTCGGTGGTCTTGGGCGTTTCGAAAGCCCGCAGAATCTCATCGGCATCGGCTGGCTTTGGAAGGAAATTGACCGCCCCCAAACGGATCGCCTCGATGGCAGTTGCGATGCTACCAAACCCCGACAGGATGACGATGCGGACATCGGGCTGCACCGCGATCAAATCGGGAATGAGGGTCAAACCGGATCGCCCCGGCATCCGAAGGTCGATGACAGCTCGTTCGGTCGGCCGCAACCTGTAAAGCTGCAACGCCTCGTCCGCATTCCCCGCAACTTCGACTCGAAATCCTCGCTCTTCAAAGGCCAACGCCAATCGGTCTCTTAGAACGAAGCTGTCATCCACCAGAAGAATACTCAGTGACTCCATCTTGCAATCCACATCCAACGGTTTGTCACATCCAACGGTCTGACTGCTCAGGGCGAGCCTCTTTACCGAGTCAACCAACCAGCTCTTGGAACCGACAAAGCCAACGGCATGGCTGAGGTCCAGAGAGCCGATTCATCAGGGGGCTCATCTCGCCACATCCAGGTTACCTCAAAGCTGGCGGTGCGGCTACGATACGATAACTCTTCTTGCATTCGTCAAGCCACAGGCAACCGGACGGTAGCAAGCGTTCCAGATCCGATCCTGCTCTCAAAATGCAACTCTCCACCCAACCGTCGCAGAACGTTCTGCGTGAGAAAGATACCTAGCCCCATCCCGTGCCCCGGCTCTTTCGTCGTGAAGAAGGGGTCGCCGATTCGCTCCAGAGTCTCTGGATTCATCCCATGACCGGAGTCGGAGATTGTCAGCAGCCACTCGGTCGGTGAAGTACGCAACGTCACTTCGACCACTCCGCTTGGGGCGCTGGCATCCAGTCCGTTTTGGATCAAGTTGCGCAGCGCCACGGCCAGCGCCCGGACCGGCAGCACCGCCTTGGCCTGCGCCACAGCAGGAGGCCACACAAATCGCACCCGATCCAGTTCGCGAATCCCCATTCGCACTTGCTGCAAAAGATCATCTGGAGTGACTGGATCCAACCGTTCTGCGGCCGCCTCGCCGGCGCTACTCTTCATGCGAACCAGAATGTCCCGGCAATGATGGACCTCCGATCGAATCAGAGCGATGTCTTCGGCCAGGGCAGCAGCCGAAGGATCGGCATCGGCTCGCTTGCCCAATTCATGAACCACCACCGCGATCGTCGACAAAGGCGATGCCAATTCGTGACCCGCACCGGCGGCCAAAGTCGCCAACGCCTCCAGACGCTGCATTTTTGCGTTGAGCAGCTGACTGTCGCGCAATCGCTTCTGACCTTCGCTTAGTTCGTTGTGGATTTTGGTGATAAACCAAGTCGTCAACAGGGCGCTAGTGGCAAAAGCAACCGCCAATCCCTGGTGGCGCACTGGCCAGGCCGTGGACGTTTGCCCTCCAGGGGTGAGAATCTTCAGAGGCTGGTGCCATTCGATCAGCCCCAGAAGGAGGAGAATCGAGCTACTGGCGATCACCCAGGGCCATGGCGATCGCAGCATCAATCCCGAAACGGCTAAGTTGACGAAGTAGAAGAGCAGAAAGGGGTTCTCCGGCCCTCCTGTCAGCGCCAGCATCGCCGTCAAACTGCAAAGGTCCAGCAGAAGAACACCGAAGAGGATCCACTGTCCCCTCCAGGATAGCTCGTTGGTGCTCGGCTGGTTCCGCAGTCCGGAAACCCAGAAGGCAAGAGCGATGTTGGTGGCAACCGTCAACGCCACCAAGCCTGCCAACTGCGACCAGGGGAGATCCCTAGTCCACCCAAGTGCCACGGCAGTGATCGTCACCACCTGCCCAACCGCGGCAAGAGTCCTGAGGACGGTCAGCCAAGTCGCAGTTTGCTCGAAGGTCCAGGAACTTCGGTCGCCTTGCCCCAGATTCCAATGATTCATCGGTGCATCATCCAATGCGTCACTCCACCACGATCCCATGACGGCAGGCGACTTTCGCACCAGCCCTCAAAAAAACCTTTAGTCCATTCACGAAGGCACGACGCATGCATGCATCAGGTCGCGCGTCGCGATCGGCTTGACCGACCATAAAACCTCGGCTGCCTGGACCCCCGCAGAGAGTCCATGCGAGTGGGCCAACGCGCGGACCCGGTCGAAGATCGAGCGCTTTTCAGGAGGGAACTGGGTCTGATAACAGGCGATCGCATCCATCTTCTGCTCTAGATGGCCCGAAATATCGTGGAGGACTCGGTAGTCGGTGGCACCCGACGCAGCCGGATCGAATACCAACTGGTAGTAAAGCTGCGCGGTGACGGTATGCGTCGGGAGGTTGTCGAAATAGGAATCCCATTTGGACAGCCTAGCGTAGAAGACCGCAGCGTCGACGATAGAGACAGCTTGCTGATGATCTGGTGAAGCCATCGGCGTTCGGCTTCCCAGACCAATCACCAAAGAAGGACGGTGCCTACGAATTTCCTTGGCCAGCAGAACACGTGCTTCGAAGCTGTCGAACAAGCGACGATTGGGGAGCGGCAAAATCTTCCGCTCCCGCACCCCCAGCACGCGCGCTGCCTGATCAGCCTCCGCGATGCGGATCTCAGGCGAAGCGCAACCGGGAGTCGGTTCCCCATCGGTCAAATCCACCATGCCGACGCGGTGCCCCATCGCCACCAACTTGGCCAACGTGCCACCGCATCCGATCTCCAAGTCGTCCGGATGCGCTCCAACTGCCAGCACGTCCCAGTCATCTTCCATACCTTCCTCCAAGGGTCGCTTTTCCACTTCCCCCCTCACAGCCATCCCACCTCCCGCGGTGGCTTCCTTCACCGACCGCTCCCCAAGCACCACCAGCCCCCATAGGTCTGTGGGCGAAGGCTTGCGGCCAACGATCTCCAGGATAGCTGACACGCCATCCGACCGACTACCGCCTCACCCCCTCGTTTGCTAGATCGCCCCTGCCACTAGCAAAATCTCGGTTGGATGAGCGAAGCGGAGGGTGCCAAGAACGTAGTTCGTGTAGGCCCGACATCCGCTCTACGATTTCCGCCGAATCGAACGATGGTGGAACCAGTAGGTTGAGGCGAAAGAACGCCCCCTTAGGGAGGGTTGGGAGATTGCCCTGCCAAAGGGAAGGGAACGCGAAGCAGTCCCAAAAAACAAAGGCTCCAAGTCTCTGGAACTTCCTCCCCTTCAGTTCGCTCTGAGCAATGCCAAGCCAGAAAGCGAAGAAAGCGAAAAAGGTTAAAAAACGATGGTCCGCTTCGTTTAGCCCCTGTTTCATGGCATGGGATTGTGGGATATTTTGGCGATTGGTCCAGCGAAGTTTGGATCTGATTTTCTATTCTATGGGAGAACGGGAAAAATGGCGATTAATCTATTGGACATGGTCAAGTCGGCTGTCGTCGGCCAGGTGGCTGATCAGATCGGTTCGGCAGTTGGGCTCGACAAGAGCAAGACCTCGGCCGCCGTCAACGCAGTGTTGCCGGCACTTTTGGGCGGGATGGCCAAAAAGGCTTCGACCCCTGCCGGAGCTTCGGACCTGATCAAGGCATTGCAGGACAACGACAACTCGATCCTCGATAACTTGGCCGGTGCTTTCGCTCCCGCCAAGCAGTCTTCGATGCTCGATTACGGCATGAAACTGCTACCGATGCTTCTGGGCGGTTCCCAGTCGACCATCATTTCGCTCATCGCCAAGATGTTTGGCTTTGGCGATAAGGGAGCCAGCAGCCTGCTGGGTATGTTGGCGCCTGTGGTGATGAGTGTCGTGGGCAAGCAAGTCAAGTCGGGGGGGCTGGATGCCAGCGGTTTGGCAAGTCTGCTGTCGGGTCAGAGCAATTTCCTCAGCGCAGCACTTCCTTCCGAACTGAAGAATGTCATGGGCTTTGCTGATCTGGGTGGTGCCAACCGTCCAGTCGCAACGACCACGCAGCGGACCACCACTTCCCATTCCACTTCCCACACTTCCCATTCGGCTCCGGAAGCTGGAAATCCACTGAAGTTCCTGTTGCCACTGCTGCTCCTGACCGCTCTTGGATTCTTGGGCTACCAGTTCCTGAAGCCCAAGCCCCAAGCCGCGACCGCGCCCGCGGTAACCACCCCCGCTCCCAAGGCTCCTCCGGCCGTCACTGCCGAAGTCAAGCCACCTGCCATGGATCCGATGATCGCCCTCAAGGAACAGCTCACCTCGACCTTCGAAGGCTTGAGCTCGACCCTGGGCGGTATCACCGACGAAGCCAGCGCCACCGCGGCGGTGGAAAAGATCAAGGCAGCCGCCACCGGCTACTCGGCTCTGGGCATCGAGAAGATGTCAGCAGAAACCCGTACTGGCTTGGTCCCCTTCCTGAAGCCGCTTTTCGACAAGGTCAAAGCAGCTCTGGATGTCGCCTACAAGATCCCTGGTGTCCAGGGAATCATCGAGCCGGTGATTGGCCCGATGGTGCAGGCCGTCTCGGCTGTCGCCGGCTGAGATCGATCGAATCATGCTCTGCGATCGCTCGGACTCGAGCCACCGCTGAGTTCGATGAAGGGGTCCCATCTGGGGCCCCTTTTTTGTTTTTTGGCTCTTCAGGAATTCCTGTGGCTCCGGAACCTAAGCGACTGGTCTTTCTCGGACTGGTACTCGAAAGAAGCGTAAGGACGCTGGGGCATCGAGCACCAGCACGAGTACCGTCCGCCTGCGACGGACTGAGTGCGAGAAATCAAAGCAAGGAGCGATGGAATGACCCGAAGAAGCTGTTTTTTAACTTTCTGAAAAGACAGCATTGGAAGGATGCATAAACCCGGAGAAGTCTAGCGGCTTCCTGGAATCCAACCTTTTCGATTGCACCGGTTTTTTCAACTTCCGGCGCGATGGTCGTTCGATATGCATCACAGACGTGGAGTCCCCGACGGTGGCTCGCAGGGCTTCAAGCATCGAACGCGTAAAGGATGACGCACATGAAAAGGGGTTATGTAGGAATTCTGCTCGCCGCGGTCACGATGGTCGCCAGCACGGGCTGCAATATCCTCCACCGGAACTGCAATGCGTGCCGAAGCCCGATTGGTTGCCGTCCCTGCAGCATTGGCTGGCAGAGAGGTGGCACTGACTACGGGAATTGCCTAGGTTCCCATTCCCATCCACAGGGTCTATGGGGACACCAGGGCCATGGTTTGGGTGGACACGGTCTTGGCGGCGGGCACTTGGCTGGCATGGCCGGAATGGCTGGAGCCGCTCACCCACCGCACCCGGGCGAAGGACCACCTTCGGGCATCGACGCTCCACAGGTTGCCTACCCCTACTACACGGTGCGCGGCCCTAGGGACTACTTCCTCGACGATCCCGCTCCGCTTGGACGCTAAACAAGAATCGCGATTCTTAAGGCTCTCCGTCGGACCGCAAAGCCGCGATCGATCCCTTCCCATCCAAAAACCTCGGGAAGGGATCGCAAGCTTGCAGTATGGCGTGAAGACCTTTGAAGCAAGCGATCCTGGGAGGGATTCGAACTGACATTGCAGAGTGGGCGGATTCCCGCTACCTACTCACCGAGTATGTCGGATCGTCGCAACCGGTCGTCCACTTCAGGAGTCTCTTGATGGCCCTGCTACTCCTCCCTTTGGCGCGACGGATGCTGCGGTGTTCCCTTGCCTTCCTCGCGCTGATCGCGATACCAGGCTGCAAGTACCAGTACGCGCACCTGATGAAGCCGCAGGCGGAAAACATGGTGGGTAGCCATGCTGCGGGGGCTGAAGTCTTCGATCCGCTTGTCGAAGAAGCGATCGCCAAACTGCTGGCTCGGCAAACCCATCTACCTGCCAATGCGGATCCTTCCTTGGGTATCGTCCCCAAGTCGGTCTGCTTCGTTGGAGTGGAAAACAAGAGTGCTGAGGAACTTGGGGACTTCAAAGAGCAGCTCTATCAGCAGATCGATGCCCATGTTGGATCCAGCGATGCCTTCGCACCGCTTAGTCGTCGGATGGTGGATGCAGCCCTCCGCGAAACCCGACTTCGGCCCGATTCGCTGATGGTCCCCTCCAACCAAAGGCTCTTTGCCGAGGTGTTGGAACGCGAGGGATCGCCAATCGATTACCTACTTTTTGCCACTCTCACTAGCGGCACCACCAAAAACAATGGTTCCTCCCAAAGGGACTACCTTCTGACTTTGGAACTGGTCGATCTCCACACGGGAACCTACCAGAAGGAAATGGCGGAAGTAAGAAAAGGGTACCACAAGAACATTCTCGGGCGATGGCTTCATTCCGGACGTGGTGGATCCTAAGCGTGGGCGCACCCCCGCCGTGGCTGCTTGGTAAGCATCGTTCGATCGCGAGCATCTGGCGGACAAAGTTCCGCGAAGGCCACTCTTTGAAGCGGCAGACCAACAAGTCGCAACCTGCGATATGGCCGTGGCTGGCGTTCCTGTTTCTCTTTTCCAGTGGATGTTCCAGCCATTGGATGCGGCTGTCGCAGCCGCGACGCCAATTTTACGACGGCCGGATCTCCGAAGCCCGTCAGAGCCTGGAGAAGATGGCCAGTTCCTGGCGGCGCGACCGCGATGTGGCGGCTCTCGATCTGGCGATGGTGGAGCTCTTCTCTGGAAACCCTGGGGAGGCAGAGCGAAAGTTGCGGATGGTTCGCGATCGCTTTGACGCACTGGAAGGCCCGCAGCTGGCCGCCTCCACAGTCGCCCTCTGGACCGATGACCAAGTTCGCGCCTACGCCGGAGAGGATTACGAGAAAATCTTTCTCCACTGCTTCCTCACCCTAGCCAATCTTCTGGACGATGGAGAGGATGTCGAAGCCTATTCGCTGCAGACCGATCAGAAGCAGCAGCAATTGGCAATGGCAGCTGCCAAGAAACTGGGGGACCAGGAAGAAGAGCGTTATCGAGAAATCCCCTGCGCTGCGTACCTCCGCGGGATCTTCAAGGAGTCGACGCATCGGGATTACGAAGAAGCAGCTGCCTGCTATCGCAAGGTGGCAGATCAACTTGGAGATGCTCCGCCGCTGATGGCAGATCTCCATAGGGCCACTTCAGGCGTCCACAGCCGAAGGGGCCATGGCGTTTTCTATCTTTTCGCACTCGTCGGCCACGGTCCATACAAAGTCGAGCAGAAGGAGCATGCCACCAGCGATGCGCTTTTGGTAGCCGATCGCGTGCTCTCAGCCATCGGCCCCCACACGTTGCCACCAACACTAGCGCCGATCAAGATCACCGCCATCGCCTCGCCATCCCAATCGGTCGATTGCATTGGAGTGGCTGTCAATCGCAACTACCAAGGCGAAACCTGGACGATCACCGACTTCCAGCAGATCGCTTCGGAGCTCTACGAGGTGAAGCGGAAAGAACTGATGGCCCGTGCCGTGGTCCGGCGAGTCCTCAAAAAAGCCACCGTCTACACCGCCAAGGAGGCGCTTGGGGGAACCGATGGCGTCACCAGCCTGATGATGGATGGTGCCGGAGTCTTGTGGGAGGCGGCTGAACAGGCGGACACACGCTGCTGGGGACTTTTGCCCAGCCAACTCCAGGTGCTGCGAATCGAACTCCCTGAGGGCATCCACACCATTCGACTGCTCCCGCTGCGAAACGGTCAGATCCAAGGAACTCCAGTCGACCATTCGATCGCCATCGGCGATGGACTCAACACCTACGGAATCGTCTATTTTCCAGATGGAAATGCGATCGGCGGATTTCATGCCACGCTGCCTGGGGGTGGTAGCGACTCTCCTCCAGTGCCTCCCGATCCATAACTGCCCTTCTCGCAGTGGTTCCTCCCTTCTCTTTGGAACGCTGCATCCAGCCAACGGGCAGCGCTTCCCGCTACAATTGCGGCTGGATTCCAGAAAGTGGCAGGGGGTCAAGAGAAGGAGCGACGAACGATGAATCCTCGAGCACGGAAACTCTTCCTAGTGCGTCACGATACGCTCGGCTGGATATGCCTTGGTGTGATCCTGGCAGCGTTCGATGCGTCGGCCCTGGGGCAGGATGCGAATGCCCCACAGCAAGAACGCCCCGTAGCGCGTCTTTCGACTCCTTGGACCAACCAAGTCGATCGAACCAACCCTCATCCGGAGTACCCCCGCCCGCAGTTGGAACGCTTGACGGATGAGAAAGGCGAAGTCTGCTGGAATCATTTGAATGGACTCTGGGATTATCAGATCACCGACAAGGAGGCATCCGAACCTAGCCAATGGGAAGGACAAATCCTCGTCCCTTTCCCGATCGAAAGTCAGTTATCCGGCGTTCGGCGATGGGTCAGCCCCCAACAATCGCTCTGGTACCACCGCTCCTTCACCGCCCCGCCGCCACGCGACGGACAGCGACTGCTGCTGCACCTAGGAGCCTGCGACTGGGAGACAACCGTCTGGGTGGATGGCAAACGGGTTGGCAGTCATCGCGGTGGCTACGACCCATGTACATTGGACATCACCCAGTCGCTTCAGGACCAGCAGGAGCATCGGCTGGTGATTCGGGCGTGGGACCCCACCGACTCCGCTTCCCAACCCCGCGGCAAGCAGGTGCGTCGCCCGGAAGGGATCTGGTACACCGCGGTAACGGGCATCTGGCAAACGGTCTGGTTGGAGCGGGTGCCGGTCAGCCATATCAGCCGACTGAAGATCATTCCCGATGCGGCATCGAAAAGCTTTCAACTGGCGGTCGATTGCCAGGGAACCCAACTTGAACAGCCGAAGATTCGAGTCAGCCTAGAAGGACTTCGACTCCGCGACCAGCGGCACGATCTGCCAGCAGGACCGATCGCCATCGAAGGCAAACCCGATCAGCCGCTACGCCTGGCGATCCCCAACGCCAAACTCTGGACCCCCGATGAACCTTGGTTGTACGAGTTTTCGGTCGAACTGTGGGAAGGATCCAAGCGGGTAGACCGTATCGGTAGTTATGTAGGAATCCGTTCGATCTCGATGGGCCGCGATGACGAAGGCAAACCTCGCATGCTGCTCAATGGAACTCCACTCTTCCAATACGGGCCGTTAGATCAGGGTTGGTGGCCCGATGGGCTCTATACCGCCCCAACCGACGAAGCGCTTCAATACGATATCGACGTCACGAAGCGACTGGGCTTCAACATGGCTCGCAAGCACGTCAAAGTGGAACCCTCTCGATGGTATGCGCACTGCGATCGCCAGGGCCTGCTTGTCTGGCAGGATTTCCCCAGCGGTTTTCGGACCGGCAGCCATGAGGCGATTGGAGATGGAGCCCCCGATCCTGCCTGGAACGACGAACAGCATCAGCAGTTCATGACCGAACTGGAAGCGATGATCAACCATCTCCACAACCACCCTTCCATCGTGGTGTGGGTCCCGTTCAATGAGGGCTGGGGGCAGCATCAGACCAACGAAGTGCTTGCCCAGACAAAAAGTTGGGATCCCACTCGACTGATCGATGGTCCCAGCGGCTGGACGGATCGAGGGCAAGGAGACCTTTGGGACATGCACCGCTATCCGGGCCCCGATATGTTCCCCGTCACACCCAATCGTGTTTCGGTGCTTGGCGAATTCGGAGGTTTGGGGCTACCCCTGGAGGACCATACTTGGCTCGACAAAAACAACTGGGGCTATCGCACCTTCAACGACCGTCCATCGCTTCAGGAGGGATACGAGCAGTTGGTGACGCAGCTGCCAAGTCTCATCGGTCGTGGACTGGCAGCGGCCGTATACACCCAGACCACTGACGTCGAAATCGAGGTCAATGGACTGATGACCTACGATCGGCGGAGGATCAAGTACGATCCAGCACGCTTAGCCAGCCTCCATCAGCAACTTTACCTGCCGCCTCCTCGCGAAGTCATCCTCGTACCAGCCAGCGGCCCCGGAACCTCCGATCCAGCGGCCCAGCGATGGCGTTACACCTTCGAAAAGCCCCAGGAAGATTGGGAGAAAGCAGAGTTTCGGGACGAATCGTGGAACGAAGGGCCGGCCGGCTTCGGGGCGCTCAATCCCCCCGGCTCCCGCGTGCGAACGACTTGGAATACTCCTGACATCTGGCTTCGAAAAACGATGCGGCTGGAACCAGGGAAGAGGCAGGGAACGCTGGCCCTTTGGATTCACCACGACGAAGACACCGAGGTCTACGTCAATGGAAACAAAATCTTAGAACTCAAGGGGTACACCGTCGCCTACAAATTAGTACCGCTCACCCCCAATCAAGCGGCAGCCTTCCGCGAGGGCGACAATCAGATCGCCTTGCATTGCCACCAGACAGGCGGCGGGCAATACCTGGATATGGGAATTGTCGAGCTGATTCCAATGACGGATCGATGAATCTGGGACGAGGGACAATGAGGATGGACGATCAGGCGCAACCGGTTTCCCTGCGACGACTGGGTGAGGACCAACTGGAGATCACTTGGAGCGACCAGCGGGTGCAGCAACTCAGGATCACCGCGCTGCGTCAGGCCTGCCCCTGCGCGGCTTGCAAGGAGAAGAAAAAAGGCACTGGATCGCCCCCAAGCCTCAGCCTCCCTGTGCTATCGGCCGCGGAAGCTCAACCCTTGCGCCTTCTTCAAATGACCCCGGTCGGCAACTACGCCTACCATTTGCGATTTTCGGACCAGCACGATTCGGGGATCTACAGTTTCGCGCTGCTGCGTTCGCTGGATGACCGTCCCCAGAACGCGTTGGGATGATGTCGCCGCCCAATGAATCGGAAGTCGGCCGCCCGACGCGCGACGTCAGTAGCCTCCCAGATCGGCCGCCTGAAAGGCAATCGCAGGCAGCCCCAACTGAGATCGACAGGAATCGAGAATCGACTGGGTACGACTTGTCCCGCAACGCGTGGCACCCAGTTGACGTACTTCCTTGAGGCTCTCAAAATCCTTGACCCCACCTGCGGCTTTCACTTGGACTGCTGCTGGTGTAGCATGCCGCATCAATCTCAGGTCTTCCATCGTCGCTCCACCGGTCCCATAACCGGTCGACGTTTTGACCCAGTCGACTCCCAGTTCGCCGCAGATCTGGCATAGCCGGATCTTATGTGAGTCCTGTAGATAGCAGTTTTCAAAGATGACTTTGAGTTTTCGCCCTGCAGCATGCGTTGGCTCCAACACCGCCTCGATCTCGCGCCGCACCTCGGTCCATTGTCCGCTGAGAACCTGGCTGATATTGACGACCATATCGAGTTCCTGCCCACCGTCGGCGATCGCCTGAATCGCCTCCAATCGCTTGATCTGCGGCGTATGGCCACCGTGAGGGAAGCCGATCGTGGTGCTGGGGAGCACTCCGGTTCCTTCCAGCATCTGACTGCAGCGTTGCAGAAAGTAGGGGAGGATGCAGACGCTGGCGACATCGTAGGCGATGGCCAGACGACATCCCAGTTCCAGTTCGGACGCCGTCAGCATCGGTTGCAACAGAGAATGGTCGATCATCTTCGAATAGTCTAGGTAGGTCTCAGACACTTTAGCTCCTTTGGACGCAGAACGCCTGCTGGATGGTTTGGCACCGACGAAACCAACTGCCGTCGTCAGAAAAGCGACTCGATCGGTCTCCCCTCCTCCAGGATGGCGAAAGGCCTTCCCTGCCCATCGGTGGCTTGGAGGTTGGTCACTCCCATCGCGTGATAGACCGTCTTGACAATGTCGGCGGGCGATACTGGATTGAGGGCGGGGTATTCGCCAAGACGATCGCTGCTTCCGTATACCTGGCCTCCTCGAATACCGCCACCCGCCAGCACGTCGGTCAGGCAATGGGTCCAGTGGTCACGCCCCGCGCCGGAGGGCCCGCCGCTTCGAGGATCTCCGATCTTCGGCTTGCGCCCCATCTCGCTGGTGACCAGCACCAAGGTCTCCTCCAGCAAATGGCGGTTGGCCAAGTCTTCGATCAACGCCGAAAAACCACGATCGAACTCCGGCAGCAAATCCTCCTTGAGGCACTCAAAGTTATTGCCGTGGGTATCCCAACCTCCTCCGCTGGCGCACTTCCTTTGCTCTGCTTGCTTCTCATCCCCCATCCAGAAAACTGCAATAAATGGGACCCCCGCCTCCACCAACCGGCGAGCCATCAACAGACTCATTCCGTTGACACTCTTGCCATACCGCTCCAATACCGACTCGGGTTCCTTGGTCAAATCCATTGCCGCCGTCGTGCTGCTGGAGAGCAGTAACTGCATCGCTCTCTCCTGCTGCTGATGCCAAAGATTCCCGGAGGTCTGATGATCCAGCTGGCGACGGATACGATCGAGCCGTTGGCTGAGCGATTTTCGGTCGAGCAGTCGTTGGGGTGTGACAGGCCCCTCCAAAGTCAGCGACGGAGTGCGAAACTCCATCGGTGACTGATGGCTGCTTCGCACCACGAGGGGATCGTGAGCCACTCCTAGCCGACCGGCGAACTGCCCTGGCCGAGTGTACATCGGAGCTCCCGGAATCTCCGGCAAGGTGATCGCGTTGGTCAGCTGACGATGCGGTGGACGTCGAGCGTCGATGACCGAGCCGAAGAAGGGGTAGTCGTCCGCATAGGGTTTACGGTCGTTTCCCTGCGACAGGAAGGTGGGGTCGGGGATCTGGCCGGTCAGGTGGTAGTAGTAACCTGCGTGGTGATCGTTGGTGCTGACCGATCCTCCGACGCCAGGTACCAATGCCAGGTGGTGAGCCTGCTTGCCCAACATCGGCAGGTGCTCGCATAGCCATAGTCCGGGAGCCGAAGTGGCTCGGGGTTCAAATGGCCCCCGATACTCCAACGGCGCCATCGGCTTCATGTCCCACATATCCAGGTGCGATGCCCCACCACTGAGGAAAAAGAGAATCGTCGACTTGGCCCTGCCGGGACCCGACGAACCGGAAGATGCCATCGCTGGCCCAGTGGCACCGCCGCTCAGCCCAAGAGCCGACACGCTGGCGGCTGCCTTGAGGAAAACCCTTCGCGAGTGACAGGAACTGTCGGGCAGCCAACGCGCAAGCATCCCAGAACCTCCTGGTGGCATCGTATTCGCACAGCCGCCACGCTCTCGACCACGAATCCACTCCTAGCGTCTCCCAGGCGGCTGTCGCACGGCGACTCTCCCCAACAGTATACCCGATACCAGAATTGGCTTCGGCAGAAATAACTCCGCTAGAAATCTTGCCTGGACGGGATGGTAGCGGGGGCTTTCGGCGGCGAGGGAGGAGGTGCCTTGTCTGGTTTTCCCTTTCGGAAAGGAAACTGAAAGAAATCGAATGGCATCTTCGGTAACTCCAGAGGCAACGCCGATTCCTGTGGTGACTCCGGGATCTTCACTAGATCGATCTGTCCCAACAGAATCAATTGGTCAGGAAGCTGCGTCAGATGCACCTGGGCTCCACCGAACCACTGGGTCCAAGGCGCCTGATAGGAATCGGGCGCCACCTTGCGATCCAATGCTTTGCCCGATGCTTGAGTACTTGTCCAACGTTGCATCCCACCGACGGCGGCCAGTTCGTACTGGCCGCCCATAGGACAGCGCAGCTTGGCATCCAGCAGCCTTTCTGCTACCTCTCTGGAGTGAGCGGGGGGGACTCCCAATTGCTGCTGAATGCTGTCGGTCAGCATACTGTTCCCCTCGCTGGCGCGGCGGACTCGCTGATACCACCAGGAAGCGATCCAGGACGCGATCTGGCTGCGGTGCAGCGGCCCTACAAACAGACGCACCTGCGCGGGATCCTCCGCAGGCTGGGGGCGCATGGCTGCAATGCATCGTTCCAGCACCTGGCGATCGAAACTGAGCAGACTGAATCCGGCCCCTTGCCAGCGCCACATCCCGATCAGCAACTTCGAGAAGCCAAGAGAATCGGGCGGCCCACCTCCCATCCCCCAGGGCAATCGATCCAGCCAGCCTGTTTCTGGCCAAGCCCCCAGGTAGATCGGAAGCGATTTGAGAATCCAGAGCGAGCTGAGTAGACCGCGATCGGACCGAAAAGAGGGTGGTCGATGATCTTGAATTCCCAGGATCAACGTGTGGCTGCTTGGACTATGTCGAGCCAATGGGTCGTCGACGACTTGGATCTGAGCATGAACGACATCGGCCTCCGGACGGATCACTTGAAGAGGGCTGGCGGGTGCCAGGATGGTAGCAAACCAACCCCATTTTTCCTTTCCGAACGGCGCCACATACGCCTCGACCGCAATCCGCTCCTGCACCTGATCCTCCGGGTGCTTGTAGCGCCGCATGCGGAAGACCAATGGATCGGTCTGTCGCCAGTCGTTCTGATAGAAATCGGCCTGCTTCCGATAATGGTCCGACTCCTCTTTGGTCACCCTGCCAACCTCCATGTCGGCAATTGGAAGAAAATGCCCCACCCCCCCTCGCTCTGGATCGACCCACCGATCACCTAAAGTCAAAACGCGTCCCACCCCATCCACGCTCGAAAAAGACTCGGGCAACAGCCTGAGCCGAACCAAAGCGTCCAAAGAACGGATCGACGCTTCAGGCGCTCCCTCCATTCTTGCAACCAGGGAGGCCATGTCAGCGGCCTGCAAGCGAGCACGAGCGGCCAGACGTCGCCTCAATTCGATCTGGGTATGGGGTGAGACGAGACCCCTGAGAAATTCGGGGGAAAAAAAACCGAACAGCACATCCTCCGGACTGGACGGGAGTTGCTCGCGCGCCAATCGGAACACAAGAGACTGCGCAAGTGAGGGACCGCGCCCCTGGGAAACCCGAATGAACCGCTCCACAACCGCCCTGCTGCTGGTGACCAGCAAATGCGAAGCGTCGGATACCATGAACGAACGAACCGAATGATCGGGGGTGGTCAACAGCGAGACGGTTTCTCCTTCGATCTCGACTTGCTCCTCGCGCATTCCACGCGATTGGCCAGCCGCCAGAGCCTCAGCACGATCACGCTCCATCGAACTGCGCAGCAGTCCCATTTGACGAGCCTGAAAGAGGACCCCCAGCGAAGGGCCATCCTGGAAGAAGAGGTCTAGCCCCATCAGCGCGACATCTTCGATCACCGCATCGCCAAACAGTTTGGCAACCATCGTGGTCCGCACCTGCAACCGGTCAGCGATCCGGCTGGAGGTCTCATTGTCCAACCCGCGCAGCATCAACGAAGGCAGCAGATCCCCTGCACCCTGCGCCGTCCTTCGCTCGAACCACAGATAGTTGGTGAAGGATCCAAAACGCAGATAAAAACAGTCGATCGGCACATGCTTGGCCATCGGTTCCAAAGCTACTTCTTCGCCTCCACCTGCCAGATCGACCGCAAGGTCTTCCCACCGCGGAGCCTCCGGCAAAGGAAGGATAGGCTGCTGCCTGGAATCGACCCCTTCCAGCACCTCTTCCAGAATCACCTCTCGCTGCGATTCAAAACCTGCAATCATCGCCAGCGTCGATGCGACATCCTCTCGGGTTACCCCCGGTATCTTGACCTTCGGTAGCCAACGCTGAGGCGTGCGGGCCATCCGCCTGGCAAGCATGGACAGCAGGTAGCGATCCACCAACCCAGGGTAGTCCTCGCGAGTCAATCTCGACTGCGCCTGATCGACGTAGCTTTGCCACCAATGAGCCACCATCGAATCGTAGGGATCGCTCGCTGTCACCTGTGGCGTCAACTTCATCCGCTGAGTCTGGTCCCCCACCAATTCGAGATGAAGTGGTTCTATGCCACGAAACAAAAAATCGATGCGCAGCTGACTAGGTGGTTCGACCGCATCGATCGCCATCCGGATGGCACCACGCAGGCGAGACAATATTCTGCCCTCCCCGGCAACCAGTGGATCGCCCCCTTGACTCCCCTTCGGCGGTAGACTTTCCCAGCTCATCGCCGGATAGAACAGACGACCATCTCGCTCCCGAATCTCAAGCCGATCCATGCGGGAGGTATCGACTACCCCACAAGGCAACCAAATGGTTGCCACGCCAAAAGGACCAGACTGGTGCCATCGAGCCACACCCGAAGCCACGGGGGCTAGGTCAGACTGGGCAGCGACCGGTTCGGCGAGTCCAAATATCATGCCCAGTAGTCCAAACAATCCGAGCAATAGCTGCCTCAGAACCGGTAGCTGCGCCCCTCCTTCTCCCTTGCCCTCGGAACCGCATTGCATACCCACCTCCTGCCCGGTCGCCTCCATGAATCACTCTGCTAAGGATAGCGTCCAAGTGGCAACCGCCAACACACCCGAAGCAAGAGCGCAAATGGTGCCTAGCACCTTCCCTACGCTAGCATTCTCCGAGAAAGGTGGGTGGCACCGATCACGAAAGGTGGGTGGCACCGATTGAATGCACCCGAACCAAGAGCGCAAATGGTGCCTAGCACCTTCCCTACGCTAGCATTCTCCGAGAAAGGTGGGTGGCACCGATCACGAAAGGTGGGTGGCACCGATTGAATGCTTTCTCCGCGAAAGGTGGATGGCACCGATTGAATGCTTTCCCTACGCTAGCATTCTCCGCGAAAGGTGGGTGGCACCGATTGAATGCCCTGCTAGCACTCTCCGCGAAAGGTGGGTGGCACCGAATGAATGCTGGCGTTCAAACTGCGAGGCAAATGCCGAAAGGGATTTGGTCTTGGTACCGAATCCATCATCTCCTACGCTTCCAGTTCCGTCACAATCCAAGGCCCCAGCCGCGTTTCCGGCAACCAGCAAACTTTCCCTTCGACTCGTCGGCACCCAAGCCGTACGGGCCAGAAGAAGCCCGTCTTCTTACCTTTGGCTCTTTGCTCACCGCCGCGACCTTCGTCCACCATTCCCATTTCTCGGAGACCGCCAGCAGATGATCGCCAACAGGTTGCGATGGCCCAAAGTCTGCCTGCACGCTTGGCCTGGGTGGACCAAACTTTGGAACGAAGGAGATCTTCGATCGCTCCTTCTCTCACTTTTGTTTGGCGCCCTGCTGAATCTCTGGTTTGCAGCCACTTGGACTTGGCCGCAATGGTGGACTACGCAAAGCTGGTGGTCTTGCCTCGCTGCACTCGCCGTCTCAGCCTCCGCTTCTGCACTCCTCGCCAAAGATTCCCTCCGATCGCTTGCCATGCGTCAGATTCCCGCCAAATCAACCGACCAGTGGCTGCGGGACGCTCAGGATTCTTACCTGCAGGCAAACTACCAAGAAGCGGAAGCTTCGCTGCATCGCATCTTCGCTGCTGGACATCAGGATATCGAGGCCATGCTACTGATGATCTCCGTGCTTCGGCGCACAGGGCGCATCGCGCAAGCCCAGTTCTGCATCGATCGATTGCGGCTTCTGGAACGCGCTAATCCCTGGCTTGCGGAACTCGATCACGAGCAAAAGAAGCTGCGCCAGCTACTGATGGCACCCGATGCCAACTCCAACTGACCTTGCGCCAACAGCGAATCGGACCAACCAACATCGACAAGCCTGGAGGCGGAACGCCCAAGTCACTGTGCACTGCGCCCCTTCTTGACTGGCTGAGCGGTCCAAGGATCCTCTGGCCATGCATGCTTGGGATAACGCCGCTTGAGCTCTTTACGGACAAGAGGGTAGGTGTTGTTCCAAAAGCTTTCAAGATCCTCGGTGACTTGCTGTGGCTGATAATTAGGCCCCAGCAGATGAACCAGAAGAGGCACTCGACCACCGGCCAGTCTGGGTGTCTTGGTCCACGAGAAAATCTCCTGGATGCGCACAGCCAACACCGGAGCTTGTATCCCCGAATAGACCAGCGACATCCAAGAGCCACTTGGGACCTGAATCTTTGAAGGTGCCTCGCGCTCCACCGTCCGCCGCTGTTCGTAATTCAATGACTCCGCCAACATCTCCGACCACGGCAGTTCCGCAACTTCCCGCAGCGTCCTCTTCCCCATGCATGCACTCTGCGTGAATTCCTCCCACCACTTCGAGTCATCCCAATCGGGCAATCCCGATTCCGGCATCCAATGTCTCAGCCACAGGACTCGCGCTGCATACGCTTGCCCCTTGGGCGATGGCACATCGCGTACCTTGGGCCATTGCTGCCTAGCTGCTGCCGCCAACGCTTCGACACAAGACGGATCGTCCGGGACGGGGATCGGCGTCTCCTGAAGCACTAGGTCCAGCCAACGCTTTTGGCGGCGGCCGACCAGCGATTGCCGCTGCGGATCGTAAACCGCAATGGTTTGAAATTCGACCCCCGCCTGGTCCAGCCATTCGACTTCCACCGGGGAAGAACCTCGCACCGTCGCATCCTGACCATTGGCCTCCAGGTCGATCGCCAAAAAGAACTCCCCTAAGAGGTTTCGATCCGTCCCCTCCAAGAGCAATCCCTTTCCACCCACCATGACGGCACGAGAATCTCCGATCGCTCGCCGCCTTGCTAACCGATCCGGAAAAGCCGCCAGCAACGATCGCTCCAGTCCCTCACTTGGTTCGCCTCCAGCTTCCGCTTCATCCGTAACTCCATCCGAAGCGATGCGATCCATCGATCCGCGAATGTCCTTCGATATCTTTGCAATCCACCTTGCTGCTGCAGGATCGACCCATCGCGAGTACGACTCGAAAGTCTCGTCGATCCCATACCAATGCATCAACAACATCCCTTGTCGCCCGATTTCCGATCGCTGCGACGCTACGATCCCCTGAAATTCACCGGGAACGACCAATCGCCCCCCTCGCCAAGGAGATCTCTCTGACAGTAGCACAGCCACCCAGCTTCCCAGATCGGCAACTCCTCGTCTTCGGGCTTCGTACGCGAGTTTGGCAAGTCTTGGTGGGAGGGGCAGATCTGCCATCGACCTACCCAATGGAGTCAGTCCACCCTCGGCGACCGCTCCTAATCTTTCCAAAAGCAATCGCCCCGCCTCCAGCGCCTCTGGACGAGGTGCATCGATCCATGGAAATCGCTCCAGATCCGTCTCGCCCCAACGCATCAGGGACAAGATCGCCGATGAGGGATCGACCCTGCGTATCTCTGGCTCCAAACACTCTGGCCTAGCCGACTGAACGGCAGGCTCCCAACAACGGATGCAAACTCCTGGCCCCAGCCGTCCGGCTCTCCCTGCACGCTGTGTCGCCGATGCCTGACTGATCGGCTCTAGCGAAAGCCGATCCAACCCAAGCTGTGGCTCATAGCGAAGCACCCGCGCCCACCCAGAATCGACCACCGTCCGGACCCCTTCGATCGTCAGCGATGTTTCCGCCACATTCGTCGAAAGAATCACACAACCGGCCACCGCATCCTCCATCACCCGCTGCTGCGACTCCAGGGACAGCCCGCCATGCAACGAATGCACCGACCGATTGGATAGCCCCCGGTCCAGCAATCTGCCTCGCAGCCGCTGTATCTCGCCAACCCCCGGCAAAAAGACCAGAGTCGTTCCCCCTCGCTGGGAATGAATTCCCGAGACGATACCAGCTAGCCGTTGATCATCAGGAAACTGGATCGGATCGTACTGAATTTCGACTGGGTAACGTCGCCCCTCCCCCGTCAATCGCACCGCTTCGGGGATCCATCGCTGCAAACCTAGTCCATCGAGCGTCGCCGACATCAACACGAAGCGAAGATCTTCCCGCACCGTCCGCCGCAGGCGCACCACCATGCCGATCAGTAGATCAATCGCCACCGATCGCTCATGACACTCGTCGATCACCACGCACTGGACCCCCTCCAGAAATGGATCGTCCACCATGCGGCGAAGCAACATCCCCTCAGTGGTCACCAGAAGGCGAGTCTGCGCCGAAGTGCGTCGATCAAAGCGCACGTGATAGCCTACCTGCCCCCCAAGCGGAACACCCATCTGCCTAGCGACGAACTGAGCGATCGAGCGTGCCGCGATGCGACGTGGCTGCACTAGAACCACCTGCCCAGACAACCCAAGATTGTCCAGACTGGCAACACAGGCTGGCCCGACCCGGGTCGATTTGCCCGAGCCGGGAGGAGCATCCAATAGGATCGGGGTGCCAGAGGCCAGATGCGCCTCCAGTTGCGGCAACAAGGGATCGATTGGTAGCCGCAGGTTCGACTCCCCCGTCATCCCGTCACCTCTGGATCGTGTGATTCACTCCACGCTTCATGCTGCGACCCGGGAAACAACTCGTCTGCACTGCCAGACAAAACGCCGTCCCTTCCAATGCCAGGACGCTCCGTCGCCTGCCTCTTGCTCAGCGCGTTGCCGGCGCTGTCCTCGAGGGAACTTTGGCGGCCTGCGCTGCTTTACGGTTTTCCCACCACAAAAGCAGCGGCGCGGCCACGAAGACCGAGCTGTAGGTACCAACCAGAATGCCCACCAGCAGGCAGAACATGAACGCATGGATCCCATCACCACCGAACCAGTAGAGGATCATGATCACAATGATCGTGGTCGACGAAGTCAGCAGGGTGCGGCTGAGCGTCTCGTTGAGCGCTTTGTTGATCATCGCAGAGGTCAAGCGAGGACTCTTCCCCTTGATCTCGCGAATTCGGTCGAACACAACGATCGTGTCGTTCAGCGAATAACCGATGATCGTCAGAAACGCCGCCACCACCGTCAGTCCGATCTTGAAGTCTTCAATTCCAAGGAAGTTCAAGGGACGATACAGCCAGTGGCTGAATGCCAGAATCGCCAGCGTGAACAGAACGTCGTGCACCAGTGCCAGCACTGCGGCCAGTCCGTACCCTAGCTTCTGGAAGCGGAACCAGATGTAGGCAGCGATAAAAAGGTTGGCGATCACGAGCGCCGCCAGCGCCTTGGTCTGCATCTGCCCTGCCACGCGTTCTCCGATCTTATTGACCGAAAGCCACACGGGCTGACCTTGCATCTGCTTCTGTAGCTGATCGATGACCAATTGGCCCTGTGCCTGATCGTAAGGAAGCGATACCTTCCAGTCGGCAAATCCCTGCATCGAATCCCGATTCCATCCCGCTGTCAATTCCGCCGGCTCCACTTCCACCTGGGCTTCAGTCAGCCCCTGTCCGATGGCATTGGAGGCTTGCACTAACGATTCCAAAAGACTCTTGGCATAAATCTTCGCCGACTCCTCACCCTTGCTCGGCATAAACTTCAGCCGCCAATCAGATCGGGCCATCGCTGGCACTACGGGATTTCCAGTTGCCGCCTGCACCGTTGGCTCCGCAGGAATTCCGGAGCGAGCGACTGCCGGTGACGCGGCCGGTCTTGCCGCCGCTGGATCGACGGCCGGTGCTGATGAAGGCTCTGCGGTTGCAGGCTGCTCCTGATACGACACCAACTGAATCAATCCGCGCTGGCGGACCGCACCCGATGCCTTGGGCGCAGGGGAATTGCTCCCCGATTGCACGCGGTAGGTGACCAGCGATCCGATACTGCTATTGGCAAAGCCCTCCGTCAAGCGTTTGGTCAGGTCTTTCATATCCTGGAGAGAAGAATCAAGCCGGTAGACGGTTCCCGCTTCTTGACCTGCCATCGCCACGGTGGTCAGGGTCGATTGAATCGGATTGCCTTCCGCATCGCTCTTCAGAATCTGACTAGTCAAATCGCGAACGGCATCGACATCTGCGGGCCGATCCAACGTGAAAACCACCGAGGTGCCACCATTGAAGTCGATGTCCAGAATGCCACGGCCACGCATCGCGGTAGCCAGAAGTCCCAGGCCAATCACCCCCAAGGAGAACGCCAACGCTACCTTGGTCCACTTCATGAAATCGATCTCGCCCTCTCCAACCACGGCCTTCTTCAAACTCTGAACGGCATCCGACATACTGAAGTTGGCCAACCCCAGCCGTTCGGCCACCTCAAAGAAGACACGCGAGCAAAAGACCGCAGTGAACATGCTGATGACAATCCCGATCACCAACACCACCGCAAAGCCACGCACCTGGTCGGTGCCGACTGCATAGAGGACCAGACCGCTGATGATGGTGGTCAGGTTCGAGTCGACGATGGCCGACATCGCGCGGTCGAAGCCATTGCGAATCGCCATGCGGCCAGTGGCCCGTCGTGCGATTTCCTCACGCATCCGTTCAAACACCAGCACGCTGGCATCGAACGACATCGCCACCGTCAATACCAAGCCCGCCAAACCAGGCAAGGTGACCGGTTGCTGGATCAGCACCATCGATGCACCGGTCAGCAAAAGGGTCAAGAGTAGAGAGATGCAAGCGATCAAACCCGCAAAGCGATAATAGAGAACAACGAATGCCAGGACCGCCACCAAAGAAATCAGCGATGCCCATAGCCCCTTTTTTATCGTACTGGCACCCAAAACCGCACCGATCTGATTCTCGCTGATCGGTTCCTTGCCAAGCGACGCTGGGAGCGAACCAGACTGCAGAATGCTGACCAGAAATTCCACTTCCTGAGAAGTAAAATTCCCCTGAATCACCCCCTTCTCACGAATGGGAGAGTTCAGCCGAGGAGCCGACAGCACGCGTCCATCCAAAATGATCGCCATGTGGCGGTAGATCCCGTTGGTGGGGGTGTTGCGAGCGGTCAGCGACAGCAGTCGCTTGGCTCCAGCAACCCGCATCCCAAACTCCACTTCAGGAGAACCATCCTGGCCAACCGACCGCGAAACGGTCGCTAGGTCGTCCCCCGTCACTTCCTCAAATGGCTTCCCGTCACGGCCGTTCAGCGACATCAGGAGGTCGATCTCAGGGATATTTCTTTCTTTCAGAAATTTCTCGACCGCATACTCGCCATCCAGTCCCGGTGGCAGTTCAATGATCGCCCCGGTGCGGGCGTCGCGAATCAGATCTCGGGAGAGCCCCATCGGCGTGTAACGAAGGGGAAAAACTCCAGAGATAGGATTCGGATCGCGCCCGATGGTGTGCCACAGCCCAACCAATTGCCCTTCCGCGTTCCGCACTTCGCCAGAGAGTCGTTTCTTGAGGTCGGAATCGTTCGCCTGAGCCCTTGCAAGCTGAATGACCGCCGGATGGTCGTTCGGATTGGCGACGATGCGGAATTTCAAAATCCCCGCCTGCTGAACAACTCGCTTGATCTCCGCCACCTCCAACTGGTCCACCTGCGGCACAATGATTTCGATCTGGTCTTCCCCGTAGGGCCGGATGACGATTTCCTTGGTGCCGGTCGGATTGAGTCGGTCCGTCAACGCGGGCACCAACTGCGTCGCAGAAGCTCGGGCAGAAAGATCACTGCCGTCTTGAACCGAACGGTCGATCTCGTAAACCAAAATCGTTCCACCACTGATGTCCGGGCCTTTGCGAAGTTCGCCTCGCCAAAGAATCAAGCCGGCTCCAATCACCGCTGCCAGGATGATCCCCAGGGAAGTTGCGTGGCTTGGCATGCGAATCGCCTTGGAAATCCAATTTCCCAGGATGAAAGGCAACACGAAAACCAGCAAGGCAAATAGCAGTGCCATCAAGAGCGACCCAACAGCATCCCCCGAGCCGGCAGCTGGGGCGGGAGTAGCGGCGGCGACTTGGGCAAGCATGCCCGGGATCCAGGAAGGTGAAAGCATGACGATCAGTCCGGGAGGATAATGGAACAAAATGAGTTTCAAGACTTCGCTGAGGAAACGCCGTCGACGATCACCTTGGCGATGGCGTCGCGGCTGATGGTCATTTTTGCATTGGTCGATTCATCGATCCGAATCGTCACGGTGCCGGCATCCGAATTGGTTGAGACGACGGAACCATAGATGCCGCCAAGCGTCAGGATACGGTCATCTTTCTTTAAATTGGATCGAAGCTGCTGGAGTTCCAGTTTGGCTTTCTGATCCGCCTTCTGCTGTGGCCGCAACACCATCAAGTAAAGGGTGGCCAGCGCCAGCATCGGCAAGATCAAAGGATTGTTGAGGAACGTATCCAGAACGCCAGGGGGCGTTGAGGGCTTGGCGACCGGAGCCGCCGGTGCGTTGGTGGATGCTTGAGCCAATACCACGATCCACTCAGCCAATGAGTTCAACAATCGATCACCTCTTTGCGACCGTTCGGATCTGACTTGAGAGCCAACCTAAGCGGGTGGGAAAGCCATTCCGCACACGCCAAAACGGTGGTTCCCCCAGCGATCGCCCTTGCGGGAATACGACTGGACAACAAAACCGCATCCTCGAAAACCGCATCCTTGGAATCAGCCGACTCCAACGGCACGGAACCGACTGCAGGAGGCTCAATCCCAGCGAAAAATATGGATGGATCCGGTATCTTAAAGGGATCCACCGACAGCGACAAGGGCAACGGCCTACCCGCGACAGCCACCGTCAGCCGCAATCTTCACCCCCTTCCCCCCGGTTGACACGACGATCCATCATGCTAGCCTAACCCATTCTCTCCAATCGACAGATTCGCTCCAAACGGAAAAGTCGGGCGTAGACCGCTAGGTCGCGATTGGAGAGCCGCTAAGGAGAGCAACAGGCCACCGGTCGATACGACGGGGGCCGTCCGGACCGGCACAGGGCTTGGTCCGATGACGTACATGGGATCGAACGTTGGTCAGTTTCTTGGGAGGATTGAGGAATGGTGCGTTCCTGGATGGGTCGCTTGGGATTGGGAGCCCTGGTTGCTGGTGCGAGCATCAGCTTGGTTGCCCAAGACCTTCAAGCAGGTTGCGGCGGCATTTTGGGTGGTCGTCGTGGCGATTCCTGCAGCGGCGCTGCAGTCGATAGCTGCAGTGGTGGAAACAGCGGCGGCCTGCTAGCCCGCCTGCATGCTCGTAAAGCCTCTTGCAGCGGTGCCGCTGCGGTTGCCGATTGCGCTCCAGCCCCGGCTCCGGCTCCCGCTGCTTCCTGCAGCGGTGGCGGTCGCGGCCCAGGTCTCCTGGCTCGCCTCCATGCCCGAAAGGCTTCTTGCAGCGGTGCTGCTGCCGCCGCGGACTGCGCACCGGCTCCAGCTCCTGTCGCCACCTGCAGTGGTTCAGGACGTGGTCCAGGCCTCCTGGCCCGTCTCCGCACCAAGAAAGCCTCGTCCTGCAGCGGTGCAGCTCCGGCTCCCGCCTGCGGTGCACCAGCTGCTGATTGCGGCTGTGGCGCTCCTGCCGCGGATTGCGGCGGTTGCGGTTCGGTCAGCTCCGACTGCGGCGGTTGCGGCAATGCAACTTCCGACTGCGGCGGTTGCGGTTCGGTCAGTTCCGACTGCGGCGGATGCGGTAGCACCGTAACCGACGGTTGGAGCAATGGTGGCTACGTGGAAGGCGCTGCCGTCAGCAGCGGCTGCGTTGGTTGCGGTTCGACCGTCGTCGATGGCGGCACCATCGTCAGCAGCTCCGATGCACCTCCCGCACCAACCGCGGCACCCGCTGCGGCACCCGCACCAGCTGCAGCTCCCGCCGTTCCGGCAGTACCAGCCGTTCCTGCGGCTCCCGCCGTCCCAGCAGCTCCTGCTGTGAATCCAGGCACCTGATCGGCTTTCAATCGCTGCGGTGCAATCACCCCAGCGCGAAATGATTGAATCGCAAGAACTCTCCAGTCACTGACTGGAGAGTTTTTTTATTCCTTTGGTTCGTCAAGAGCGGAACCGATTGCGAGGAGCCACCGCGAAACGCTAGATTTGAGGTCGATCCTCCTTCTTCCCTCCATCGCTACCAGCCTCTCCGGAGTCGGCCCCAATGTTTCAGGTCGTCATCACCGATGCAACGTTTCCCGATTTCCAGATGGAACGATCGATTCTTGAACCTCATGGGATTCAGCTGAATTCGTTGCAGGGGGCAGATCTGGCAACCCAGTCCAGCATGTTGAGTCAGGCAGACGCCGTCATCGTTCAGTTTGCGAAAATCACCGACGCCATGATGGCCGCCATGCCGAAGGCGAGGGTTCTCGTAAGATATGGCATCGGCGTCGATAACGTCGATCTAGTCGCCGCCGCTCGACGCGCCATCCCGGTCTGCAACGTTCCCGACTACTGCATCGACGAGGTCGCCGACCACACCTTGGCGTTTCTCCTTGCGCTGACTCGACAAGTCGTCCCCAATCATCTGCACATCCAGCATGGACATTGGGGTCTTGCGGTACCGTTGAATTCGATGCGATCGCTGCGAGAGATGACGGTGGGGATTGTGGGGTTCGGCCGAATTGGACGCGCAGTGGCTAGCCGACTTGCCCCCTTCGGTTGTCACCTTCTCATTCATGACCCATTCGCTTCCGGTCAGGAACCACCGGCCAATGCTACATGGGCCGACCTGCCGCACCTACTGAAAGCTTCCGATGCCGTCACCCTCCATTGTCCCTCCAACGATCAAACCCGTCGATTGCTCAATAGCTCCACCATCGCAACGATGAAGCGGGGAGCCCTGGTCATCAATCCGGCCAGAGGTGACTTGATCGAGACGGGAGCGTTGATCGAGGCATTGAAGCTGGGGCATTTGGGTGGAGCGGCTTTGGATGTTTGCGATCCTGAGCCGATTCCCGGCGACAGTCCCCTGCGGACGATGCCGCAAATTCTGCTCGCTTCGCATATCGCATCGGCCAGTCCGACCGCTGTGGCGAGGCTGCGCACCCGCGCCGCTCAACACGCGCTGACGGCCATTCAGGGTGGATTGCTGAGCGACTGTGTCAATGGAATCACCCGCTTTCGAAACCCGATCGCGTAGGAAGCAAACGCCCCAGGCCATCACCGCCCACCTTTCGGCTCAACCTCTCCCCTCGCCGACCATGAATCCACCTCCACCACCGAATCGCTGCATTCCCATCGCGCCGTTTCAGGAATGGGTTGCCCATTCTCTTCAGCGGGTAGGAGTCCCCTTAGCGGAGTCTGAAGGGGTCGCTGAGGCACTAGTTCGTACCGACGCGATGGGAATCTCAACCCACGGTACCAAGCTATTGGTTGGCTACCTGAAGAAGCTGAAGTCGGGAGGCTACCGGCCTACTGCCTCCCCTAGCATCCTTCGAGAGGGAGTCGCCTGGGGGGTGATCGATGGAGACCATGGACTAGGGCAGGTGGGCTGCCGGCATGGCCTACAAGTCGCGAGAAACAAAGCCAAAGTGTCGGGCATCGCCCAAGTCCACCTGATCCACACCGGACACCTGGGGGCCCCCGGCTTCTTCGCCGCGCAGGCCGCCAGGGAAGGCTTCATCGCAATGATTTTAGGCAACGACATCCCCAGCGTTGCAGCCCCAGGAGCTTGCCGAGCCGTACTGGGAAGCAATCCGCTTGCCTACGCAATTCCACGCATCGACGACGATCCTATCCTGCTGGATATTGCAACCGCCGCAGTAGCGGGAGGTAAGGTGTATGCAGCCAGGCAGCGAGGCGAGCCAATCCCGGAGCATTGGCTGATCGGTCCAGACGGCCAGCCAACCAGCGATGCCAGTCTCTATCCACAATCCGCGTCGCTTGCCCCCATGGCTGGACATAAAGGATTCGGACTGGGACTTTGGTGCGAAGTCCTCGCTGGGGTCCTACCGGGTGGCAGTTTCACCTGGCAGATCGGAAGCTGGCTTTTTGATCCCCCCGAGCAGCCTTCGTCCCACAATGCATCGATCTTCCTGCTCGACGTGTCGGCCATCACCGATCGTCAGCAGTTCGATCGGCGTCTGAAGCAGCTGGTCGAGGAAATCACCAACACGCCTGTGGGCCTAGGAGCCTCTCCGCTGCAGGTCCCCGGCCAACGCGAATGGACGAAAATGCGTCACGCCGAATCGGACGGAATACCGCTTCCTGATGATGTCCTCGCGAAGATCGCCGAGGCAGCCGACCTAGTGAACCTCCCTCTTCCAGATACTTTCTCAATCTGAAACCAAGATATTGATCGACGAGGTAATGCCATGAAGATCGTGCGATTTCTTAACGCCAATGGCTCCATCGAATGGGGGCATCTGCATGCCGATGGTCATGCGACCCTCCTGGCGGGCGATCCCTTTGGCACCTGCATCGATACCGGCGCACCAGCAGCGATCGACAAACTGTTGGCTCCTTTGGAACCGCGAGACATTTTCTGCATCGGGCTGAATTACCGAAAGCATGCCGCCGAGGGGAATCAGCCGATCCCGGAATATCCAGTCGTCTTCATGAAAAACAGCGGCTCGGTGCAAAACCCAAACGATCCGATCACACTTCCCAGACACTTAGGTAGCACCAAGGTCGATTACGAGTGCGAACTGGCCGTGGTGCTGGGTAAGGAATGTTACAACGTTTCCCGCGAAGAAGCTCTCGACTACGTCCTGGGATACACCTGCGCCAACGATGTCAGCGCCCGCGACTGGCAGATGCAATGGGGTGGATCTCAATGGTGCCGGGGAAAAACCTTCGCCACCTTCTGCCCGCTGGGGCCTTGCCTAGTGACGCGAGACGAAATCCCCAACCCCAACGCCCTCCGCATCCGAACGACGCTCAATGGGCAAGTCATGCAGGACTGGACCACCGAGGACATGATCTTCGATGTCCCGTCGCTGATCGCTTTCCTCAGCGGCAGCACTCGCTTAGCGCCAGGGACCGTCATCCTCACCGGTACGCCGCATGGGGTAGGAGCCGCCAGGAAACCACCCGTTTATCTGCAACCGGGGGACCTGGTGGTGGTCGACATCGAGCGAATAGGAGCGCTTTCCAACCCGGTGATCGAAGAGCCACAGGGGGCGCGATAGATGCGCGCGATCGGACTGGATATCGGAACCACCTCCATCAAGGCCGCAGTGCTGGAACCTTTTGGCGCCGGCGTCCTCGAAGAGCGTTCGATCCGATTTCCAGCACCGATTGAGCACGAGGATCGACAGATCGTCGAAGTGAATCCTCATGAAATCCTCAATGCCATCGAGCAGGCGCTGGAAGGACTTTGGTCCCTGTCAAATGACCCGTGCCATCTGCTGATCTGCGGGCAGATGGGAGGCCTGATCCTCGCCGACCAGAAGGGTCGCCCCAGATCGAACTACTTGTCTTGGCGAGATAGCCGATCCTTAAAATCGGACTCGCCGTCATCGGGAAACTGGCCGTCATCGGGAAGCTGGCTGGAGAAATTGCGAGGGAGATGGTCGGAGGAGATCTGGAATCAGCTGGGGCGAGAACTGCAGCCAGGTTCGACAACCACGCTGCTGGCTTGGTTGCGGCATCATGGACAATTCCCATCCGACGCGATCCCTCTGACTCTCCCCGATTTCGTCGTCAGCAATTTCCTGGGACAGCCCGGTCTTCTGCATTCGACCATGGCGATCGGCATCATCGATCCCAGCACCCACCAATGGCATCGGCAAGCGATGGAACGGATTGGGATTGAAGATTGCAATTTGCCTACCATCATCGACCATACCGCTCCCCTCGGGCAAATCGCACACAGGGGAAGGCGTCTTCACATCCATGGAGGATTTGGAGACCAGCCATGCGCCCTGTTGGGGGCAGGTCTTCAGCCGCATCAACTCTCGATCAACTGTTCCACAGGAGCCCAGGTCTCTCGCCGATCGGACCGCTTCGTTCCGGGGCCCTACCAATCTCGCCCTTTCTTCTTCGGCGATTGGCTGCAGACCATCACCCACCTTCCCGCTGGTCGCGCCCTGAATGGTTGGGTCGATCTTCTTCAAGAGCTTGCTGGTGCCGAGGGAATCCAACTGCAGTCCCCCTGGCAGTCGATCGCCGAAGCTCTCCATCATCACGACGCCAACGGCCTCCAGGCCGAATTGGCTCTTCACCGATCCCCCTTTGCCCAGACGGGGTCGCTGACTCACATCACCCTAGAAAATCTGTCTGTCGGTTCGCTGATGGCAGCCTGCTGCGATTCCATGGTCTCCCACTACCATCGCGCAGCCGCGGCCCTCGATCCGCAACAACGCGCCATGCAAATCCTGCTCACAGGCGGTCTGGCCGAACGGCTCCCAGGGCTCAACCACCGCATCGCTTCCCGTTTCCAGCTTCCCGTCCTTCAGGTCCCTGGTGAGTCGACGCTCCAGGGACTCCTTCATTTAGCCTCCCTTCCTGAAACAGTGGCAATAAGGAATTGACCGATGAAACCCAGTCGTTCGCGCTTCCTGCCTAGTCTGATGGTGACGGTTCTTGGGTGGGCTGGTAGCGCGATGGCAGCCGCACCGCCCAACCAGTCCCCCGCCCCAGAAGATCGCTCCCTCGACGGTCAATCCACCTTCATCGACCATTCGCTTTGGATCTCCGAAGAATTCCCCTGCAATTGGCCGACCTACCCCTTCCCTAAATTCCAGATCGTCCCTCAGCAGAGGATCGGACGGTCCAGCCTCTACCACGTCGACATGCTGATCATCGATGGGAACACCGGCACTCAGATGGATACCCCACCGCATTCGGTGCTGAGGCCGGAACTGAATCATCCCAAGTCGGGTCCACTGGGGTTGGCCTACACCGACAGGATTGAGCCGTGGCAGTTCGGAGGCGAGGCGTGTGTGGTCGACGTGCGAGGCAAACTCGAGAAGGCTCCTTTAGGAGTCAGCCCTCTGGTCGGCCCATCGATCCTGGAAGCATTTGAAAAAGAGCACCGGGCTTTTCGTCGAGGGGATGTGGTTCTGTTTCGCAGCGACTACACCGACCTGTTCTACCGGCCATTTCCTGAAGGATCCCGCTTCATCAACGAAATCATCGATCGAAAGGCTGAAGGATATCCAGATCCAAATCCCGATGCCATGGAATGGCTTGGGCAACGTGGCATCCTGGCCGCCGGGACCGATAGCCCCAGCATGGGACCACTGCCTGATCTGGCCGAAGCGACTCACTACGCTGGCCTGCGGCATGGAATGATCTGGACGGAGGGGGCGACGGGACTGGGACGGATCCCAACAACCGGGGCGTTCTATTGTTTCCTTGGCCCCAAACACGAAGGTGGACCCTACGGCGAAGGCCGCGCTTTCTCGATCGCTGGTGGGGAGCTACCGCGACGATTGATTGAGTCGTGTCGAGAGAAGCGAGCCCGAGACTTGTCGCCAGTCATGACTCCAAAGTTCCCAATGACCTCACCTGGCGTGGCGACTGGCAGCCACCGACAAAGCTACCTGAAAGTCGATTTCCTTTATTCCCCCGAACTGGACCTGTGGCATCATGCCCACTGGATGGACTCGATGGCTGGGACCCACTTGGTGCCTCCCGCCTATGCGCTTCCCAAACCCCAGCAGAAGGTAGAGGAAACGGCGCTGCAACTGGCTTGGAGGCAAACCTATGAGCAGCGCTGGGGAGCTCGCGGAACCTCCAGTCGGACGTGCGAGCAGGTGCCGATTAGCTGGACCTGTGGCCCTCTGCAAGTGATTGATGTCCGAGCGATCCGGGGGTCGACGGAGCGATCCACGTGGCCAAGCTCCCCAGCGATCGACCCCAGCTGGATTGAGAGTCATGAAGCAACCCACGGAAAGCTGAAGGCCGGGCAAATCGTTCTCTTCCAGACCGGCTACATCGATCGCTACTTGGCGATGCCACGCGACACCCAGGGGCGATTCGGACAAGGACTATGGTCCGATGGATTGCTGGGGAAGGAGGAGGGCTGGCCAGCGGTGGCCCCCGAGACGATCGATCTACTACACCAGCGAGGGATTCGGTGTGTGGCGACCGATGCCCCGGACCTGGGTGGCGTCGATCCACAGAGTGCCGCCTCCACCTACTGGCTGCTAGGCTCACGGGACATGGTGGGGATCGAATTTCTGTGCAATGCCGATTCGCTCCCGCAGGATTCCTACTTTCTCTTTGCACCGCTGAAGATCATCGGTTGCCACGGCGGCCCTGGACGCGCCATCGCTCTCTATTGAGAGCCGCGGTCCCAGTCCGTTCCCTACCCTTTCTCTCGGTCGGATCCTCTTCAGCGAGTCGCGCGATGCAAGCCGAAGCCCATCATGGACCAACCGGTTCCACCGGGATTCCTCCCTGGACATTGGGGGAATTGCCCGAGCCGAAGCGATTGAGCTGGCGGAACTGGAGAGACTTTATCGGGCCGGGAATCGTCATGATGGGAATTCAGATCGGCGGTGGCGAGTGGCTGCTGGGCCCGGCGATCACCGCCAAGTATGGAGGCGGTTTGATGTGGATCGCCACGATCGCGATCCTGCTGCAAGTCTTCTACAACATGGAATGCGGACGCTACGCACTGTACTGTGGTGAGCCGGTGCTGACCGGCTTTATGCGATGTCGACCAGGACCGCGATTCTGGGTTGCCCTGATGCTGCTGCTCAATGCATCCGCCCTCATCCCGGGACTTTCCACTCATGGGGCGGCGATGATCGCGGCGATCCTCTTGCAGCGGCCGCCCGATCTGGGAGATCGCTGGCTGGTGGTACCTCTGGCCTATGCCTGCATGTTCTTGGTCGCACTGCCGGTGGTACTGGGAGGCAAAGTCTACTCGATGCTTCAGGCCATCATGACGGCCAAGATCATCGTCGTCTTGGGATTCTGCTTGACCATCGGCCTGCTGCTGGTCGATCGGCAGCATTGGTGGCAGGTTTTGATCGGCTTTCTGCAGATCGGTAATGTCCCGGTAGTCGCCGATCGTGAGGGAGAAGAACGCATCGTCAACGCGTTTGGGTATTTTTTGAGAGAAGGTCAGTGGCCCGACGTCTCGACCGCCAGCCTGATTGTGATTGGTGCATTTGCCGGATATGCCGGTGGTGGAGGACTGGCCAATTCCACCTACTCCAGTTTCGTACGCGACAAGGGATGGGGAATGGGGGCTCGCGTCGGTGCCATCCCCAGTGCGATCGGAGGAAGAGAGATCTCGCTGAGTCATGTCGGAGAGGTGTTTCCGATCGACAGCGAGCAGTTACGGCGGTGGAAGGGATGGTGGAAATACATCTGGACCGATCAGATGCTGGTGTGGGCCCCTGGCTGCTTTGTCGGTATGGCTCTGCCGGCACTCCTGTCTCTGCAGTTCGCTCCCTACAGCACAATCACCACCCAGCAGGCGTCGGTCGCTCAGGCGGTCATCACCGCCGACGGCATGCGTCATGCCCCGGTCGCTCCCGCCGTTGCGCAACTCCTTTGGATCGCCGCACTCTTGACTGGCCTGATGGTGATGCTTCCCAGCCAACTGTCGATTCTCGATGATTTCAGCCGTCGCTGGACCGACGCGCTTTGGACCGCCAACCGAAAAGTGCGGGACAACATGAAACCCGCTCAGGTCGGCAAGATCTACTACGCCCTCCTGGCAGGTTATCTCCTCTGGTCGTTTCTGTTCGCCTACTATTTCAATCACGTGCCCAAAGTGATGACTGAATTCATAGCGAACTTCAACAATCTGGCGATCGGCATCACCGCCTTCCAGTTGCTTTGGATCAACCATCGCCTGCTTCCCAAAGAGCTTCGCCCTGGAAAGCTGGCCAGCATCGCGGTAGCCTGCTGCGGCATCTTTTACCTTGGCCTAGCGGGGCTCGTATTCTTCCTCAAAATCCTCCCTTCCTGGATCTCTTGAATGGCTGCTCATGTACAAAATCTGTTCGATCTTTCCGGACGCAGCGCCCTGGTGACCGGCGCGGCTCAGGGTCTTGGCCGCGCCACCTGTGAAGCCCTGGCAGCTCATGGCGCCAACCTGCTGCTGGTCGATCGCAATCTGGAAGGCGCACAGGCTACCGCCGATTCGCTCCGTCGATTCGGTGTCCGCCTGGAGTGCGCTCGGTGCGACGTATCGATGCCGGAAGAGATCGAGAAGCTTTTCGAAGTCTTGGATGGCACGCTGGGGCGAATCGATTTCCTAGCGAATATCGCCGGCGACGGCATTCTTGCTCCACCCGAAGATCTCACCCTCCAGCAACTCCAGAAGGTCCTCGACAACCTCGTCATCGGACGCTTCGCCATGTGCCAACACGCCGGTCGAAGGATGCTCTCCCAGCGTCGTGGTTCGATCATGAACATCGGATCGCTAGCCAGTTCCACCGCGCTGGGCCGGGGCCACATCGCCTACAGCATCGCCATGGGTGCAGTTCTTCAGATGACCAGGGAACTGAGCACCGAATGGAGCAGTCGGGGAGTTCGAGTCAATGCCGTGCTCCCAGCTCAGGTCATCAATCCTGGCCTGGAGGCCCGCATGGAAACCGACCCCGGCTTGCGGACCCGTTTTCTCAACGGCATCCCCGCCGGACGACTCGGTATGCCCTCGGATATCATGGGGCTTGCGGTACTGCTCGCCTCGGACGCTTCCTCCTGGATCACTGGTGCCTGCATCCCGATGGATGGTGGCAACATGGCGATGAATGCAGGAGGCACTCCTGGCCACCACAGAACCAACGCGTAACCTGCCACAATGGAACGCTTCCCCCACAAAATGGACACCGACTTCGATCTCGGAAAGGCTCCACGATGGCTTCCTCCCTGACGCAGCGCCTGGAACTCTACCGATCGATGCTGCGCATCCGACTGTCAGAAGAGCAACTGGCACGGGCTCACCAAAAAGGACTGGTCCACGGGGCTTGTCATACCTATGTCGGGCAGGAAGCAATCGCCGTGGGTGTCTGCCAGCACCTGCAATCCGAGGATCCCATTTTCAGCACCCACCGCGGGCACGGTCACGCTCTGGCGAAAGGGCTGGAGCCGACGGAGCTTTTTGCGGAACTCTTCGGGCGCCAAACCGGCTGCTCTCGCGGCCGCGGTGGAAGCATGCACCTGTTTTCGCCAGAGATCGGATTGATGGGCACCAGCGGTATCGTAGGGCCCTGCATTCTTCAGGCATGCGGTGGAGGCTACAGCTCCCAAATCCTGAACAACCAGTCGGTGGCGGTCGCATTCTTCGGCGATGGAGCCAGCAACAACGGTAGCTTTCACGAAGGCCTCAACATGGCCGCCATCTGGAAACTTCCGGTCCTGTTCGTCTGCGAGAACAACCAGTATGCCACCGAAGTTCCATTTCGAGAAGCATCCTCCAACCCAAGTGTCGCCGATCGCGCCAAGGGGTACGGGATGCCCAGCCTTTCGGTCGATGGCAACGATGTCGATGCGATCGACGATGTGGCAGGTCAGGCGATCCAGCGGGCTAGGGATGGCCAGGGACCGACGCTTCTGGAGTGCCTGACCTACCGCACCCGAGCTCACGCCGAAGGGATGGGGGATTTCACTTACCGAACGCGTGAGGAAGTCGATCGATGGAAAGCAAAATGTCCGATCGAACTCCTGAAGCAACGTCTGCTTGCTGAACACGGGCCAACGGCGCAAAAGGGAATGGAGACGATCGAACAGGAAGAGCGTTTGAGGGTCGAGCGGGCGCAAGTGGAGGCCGAGCAGTCGCCAAGTCCCATGGGAGCGACCGCCACCGAATTTGTCTACCGACAACCGCCTCGAGCCACGGCCAGTGTGACGCCGACAACCAAACTGCGGATCCAGTCCTTCACCGAGGCAACGCTGGATGCCCTGACGATAGCCATGGAGGAAGACCCAACGATCTTCGTGCTGGGGGAGGGAATCGGCCAACGCGGCGGGAACTTTGTCACCACCAAAGGGCTATTTGCCAAGCACGGCGCCATGCGGCTGCGCGATACCCCGATCTGCGAAAGAGGCTTCGTCGGACTCGCCTGCGGCGCTGCGATGACCGGTTCCAGGCCAATAGTCGACTTCATGTTCGCCGACTTCGTCCTGGATGCCTTCGGGGAGATCATCAACCAGATCGCCAAGATGCAGTACATGTCCAGCGGACGACTGAGGATGCCGGTGCTGCTTCGCGGCTGCATCGGTATCGGCCATTCGGCCGCTACCCACCATTCGGGAAGCTACTACGGCATGCTGGCACAGGTGCCAGGACTGCGCGTCGTCGTCCCCTCCCATGCCAGCGATGCCAAGGGACTTTTCCTCCACAGCTTGCGTTGCGATGATCCTGTGCTCTTCCTGGAGCATCGGGAAATCCTCCAGTCGAAAGAAGAAGTCCCAGAAGGGGCGTACGAGATCCCCTTTGGCAAGGCGAGGATCATCCGCTCCGGCAATTCGGTGACCGTGGTCGCTCTGGCCAGAATGGTCCATCTCGCTCTGGAGGCTTGCAAGGAACTGCAGAAGGTGGGAATCGATGTCGAACTGATCGATCCACGCACGGTGCTTCCACTGGACCACGAGACGATCCTGCAGTCGGTCGCGAAGACGGGAAGGCTTCTGGTGATCGATGAAGCCGCCCTCCATTGCGGTGTGTCGGCAGAGATCGCTGCCCGCATCGCAGACGATGGGTTTGACCTGCTAGATGCACCGATTCGCCGATTGGGTGGAGCCTTCTGCCCGACTCCCTACAGCCCATCGCTGGAACGGGAAGTGGTCCCATCGGTGGCGACGATTCTTCAGGCGATCCGCAGTTTGATGGAGGAATGATCATGGCGCATCCAATCCAACTGCCTCGTCTCGGCTGGTCGATGGAGCAGGGTACCTTCGTCGCATGGCTGAAGCAACCTGGCGAATCGGTCGCCGTGGGAGAACCGCTCTTCGAGATGGAAGGAGAGAAGGCACTTCAGCAGATTGAATCGACCGATGCAGGGATTCTGCATCTGCCAGATCCGGCTCCGGTGGCTGGCCAAAGCTTCCCGGTCGGCGCGCTCCTGGGATGGCTGCTGGCGCCCGGGGAATCGCCGCCCGCCACTTCGGGCCCCACCCCGGCGGAAGAAAAACAGGCCAGCGCCGCTGCAGCGCTTCCACCACCCGCAGCGCCGTCGGTCCGCCGGTTGGCTCGCGAACTGGGAGTGGCAACCGACCAACTGACGGGATCGGGGCAAGGTGGACGCATCCTGGCCGATGATGTTCGCCGCGCCGCTGAACCAGCCCAGGAATTCTCCATTCCAAGCGCCAAGCGGATTCGGGCAACCCCACGCGCCAGGCGACTTGCTCGCCAACGCAACATCGATCTTACGCGACTGGTCGGTTCCGGCCGCCTGGGCCGCATACGCCAATGCGACGTCGAAGCGGTTTCGGTCAGCCAGCCTCAGGCTGCTCAGCCACTGTCGGCTCGCCGCTTGGCAATCATTCGCAACCTTCACGACAGCCTCGCTCGATCCATCCCCGTCACGCTACACAGCCGCGCCGAGGTGACTAGACTGGCCGCACTGCGGGCGCTTTGGAAGACCGAGAAAACATCGGCGCATCTGACTTGGAATGACTTGGTGGTCTACTTCACCGCCCGCGCCATCTCGGACTTCCCGATCGTCGCGCAGCGATGGAATGAGGACCGCACGGCATTGATTCCACTGGGCAGTTCGATCGACATCGGCATCGCAGTCGACACGCCCCATGGACTGGTGGTACCAGTGCTCCGAGATTGCCTGGGTGGATCGCTGCACCAGCGTTCCCAGGAGGCAAAACACCTGATCGAAAAGGCTCGCACCGGTCGTCTGAATCGCCAGGAAATCGAAGGAGGATGCTTGACCGTTTCCAATCTAGGGCACTACGGTATCGATACATTCACCCCCATCATCCACACGCCCCAGATCGCGATTCTCGGCATCGGAGCGATTCGCCGAGAACCTGCATTGGACGACCAGGACCGTGTTGTCACCCAGTATCGTATGGGGCTCAGCCTAACCTTCGATCACGCAGCGATCGATGGTGCCCAAGCCGCCAGCTTCCTTCAAAAACTGTCCGATCATCTCCGCGATGCCGCGATCACCTGATCGACAAAGGACGTTGGACTGCCCTGTAGGGCGTCATGCGTCGGCGTCTTTTTTGGATGTGGGTGGGATCAGAAGACAAGCGATCAGCCCCAGGGCGTAAAGGGAAGCGCTCAGGGAACCGACGCGAGGGTAATCGCCGCCAAGCCAAGAAAAGAGCGATCCAGCAGCCAGCACACCCAGCGCTGTCGCAAATCGCCCAAAATTGTAAGCCGTGCCACTTCCTGCCGCTCGGACCTCCACCGGATAAAGTTCCGGAAGATAGACCGCCAGCCAGCCGAAAAAAAGGGTCGAGAAAAACCCCTGCACTGCCACGATCGCTGGAAACTCAGGCCTCAGCGGTGCCGACCCTTGAAAGAGTCCTAAGGTGGTTGCCGCAGCGCAGAGGCTGATCAGCGCGTAGCTGTTTCGGCGTCCCAGCCAGACGGCCAGCTGCGCGCCGGCAAAGCTGCCAGCGACCGCGCCCAGCGCCCAGGATCCCTGCACCAGCGCTTTGTATCCAGGCAACTGAGCCCCGGCGGCTGAATCAGCCCAGGGAATCATCCATTTGCTGGCTGCCCATGCACCCACCATCGGAATGGAACTTAGAACAATCCCGGCAATTGCGAGCGGCCGTATCGTCGGACTCCATAGGTTTCCCGATGGCGATTTCAAGCCTTTCGGCTGTCCCCTTCGCTTGGCCAACCATTCCGTCGACTCCGGGACGAAACGCCAAGCCAAAATCCCTAGCAGAACGGGAAAGGCCGCCGACAGAAACAGCCATCGCCAACTCGATGGCGTCACGGGCCAGATGCGTACTGCCTGCGACAACAGAAGAATTCCAGCATTCAGTCCCGCACTCATCATACCGGCGATCTTCGCTTTCGACGTGCCAGGCCAAAGTTCGGCTACCAGCGTCATGCCGTTAGGCCAGACGCCACCTACCCCAAGTCCTACCAAGAAGCGAAGAATCAGCATCTGCTCTTGCGTCTGCACCCAAGCCCCAAGCCCAGCAAAAAGCGAATAGAAAAGAACGCTGATCGCAAGCGCTTTGGTGCGCCCGATCCAGTCCCCAAGCCATCCCAAAACAATACCACCTACCGCCGCACCAAGCAGCAGGGATGCGGTAAACCATGCGAACCAGCGTCCTCCCTGAACCGAATCGTAGGCCGAGCCCATCAGAGACTGGGTGACGGAGAGCGATGCGACAGGCATCAAACCAAGTTCGATTCCGTCGCAAACTAGCGAGAGAAATACGACCATCAAGGCGACCCACCGGCGGCGTGGCGTCAGAGTGTCCATGGTCCCCTGGCGACTGCTAGGTTCATGCATCGGTGGATCTATCCCTTCGGCGGTAGTATTCGCGTACAGCGCTGTTGTCCCACTGCCCCATCCCAGCATCCACTAGCGATTGCAGCATCTGACAATGCACTTCAGTCAGAGGGATCTCCACTTGGCGATCGCTAGCCGTCTGCTGGATGATGCGGAGATCCTTCAGATGCTGCTCCAATTTCGCCTGCGTCTCATAATCCGACTCCACCATTTTTCGGCCCTTGGTTTCCATGACGCGAGACTGAGCGGCGCTGCCTTGAAAAACCTCTAGGGCGACCGCCGGATCGATTCCCATCGCAACGGCCAGTGCCAAGCCCTCCGCCAACGCGGCGCGATTGAGCCCCAGTACCAAGTTGCTGGCCAGTTTCATGCGCGCGGCATCACCAGGTCGGTCGAGAAAGAAAACGGTCTTGGCAAGTATCTTCCAGAGATCATCGCAGCGATGAGCGATCTGTCGGTCTCCTCCTACAAGGATCGTCGCTTCGCCGCGCCGAGTCTGTTCGCTGGACCCCGAGACAGGAGCTTCCAGGTAATGCACCTGGAGACGGCTAAGCCTCTCCACAATCCCCGGTAATCGCTCAGGGTCTCCGGTTGTCGTATCGATGACGATGGCACCCGCTGGCCACTGCGAGCCAAACCGTTCGATCACCTCCTCCACCGCCGCGCTATCATACAGTGCCAGCAGGATGCGATCTGACTCTGCTACCAAACCATCGCTCCATTTCGCCCCTGCCTCCAGCAATGCATCGGCGCGATCACGGGTGCGGTTCCATACCATCACCCTGTACCCTGCCTCGATCAACCTCCGGCCGATCGCGGTTCCCATCAATCCGGTGCCCAACACTGCGATCGAAGAAAGGTGCTCCATGATGCCCCTCTTGGGTTGGGAAATAATTCGACGAACGCTCCGATCGATCCCGCAGCAGAGCACCTTTTGGGAGCGTAGCACGAGCGGACCCTGCGTGCTAGCATGAAGCTTGAAACTACGATCCAGCCGTATCTTGTACCTCCCGATATTTCTGAGATGACCGACCTAATCCCTGTCGCGGAATCTCTTTCGCAGCACCTGTCGCTCTGGGCCATTCGCCTTGCATTCGTCCTCCTGTTTCTCTGCCTATGGCTGCAGATGGCAGGCCGGCGTGCAACCGATCGACCAGTTGCCAGCCTCTGGCTGTTTGGGGCGATCCTCGCACTGGCCCACAGCCTGGGTTCGCTTTGGTCTTTTCATGGTGGAAGCCAAGCGGCGGCGGTCGAGGCGACCGCCCGGCAGACAGAAGCACTCCTGGGATTCCGCTTTGGCGCGGGGCTCTATTTCAACTACCTGTATGTCGGCCTGTGGGGTCTGGATGCGGTACTGAGATTGGTTTGCCCTGATCGCTACCACCGAATGCCCCGTTGGTATTTTCTAGGGCTGGCTTCGTTCATGACGATGATCGCCTTTTCGGCGCTGGTGGTATTCAAAACCGGCTGGATCCGAGCGGCTGGAGGGATCGCGACCGGACTACTTGCCTATCGTTGGTGGCGCTGCCGACAGGTGAAGGAAGCGGATCTGCCGAGCCACAGCGGAGTGACTAAGTCAGCCTCCTGACGGCTCGCCATTCGCCAGCGCCAGATGGTCGACGGGCGAAATGCCCTGGCCAAAGCGTCGTGACGAAGCAACCGCGTGCCAGACTCGATCGATCGCCTGATGGCAGATTTCGACAAGATCAGGATGCCCGAGCGCTAACAAGCTGGCGATCGTGGCCGCCAGGGTGCATCCGCTTCCATGCTGGTTGCCCTCTTGGACCCATGGTGTCTCCAACACCACGGTCTCCTTACCGGCTTCCGCTAGCCAGTGCACCATCCGACCTCCGGCTCTCCCTACCTTGACCAGCAGTCGCTTCGCTCCCGCTTCATGCAACCGCTCCATGGCTCGCCTCATCCGCGCCAAATCCCCCACGTGCAGCTCCGCCAGTCGCTCCAGCTCATACCGATTGGGAGTAACCAGGAATGCTAGAGGAAGCAGCTCTTCCCTTAGTGCCTTCACGGCAGATGCATCGGCCAGTGGCGCTCCGTGCTTGCTGACCAGGACAGGATCGACGATCAAGGGAACCGTGCTGCCGGCCAGCCGCTTGGCGATCGACCGAATCAGCATCTCCCCACCCAAGGCCCCCGTCTTGATCGCATGGGGGGGAATATCCGATAGCACCGCATCGATCTGCTGGAGCACCAGATCCTCCGCAAGAAGCTGGATGCGGGAAACCCCGCGCGTGTTCTGTACGGTGATCAACGTCACGGCGCTGGCGCCGTAGACCCCAAGCTGCTGGAAGGTCTTCAGATCGGCCTGCAGACCAGCTCCGCCGCTAGGATCAGATCCTGCGATCGTCAGCGCCACAGGGTGATTTGCTGCCATCAATTCACCAAACTGGTTCATCGATTCTCTACCCTCTCACTTTGCTTGGTAGCGAAAGAAGCAGGATGCAGACCAAACATCCCATCATGGCCGCCGGATTCCAGCGGCTGCCATTCGATGACCAAGCACTCACTTGGCGATCCACGAACGATTGCCCCCGCCGCCCAATTGGCTATCGCCAAATCGTCTTGTCCACAGATAGCTGATCATGACCCCGCTTCCGATCGCGCATACCAGAATGCTCAGCCAGTTGGTTTCCATCAACCAGCTAGCACCGCTCGGTGTTGCCGTCTCGACGATCCGAACCAGCCAAAAGTCGCCAATGCCTAGAGAACGGCGATTGAGCGGCGCGCCGGGTCGAGGCGCGAGCAAGCCAAGAAGAGGCAACAACATTCCCAGAGAGAAGGCTGTCGACATTGCTGCATAGAGTACAAACCGATGCTTCGTCATCTGTGTTGGAAACTCAAGACGCCAGAGGGACGAACAGAGTCAATTGTTGCTTTTCTGGACAGGACGGTAGGGGTGGATCTGCGACAAGTAGGGAGTGGCACTGCGAGTCTGGATCCAAAGCTTGCCATGTCCCGTGAACTGGCAGACTAGGCCTTCCCCGCTGAAAAAGAGCCTCTTGAAACCACCTCCGCGAAGCCCTGGAAGAGTGCTGATGCGATACTGCAGCGTCTCCTCAAAGGCGACGACATAGCCGGTGTCGACGTAATAGTCGTTGGTCACGTCGATTTCGAGGATGGCTCCATAGGAATAAAAGAACAGATCTCCTTGCCCTTGCGCCTTGAGCAACACAAGCCCCTCGCCGCTGAAAAAGCCTTTTGCCCCCTGCCAACTGGAAGCGATTTCGACGCCTGGTCCGTTGGCCAGAAAAGCGCCCCGCTGCAGACGCAGGCCGATTCCGTCCAGGCGATGGTGAAGGATATCGCCAAGATGTCCAGAAACCAGCACCAGTTCCCCTGGCTGATCCTGCGCGGAGAAGGTGTTGACGATGAAGCTTTCCCCAGCCAACATCCGGCCGATCGAACGCAAGGCACCGCCTGCAACACCCGATTTCATCTGGATGCTGGGGGACATGCAAGCCATCGCTGAAGGCTCCACCAAGATCTTCTGCCCTGGTTGAAGCATCACCTCCAGTGTCGCAAAGTCGGGCCGGTTTTTGATATCGAACGAGATCCCATCCATCGTGATCGCTCCAGCAAGCCAAATCCGCTGACCAACCCATCCCAGACTATCCTGGCATCCTAACCCTTAAAACCAATCAACCGCGCCGAGGCCGCAGCATAGGACTTAGCATGTAGCCCAGGGTGGAGAACTGATGACTCTGACAGTACACCGTCCCCTTACCACGAAACCGACACACAATTCCTTCGCCACCCAGAAAGCTCTGCAACCAGGTGCTGCTGGCTTTGCTCAATTCAAATTGCAGTGTTTCATCGAAGGCGACAATATGCCCAGTATCGACGACGTACTCGCCATCGACATCGACGGAATAGATCGCCCCATAACTGCTCAGGTAAAGATCTCCAGATCCGGTGCACTTGATCCAGAAAAGCGACTCTCCGCTGAGCAGAGCTTTGGCGAAGCCCTGCCATGAGGTATCCAACTGGACATCGCGAGTGGATGCCAGCCAGCTTCCTGCCTGAACGATCAAGCTTCCAGCGACCAGGGGATGATGCAGGACATCGCCCAGCAACTCTGGCCCCAGCAACAAACTCTGCCCCGACTGCTGTGCCGTGAAATGATTCAGGAAGAAACTTTCGCCGGCTAGCATCCGCCGAAGTCCGCTGAACACTCCACCGCCACCTCGCGTTCGCGTCGTTGTCTCGACAGTCATTCCCTGGCTCATCGCAATCATCGATCCCGCTTCGCAGGTGATCTGCTCACCGGTTTCCATCCAAAACCGGACGACGCTAGCCGCTGGGCGACAGAGGACTTCATGCTTCATGGTGCGTGATCGATCCAAATACAGGTCGTTTCGTAATAAGCTTCAAGCGTACAGGTGACTGTTCGTCCAGGCCGCCAGCCCGGAGAGCGAACGCGATTGAAGGTAGATGCGTCCACGGCCACGCATGCGACTGACCAACCCTTCTCCGCCCATGAGCGTGGAGAAGATGCCGCCGGAGGCACCGACGTGAAGCGACAGTGTGGGGTCGTATGCGACTAGGTGCCCGCTATCGACAACGTAGTGTCCATCGACTTCACGGCTGAAGATGGCACCATAGGCACCAAACCAGACGCGACCGACTCCCTGCACCTTCAAACGAAACAATCCTTCCGCACCGATCCAACTAGCAAAGCCCGCCCACGACACCGATAGACGAACGGTCGGTTCACAGGCAAGAAACGCACCTGGCTGGAGGAACAAACTTTGTCCCTGAAGGTCGACACAGGCGATGTCGCCAGGAACAGGCTGGGTTAGAACGATGTGCCCGGGCGCGGTTGCGACGAAGTCGTTGACAAACAACGACTCACCTCCCGCAACGCGTCGTGCGATCGCTCCGAAAAAGCCGCCGTTCCAGCGAGCCTGCATCGAAACCGATGGGTCCATCGACGCCATCGCCCCCGCCTCGGCCACCATGCGATCTCCTGGATTCATCCGCACCATCAGATGCGCGAAAGAAGGACGATTGCGAATCTGTACATCCATCAGCTCTCTCCTTCTGGCTCCTTCGTTTCCAGCAGATTCCCCTCGGGGACAGATTCCGAATCCCCGGTTACTTTCTTGCGAATCGCTTCGTAGTCGACCTCCATTGGCTTGTAGGTCTTTGGTGGAAGCGTTGATTTGAATCGTCGAATCGACTCCGCCCTGTCTTCATCCCCTGGATGGGTGCTGATCCAGGTCGGGATCTTGGGCATGTCGCCTCGCTCCTGATGGATCAACAGAAAAAACTCCGCCATCGCCTCGGGATCGATCCCGGCTTCATGAAGCATCCTGGCACCCTCCAGATCCGCCTCCCGCTCTGCCACACGGCTGTAGCTGGTCAGGACCGATTGCTGAGCCAGTTGAGCCCCCAGGGCAACTAGACCTGCTGCATCTCCCATCAGCAATTGAACAGCGGCGATCACCCCCATCGACTGGCCAACACGCATCAGACCATGGCGCAACGTCGCGTGTGCCATTTCATGAGCCAGCACGCCAGCGACCTGATCGGCCGAATGCGCCAATTCCAGCAGGCCGGTGTAGACCACCATCTGCCCACCCGGAAGAGCAAATGCATTGGGCTGAGGATCGTCGACAACGCGAACCTGGAAGTCGAGCCCCTGCAGCGCTGCATACGGCTTTAATCGCTCCACCACCTGCTCCACAAACTTCTGTGCCGCATGGTCCTTGGGCAGCCCCTGACCAATCGGAATCGACTGGGATGCCATCTGGCCAATCGATCGATCGACGCTGACCGGAAGGGATTTGACCGCCAACTTGGCTGCCCCCAACAAGCCATAGTAAAGCACCGGCAGAAGGATAACGCATCCCAGGAAAAGGGACCCCAGTGCGAAGATCGTCGATCGTCGCCTTCGCGCACGAAGATCGTACATCGTCCGAAACGACTCGATCAGAGTGGGATGCCCCAGCCGCTGCAGATCGTTCAAAAACCCGGGAGCTTCAGAAAAGACAACCTCGTCACTAAGTCGACTGCGAAGGAGAACCATCCGTCCGGATGCACCTCCCACATCGACCGAAACATCCTCCCAGCGAATCAACCGTTCTTGAGCCGAATCGCCAGCGATCGCGATCCGCACTCCATCGGTCCGCAAGTCCAGCCGCGCCATCGCTCGGCCTCCGGGAAGATCTCCTGAGAAAATCCCACCCTCATATCCACCACTGGATGGCATCAGCTCCATACAACGGTGCTCCTCTGGATCGCCCTGGAATTTGGCTGCGCCGCTTGAACCCCTCGCCAGTAGAATACCAGATTCGGAACGCTGGCATTCACCGCTTGGCCGCCAAAAAATCACCATGCCATGCGCCACCGACCAGCCACGTCGTTGCATGGCTCTGTTTTGACCGTTTTTTTGTGCTCCTGCTCGTCCTCCTACTCCTGCTTCTACTCCTGCTCGAAAGGAACGTTTGGTTCTGGTGTGTTCGCGGTCGAATCGACCGGGCTAGCAGGTGTCGCAAAGAGTCTCAGGGCCATGCCCGTCAGCAAGTCGTTTGGCCCACGACCGGCTCACACACCCTACGGGGCTCCTACTCCTACTCCTACTCCTACTCCTGCTCCTGCTCCTGCTCCTGCTCCTGCTCCTGCTCCTACTCCTACTCCTACTCCTACTCCTACTCCTACTCCTACTCCTACTCCTACTCCTACTCCTACTCCTACTCCTACTCCTACTCCTACTCCTGCTCCTGCTCGTGCTCGTGCTCGTCCTCGTACTCCTGCTTCTACTCCTGCTCGAAAGGAACGTTTGGTTCTGGTGTGTTCGCGGTCGAGTCGACCGGGCTAGCAGGTGTCGCAAAGAGTCTCAGGGCCATGCCCGTCAGCAAGTCGTTTGGCCCACGACCGGCTCACACACCCTACGGGGCTCCTGCTCCTGCTCCTGCTCCTGCTCGTGCTCGTGCTCGTGCTCCTGCTCGAAAGGAACGTTTGGTTCTGGTGTGTTCGCGGTCGAATCGACCGGGCTAGCAGGTGTCGCAAAGAGTCTCAGGGCCATGCCCGTCAGCAAGTCGTTTGGCCCACGACCGGCTCACACACCCTACGGGGCTCCTACTCCTACTCCTACTCCTACTCCTACTCCTACTCCTACTCCTGCTCCTACTCCTGCTCCTACTCCTACTCCTACTCCTACTCCTACTCGTGCTCGTGCTCGTGCTCGTGCTCGTGCTCGTGCTCGTGCTCG
>Ga0315904_10000080_pt1 | contig 147422 bp, 120 predicted proteins | sample LakEriMetagenome_6_FD_203529 | JGI IMG/M metagenome (GOLD analysis project Ga0315904, IMG submission 203529) | Freshwater fungal communities from buoy surface, Lake Erie, Ohio, United States - Buoy 12 MA120 | ecosystem: Environmental > Aquatic > Freshwater > Lake | place: USA: Lake Erie, Ohio...
TGCCAGTCTCGACCTCGTGCAGCTGCCTCCGGCTTCTGGTTGCCTCCAACAGGCCCCATAAAGGACTCTCACCTTCTGTCATTCATCCATGTCCAACGCACGCCGTTCTCTGCGGGCCTCCGGCCCTTCGTTCACTGCATGTCCGCTGCGCTTCGGCATCCATGCCTGCGCTTGCTTCCACAGCCCGGCGACATGGCGGGAACACCCCCTTCTTGGCTCCTGACCCACACACCTCCCGGAAGGACCAGAAGGTTACGTCGTCAGCGGGCGTGTCATCTCCATCGGCACCACCCAGGCATCGTACTCCGCCGGTGTCACGAAGCCGAGTGCGACGGCGGCCTCCTTGAGGCTCGTCCCATCCTGATGGGCTTTTTTGGCGATTTTCGCCGCCTTCTCATAGCCGATGTGCGTGTTGAGCGCGGTGACGAGCATCAGCGAGTCGTCGAGATGGTGCCGAATGCGTGCCACGTCCGGCTCGATTCCGCTGGCACAATGGATCCGCATCGAGTCGCAGGCATCGGCGATCAGGTCGGCCGACTCGAGCACGTTGTGGATCATAACCGGCTTGTAGACGTTGAGTTGAAAGTTGCCCTGCGAGCCCGAGAAGGCGACGGCGGCGTCGTTGCCGAACACCTGGGCACAGACCATCGTCATCGCCTCACACTGCGTCGGGTTGACCTTTCCCGGCATGATGGAACTTCCCGGCTCGTTCTCCGGGATCGTGATCTCCCCGATCCCGCACCGTGGCCCCGAGGCCAGCCAGCGGATGTCGTTGGCGATCTTCAGCAGGGCCATTGCCAGGCCACGTTCGGCGGCGCTGACCTCGACGAGGGCATCGTGGGCAGCGAGGGCCGCGAACTTGTTGCCCGCCGAGACGAATGGATGCCCCGTCTCGCGGGCGATGTGCGCGGCGGCCACGTCGCCGAAGTGGGGATGGGCGTTGAGGCCCGTGCCCACCGCGGTGCCGCCGATCGCCAGGTGGTAGAGGCCGGGCAGGGCCCGCTCGATGCCCGCGATCCGGTCGTCGAGCTGCGCCCGCCAGCTGGAGATCTCCTGGCCGAGCGTGATCGGCGTGGCGTCCTGGAGATGCGTGCGGCCGATCTTGACGAGGTCGGCATGCCGGCGTTCGAGTTCGGCGAACACGTCGCGGAGCAGACGGACGGCGGGCAGCAGCCGGCCGTGGATCACCTCCACGGCGGCGATGTGCATCGCCGTGGGAAAGGTGTCGTTGGACGACTGGCCGCGGTTGACGTCGTCGTTGGGATGGACCGGTTTCTTGGAGCCCAGCACGCCGCCGGCGATCTCGATCGCCCGGTTCGAAATCACCTCGTTGGCGTTCATGTTCGACTGCGTGCCGCTGCCGGTCTGGAAGACGACGAGCGGAAAATGGTCGTCGAGCCTTCCGGCGATCACCTCGTCGGCGGCCTGGACGATGAGCTTCACCCGGTCGGCCGGCAACTGGCCGAGTTCACCGTTGGCGAGGGCCGCCGCCTTCTTGAGGATGCCGAGCGCCCGCTTGACGGCCCGTCCCCACTGGAAGCGATCGACCCCGATCTTGAAATTGTCCCGCGACCGCTCGGTCTGCGCGCCCCAGTAACGGTCGGCCGGCACCTGCACCTCTCCCATGCTGTCCGACTCGGTACGAAAGCCGGTTCCTTCGATCACGAATTCCATCAGCGGGCCTCGTCGCGAGGGGAGGGAAAGGAGGGCATTGTGCGTCCGCGGCCGCCGCGTTTCAACCGCCGCAATGCTCGCGCCACCAGCGCACGGTCGCGGCCAGGCCGGCGTCGAAATCCTGCCGCGGCTGCCAATCCAACAGCCGTCGGGCCCTGGAGATGTCGAGGCCGCGCCGCGGCTGGCCGTCGGGCTTCGATGCGTCCCAGGCGATTCGGCCGCGGTAGTCGCAGGCGGCGGCGATCTTCACGACCAGGTCGCGGATCGCGATCTCCCGACCGCCACCGAGGTTGATCGGCAGCGGCTCCTCCATGACCTCGGCGGCGCGGACCACGCCCTCGGCCGCGTCGTCGACGTAGAGAAAATCGCGGGTCGCGGCGCCACTGCCCCAGCAGACAACCTCCGGCGCGCCGGCCAGCCGGGCCTCCTCGCACTTGCGGATCAGCGCCGGGATCACATGGCTCGAGGCGGGGTCGAAATCGTCGCCGGGTCCGTAGAGGTTCGCGGGCAGGACGACCGTGCTCTGCAGGCCGTATTCGCGTCGGTAGCCGTCGAGCATCACGAACAGCGCCTTCTTGGCGACGCCGTAGGGGGCGTTCGTCTCCTCGGGAAAGCCGTTCCAGAGGTCCTCCTCGCGAAACGGGATCGGGCAGTGCTTGGGGTAGGCGCAGACGGTGCCGGTGTGGACGAACTTGCGGATCCCGCGCCGCCGGGCGTGCTCCACGAGGTGCAGGCCCATCGCCATGTTGGCGTAGAAGAACCGGCCGGGATGGGCCACGTTGGCCCCGATGCCGCCGACCTCGGCGGCGAGATGAATCACGACGTCGGGGCGGGCGACGTCGAACATCCGCTCGACGTCGGCCTCCCGCGTCAGGTCGAAATCCACCCGCCGCGGAACGAACAGCCGCTCTGCCGGCAGGCCACGGCGCCGCAAGGCGGCACACACCGCCGCGCCGAGGAAGCCCGCGCCCCCCGTGACGACGATCCTCATGCCCGCCAGTTCGCTGCGCATACCGCTCCGCCGTCCCCTCAGCGGTTTGGAAGACCCGTGTCGTGGCCGGCGGCGAGCAGCACCCTCTCCTTGTGGGCCAATTCCATGTCGGACTCGACCATGCGGGCAACCAGTTCGTCGAACGACACCCGCGGTTTCCAGCCCAGCTTCCGCCGGGCCTTGGCCGAGCAGCCGAGGAGCAGTTCCACCTCGGCCGGCCGAAAATACCGCGGGTCGATCTCGACGAAATCGCGGTAGTCCAAGTCGAGCCGGCCGAAGACCTTCTCGCAGAACTCGCGGACCGAGTGGGTCTCGTCGGTCGAGACGACGTAGTCGTCAGGCTCTTCCTGCTGGAGCATGAGCCACATCGCCTCGACGTAGTCGCCCGCGAAGCCCCAGTCGCGCTTGGCGTCGAGATTGCCGAGATACAGCTTCCGCTGCAGGCCGAGCTTGATCCGGGTGGCGGCCCGGGTGATCTTCCGCGTCACGAAGGTTTCCCCGCGGCGCGGGCTCTCGTGGTTGAAGAGGATGCCGCACGAGCCGTGCAGCCCGTAACTCTCCCGGTAGTTGATCGTGATCCAGTGGGCGTAGAGCTTGGCGACGCCGTACGGGGACCGGGGGTAAAACGGCGTCGTCTCCGACTGCGGAGTCTCCACCACCTGGCCGTACATCTCCGAACTCGAGGCCTGGTAGAAACGAATCTGGTTTCCCAGGGCATCCTGGAAGTCCCGGATCGCCTCCAGGAGTCGCAGCACGCCGACGGCGGTCACGTCGGCCGTGTAGGTGGGCTGGTCGAAACTGACGCGGACGTGACTCTGGGCGGCCAGGTTGTAGACCTCGGAAGGACGGATCTCGCGGATCAGCCGCGCCAGCCCGTTGCCATCGGCCATGTCGCCATGGTGCAGCACCAGGGGCCGCTCCACCTCGTGGATGTCGCGGTACAGGTGCTCGATCCGCTGCGTGCCGAACGTGCTCGACCGCCTGACGAGGCCATGCACCTCGTACCCCTTGTCGAGAAGCAGTTCGGCCAGGTACGAGCCGTCCTGTCCCGTGATCCCGGTGATCAACGCCCGCTTGGCATGCGACGACACGATTCCTCCTCCTCGGAAATGACGGGGCTCGCGGCCAGCACGCGCACCGAAGCCGCGGGTTTGCGACGATACCGGATGCCGCCTGTTTGCGAAACCACACCGCCGGATCAGCGGGCTGCCGCCGTTTCCGATCCCGTGGCGGGAGCGGCTGGTACCGGCCTGCGCTCGGCAGCGCCGTCGACAGGCCGCTCGAGTGCCGCGTCGACCGACGAGTCGAGCACGGGCAGCAGTGCCGCGATGAAGTCCTTGCACTCCTCGACCGACTGCGCGTTGCGGAGTTTCGACTCGTCGATGATCGCGTAGAGCTTGTAGACCGAGTCGACCCCCTCGTTCTGGAGTGCGATCCGGGCCAGTTGCGGGGCCACCCAGCGGTTCTTGAGACCGTAGGTCCAGAAAACCCGCAACGTCTGGTTCTCCTTGCGAAACGTGCCGGTGAAGGTCTCCGCCTCGCGGCCATCGCTCAGGGGAACGTTCATCCGATGCTCCGACTCGGCGATCTCGAATCCCGCGCCCGGGTAGCAGCGGTCGGGCGTGTGGGCCGAGGCGTCGTAGGGGGTGGCACAGACCACGAATGCCGAGATCAGGGCCTTGGTTCGCGAGTTACGGTACGTGCGGACTACGTGGCCCACGGCCCCCGCCCGGGCAAGTTCCTTGGGATCCGACGAAGACTCGATCTCCTTGACCCATTCCCAGTCCCCGAACGTCGCCGGAAAACTCGACTCCAGCGCCCGCGCCGCCCGGCGGACCGCCTCCGCGTCGATTCCGCGACTCCAGCGATCCGTCAGATAGCCCTGGCCGACGGTTACACCGACCAGCAGGAGCGCCGCGGCCACCACCAGCGCCGTCGTCAGTCCGCCCGAGCCGGTCGCCGGCATCGGTGCGACGGGTGGAGGTGCTGCGGCACCGCCAAGAGGGAGCAGTTTGGGCGTACTCATGATCGATTCCCCTCGTCGAGTCGACCGGCGGACCCGTCACCGACCAGCCGCGTCAGGCCGACGCGGCCGCGTATCGGCGCCGTGAACCGGTCTCATTCACGCCGTTGACCACCGCACCCAGCACGCGGACTCCCGCCGATCGAAGCCGTCCGATGGCGGCGGAAATGGTCGGCACGCGGCTGACGTCCCGCATCGTGGCCACGATCGCGATATCGCTCTGCTGGCCGAGAAGCAAGGCGTCGGCAAAGGCCAGCACGGGGCCGGCGTCGATGACCACGTGGTCGAAGGAATCCCTGAAGCCCTTGATGATCTTTGCCAGCTCGGGCCGCGACAGCGCCGTGATGGCGGTGTAGTCGCAACTTCCCCCCGTCACGGCGAAAAGTCCGTCGACGCTCGTCGGCTGAACCGCCTCGTCATTCCCGATTTCACCGCGCAGCAGCTCGGGCAGGCCGCTGCGCAGATCCAGCTGCAGGGCCAGATGGACGTTGGGATGCCGCAGGTCGCCGTCGAGCAACAGCGTCCGCTTGTCGGATCGTGCCAGACTGGCGGCGAGTTGCGAGGCGAAGGTCGTCTTCCCCTCGTGTTCCACCGCACTGGTGACCAGAATCACCTTCGGATGGTCACGGCCCTGGGCGAGAAGTGCCCGCACGCCATCGACGCTCTCCGCGACCTCCGCGTGATTCGGACGCTTGCGACGCACCTTGGGAAGCGTGCCGACCACCCGCACACCGAGTCGCTGCGAGACCTCCTCGGAGGTGGCGATCCGATCCCGGAGGTACTCGAAGCCGACCACGGCGCCGATGCCGGCGGCCAGTCCAGCAAGCCCCGCGAACGCCGCGAGGAGCGCCCGTGCAGCGCGGTCGCTGCGTCCCGGTCGACTGGCCTCTTCCAGCAATTCAACCCGTGGCGGCATGGCGATTTCTGACTCGGAAGTCTGCAACTGCATGCCCATCTGGCGGGTCAGCGAGCTCAGGATTTCGATGTTCTGCTTCCGATTGTTGAGGTCTGCATTCGCCTGGCTGAGTTGCTTCACCTGATCGGCCGTCTCGTCAAACTCCTTTTGCAACGTCGCCAATTCATCCGCGACAAGTTGACGTCGCTTCCTCGTGATGACGGGACTTTCAGCAGTCGCGCCAGGGCGGCCACGAATGGAATCGGTTGTAATTTGTGCCTCGACCCGCGGTCGCAGCTCATCCATCCGCTCGCGGAGCTTCCCGGCCAGCCCGATCCGCTCCGATTCCAAACGGCGGACTCCAGGGGAATTCTTGCCGTGGGCGCTTCGAAACTCCTGCGCGGCAATCGACTCGTCGATGGCCGCGAGACGCTTGCGGAAATCAACGATCAGCGGATCGCGGGCCAACGCAGCATCGAGCATCTCGTCGGAAACCCCCCCTGCCTCCTGCAGTTCGCCCCGCTCCCGGGCATCAATCAGCGCCAATTCCGCATCGAGGTTCGAGAGGGTGTTCTTTTTCGATGTCACCTGGGCCCGCAAGGTACCAAGATATTCGAGCAAAAGGCTTTTTTGCGTCGCCACCTCGACGTTGTCGTGGGCACCGAGTTTCTTGGCCAGATTGTTGTATTCCTCCTGGGCCTTGCGGAGTTCGGCCACCTTGTCCTTGTACTGGCGATCGAGCAAGTCTCGACGGCTGAGCATTGCCGTCTTTTCCTTGTTCACCACGTCGTTGAGGTAAGACTTCGTGACGGCGTTGACGAGGGGAGCGACGTCGTCGGGCTGGCCGGCCCGAAGCCGGACCTGAAGAATGTCCGCCTCCATCGGCGTCGTGACCTGGATATTCGACTGGAGCCAACCGACCGGATCATCCTTGGCAGCCTGGATCTCCTGGATTGTCTTCAGGTCGTTGATCCCCGGCTGCCGAAGTGCCGCCGTCATGACCAGCGGGCTCTTGATGAGCTGCACCTGCGTTCGACGGTACGCGTCATATTCGTTCGTGTCGCGGCCTCCCGCATTCAGCAGCCCGGACTTGTCCCGGACCCGCAACCAGGCCACCGCCTCGTGCCCTTGCGGCATCAGAAACCAGACGGCTACCGCGACCGGGCCGGCGACCAGAAGACCGAGCGCGAACGCCAGCAGCCAACACCTGCGGAACGCATGCCACACGCGGCGCATGTCGAGGCCGCCGGCGAGCGGGTCGCTGCCGCCGCTCAATTCAGTCGGACCGGGACCAAAGGAGGGCGCCAGCGCAGTCGATTCGCGCAGCGGCGCCAGCATGCCGCCAGCAGCGGCCGGCGGCATGGCAGCCGCCGGCGCCGAATCGGTGCCGGTCACGACGTCGCTCATCTCACCTTCCTGTCACTCACCCGCCGTTCGCAATCCCACGCACGTCGTGGACCGTCCGCCAACCGCTCCGAAACCCGGGCACCAGCTCAACTTCAGTCTAGCCCATTTTGAACGCCGCTTCCCGGCGGCATCGGCATGGGGGATAATGCCGATTTTGCCGGGGAAACCACGCGCTCCGGGCCGGTCCCGCCGGTGCGTCGTGCGGCGGGCAAAACGGCCACGCCCTGTTCCTCGGCGACGAACAGCCTGGCCAGCAACTGCTGGACCCCGAACAGCATGGCCATGGCCAAGACCATCATCTGCACGCCCGCCAGCGTGCTCTCGTGGTACGAATTCGCGAACTCCGGATCGGCGTACACGTGCAGCACGCCTGCCGTCGTGATCCGAATGGCGTTGACGAGCAGGGCGATGGGAACGGCGCTCATGATGACGACCGCGTTTTCCCACCAGTCTCGTCCGCCCACCAGGACCAACGCAACCGAGAGCGCGACGAAGATCGTGAGCATGCGGAGGCCCGCGCAAGCATCGACCACGTTCAGCCGATGCCCCCCGACGTCGATGATGTTGCCCGACCGCCAGGCATCGAAGCCCATCGTCTGCAGGGCGTACGTGCTCACGATCGTCGCCAACGTCTGCAGCGGGCTGAGCAGGTACCGAGTCGCCTCGTCAGGGAGCGGAAACATGAGGATCAGGAACGCGATCGGCGCCCACGACCAGCGGAACGTCTTCCAGCCGCCGGCGAACAGGAAAACGCCGGCCAGTGCGGGGACGAACGTGTACATGTCGATCGTCACGATCTTGTAGCGGGCGACCACAAGCCGGAGGGCGAACGTGGCGACGAGCAGGCCCAGTCCCGCGAGGCGGGCCGAGAGCGCCACGGTCTCCACCGGTTCGCGCCACCAGAACAGCAGCAGGACGGCGAACACCGGCACGAGCCACCCGTGCGAGTACTGTGGATCGGCCCAACTCCACTGGGCCCTGAGCAGGCCGGGCCAGTAGCTGTACAAGAGCAAGATTGTCAGCCCGCCGATGACGCCCCACGCGAGTCGTCCGGCCGGCCGACGCAGTTCTGCGACAAACTCCTCTCCGCGCCGCCGAAGACCCTCGATGAGCCCCTCGCCATCGACGTCGACCGCGGGTTCCCTGACCGCAGCGGCCGCGACCGGCAGTCGCGAGGGGGGAATTCCGGAAGGTTGGAGGACGGGGAAACTCACGACACGTGACCAGTTGGAAGTTACGACGGAACATCCGCTGCCAGATAATCATAACGCGCGTGACAAGGGCGGAACGCTTTCCGGCAAATTCCGGCCGGCCCCCGCCGCGTTGGCTTTGGGACGGCGATTTCCCCGGGGCCAGATCGGCTTCAGCCCGCCCGACCAGCGGCTGCCAGCGCCACGACGACGGCGAACGGCACGGACGTGGCCCGCACGCACTCGACGAACCAGCCGCGCGCCGCCCCGTCGTCCGGCCCACGAAGCCAGCGGACACTCCACTGAATCAGCAGTGTCACGACCGTCAGGATCGGAACGCTTTGCCACCCGCAGATGCCTGCTGCCAGTGCCAATGCCGGGCCGGTTCCGGCAGACCCGCAGCAGCGGCCGGCGGCCCAGGCCAGTCCGCTTCCCAGCAGCCGCACGACGATCGGCCCCGGGGCTCGCAACGCGACGGACGCTGCCTCCAGTATCGAGGCTGCATGCCCCCACGTCCCGTCCGGCAGTGACACGACGAAGAACCCGGCAGCGGCGATCGCTGCCGTGACGACGAACGTGCCACGCCCGACAGGGCGGCCGTCGGACGCGAGCAGGCCCCAGGCCAGCAGCGTGGTCACGAGCCCGACGTGGAGGACGATGAGGCACGTCGTCCGCCAATCGGTCCCGGAGACGATCTCGTCCATGCCCCCGCCCCGCACGATGTCGGCGGCCGTGACAGCGGCCACGACTGCCGCACAAGCGGCTTCGACAGCCGCGTACCGGGCCGCTATCGCCCCGCCACAATCCCGGCACCGGCCCCGCAAGAGGAACCAGGAGGCGATCGGGATGTTGTCCAGCGGCCGAACCGGCGCGCGGCAATGCGGGCAACGGCTCCGTCCGAACACGACCGATTCACCGGCGGGCACGCGATGCGCGACGACGTTCAGGAAACTTCCCAGCATCCCCCCCAGGACGCACGCGCTGGCCACGGCGGCCGCATCGGCCCAGGAGAAGTCGGCAGTCCACATCGTCGAGTGGCGTTCGAAGGCTGGAGCAAACGGTCTGGGGGCAGCGCGGCCTGGGAGCAGCGCGGCGATTTCGTGTAGGGTAGCCGGTTTCGACCGCCGCTCCACCGGTTCCCGGACACGGCCGCGGCATGCGGGGCGGGAGACGGCACGGACACGCGTCACGGGATCGGACGGCCGCACGGGATCGAACAGACAAAAACGCATGACGAGAAATGCACCTCAGCACGACGCCGTCGCTTGCGATCCCCCGCGGCGTGGAGTGCCCCCCTGGCTGTCGCTCGTCGTCCGAACCGCGATCACCGTCGGCCTGATGGCCTATGCCGTCCGCGACGTGAAATGGAGCGAGATCGGGGGGCAGCTTGCCGCCGGCACCTGGGGCTGGTGGCTCGCCGGACTCGTCGGCAGCGCGGCGGTGCAGGTGGTCGCCGGCATGCGCTGGGCGGCGTTGGCGCGGCCGCTCGGCTTCGACCGGCCGCGACGGTTCTTCATCTGGCGGTTCTTCGAAGGGATGTTTTTCAACCTCTGCCTCCCCTCGTCGATCGGCGGCGACGTCATCAAGGCCTACCGCGTCGGCGACTCGACGTCACGCCGGCTGCTGGCGGGCTGCTCGATCCTGGCCGATCGGCTCACCGGCCTGGCGGCGCTCGGCGTGCTCGCCTGCACGGCGCTTGCAGCCAGCCGCACAGCGCTGTCGTGGATCGCGGTGACGGCGATCGGCACGGCCGTCCTGGCAGCAGTGCTCGGGGGCTTCTGGATCGGCACCCGCTGCCTCGACCGGATCCTCTGCCTGCTCCCGCCGGAGCATGCCGCCCGCCGGTTCATCGCCCAGCTGCTTCCCTATCAGGAGCGGCCGATGCTCCTCGTCACTGCGGTCGGCTGGAGTTTCATCGTGCAGATGGGGGGCGCGCTCGTGGTGGGAGTCATGGCCCGAACCTTGGGAGTCGATCTCGGCCCCGTCGCCTGGTTCTCGGTGGTGCCGCTCGTCGCCCTGATGACGGTTCTGCCGGTGAGCATCGGGGGCTTCGGCGTCCGCGAAAACGCCATGAAGTCACTCCTCGCCCACTACGGCGTAGCGGAGGAAAAGGCGATCGCAGTGGCGCTGCTGTGGAGCCTGAGCGGCGTCGTCATCGGGCTGGTGGGCGGGCTGTTGTTCGTCGCCGACAGGAAGGCGACCGCCATCCACGTCGACCCGGCCTGACGCGTGCGGCCGCAGTCAGTCGTGCGGCCGGAGGCCGCGCCGGGCTGCGAACTGCAGGATGGCCGCGATCGTCTTGGCGTCCGCGATCCGCCCGTCGAGGCACATCGAGACGGCGTCGTCCCAGCGGACGATCCGGGTCGTGATCTGCTCTCCCGGCTCGAGGGCCTGCGGCCCCGCCGTCAGGTCCTCCGCCAGGAACAGATGCATCCGTTCCCGGAGGATGCCGGGCGACATCCAGAACTCTCCCGCGGCACTGATCCTGCCGGCACGGTAGCCGGTTTCCTCGGCGAGCTCGCGGGCCGCGGCGGCGGCGAGTGACTCGACCCGGTCAAGCGTCCCGGCGGGAAGTTCCAGGAGCGTCTCGCCGACGGCCGTCCGCACCACCTCGACGAGGCAGATGCTGTCGGCGGTCACGAAGGGGAGGATCACCACGCTTCCCGGATGCAGCACCACCTCGCGGTCCCGCCGCGTGCCATCGCGGCAGTTTTCCTCGACCCTGACAACGCGAAACCTGCGTGTCTCGAGCAGCGTCTCCCCCGCGGCCGCGTCGGGAGCGGCCCCGACGGCGGCCCGGACGGGAAGGGGCACGATCCGGGCGGGCGCCCCGGCGATCGTGAGCGGCCCCGCGGCCGCCCGGTTGTGCACCATCGCCAACGCCAGGCCGGCGCCGAGGAGCGGCGAGTAAGCGGCCGAACTGACGCGGCCCACGACGTCGGCACCGCACCGGACCTCGGCACCGATCGACGGCACGGCACCGCCGTCAGCCACCGGCTCCGTGGCGACCGCGACGAGGCGGCGGTTCACGTGGCCGAGCGCGTCGATGCGGGCGACGGTCTCCTGGCCGAGATAACAGCCCTTCGTGAAGCAGATCGCGCGGTCGTCGCGGCCGGCTTCCTGCGGCAGCGTCTTCTCCGGCAGGTCGGCAGGTTCCGGCGTGCCCTCCTCGATACGCGCCGCCTCGAATGCCGCCGTCGATGCCGCCGGGAGCCGCTGCTCGGCGAACCAGGCCTCGAGGCGGGACATGTCCGCCGCGGCAACCTGCACCAGATACCCGGCGGGACCGCAGAGATCGCAGCGCACGACCAGCGCCGGCACGGGCCCGAGGTTCGCTTCCCGATGGCCGAGCAATTCGGCCGGGACGGCGACGCCGCGGCCGGCGAGCCAGCCGCTGGCCATCGGCCCGGTCACGAACGCCGTGGTCCAGGCCGCCGATTCGTCAACGATCTCGACCGCCTCGCGGATGTGGTAATGCTCGAGGTGTGCGGCGAGCGGAGGACCGCCGCCGGCTCCCGCATCGATCACGATGCCGGCGGCGGTGCGGAGCATGTTCGCCAGGGCCAGGACGTGCCCCCGCGCGTCGGGGAAAAACCCCTCGCAGCCGGCCCCTTCCGCCAGCCGCACGACTGCCGCCGTCGTGAAGTGATCGACGAACGTCGGTGCATCGGCTCCGCGGACGGCCACCCGCCCCCGGCCGGGAAGCGCGACCCAGGCGACCGTCTGCCGGAGGGCTTGATAGCCAGCAGGGGGCGACGCCGGAACAGTCGCTGAACATCGGCTCGTCATGGTCAGACAGCCCTCGGGAGAAGCGGCCGCGGCCGGCCGCCAGGCTCCAGAGGCTACCGCGAAACGCGGGGCGACGAAAATTTTTTCGTCGCCGGCGAACGAACGTCGCACGGCCTGCGTAATGCATGCACCGCGACAGGAACCGGCCATGTCGCTGCGGCAGGCCGGATCCGGCGCGACGCGATCCGTCGTGCGGTCGGCACCCTGCCGGCCGCCGACGGTCGCAAGACGTGCGGGGCGCTTCCTGGTTCCCGTTTTCCCGTTCGGCCTTCCGCGCTCCCCGTGCGCGCCGGCCAGGTTCCGTCAGCGTGAGGCCCGATCCGTTTCTCCCCCCAGCGCCGCGAGCGAGGAGTCGACCATGGCGACCGTGCATTGTGACCGTGACTGCCGCGAGGATCGCGAAGACGATGACGACGATTTCGGCGATCCGCTCGCCGTCGCGGACGTCGAGCACTCCGACGTCTCCCGCGCCGCCCGCGACGCAACGGTCGCGCCGGCCGGCCGGCCGCTGCGTCGGGCCGCATATCATCGAATCTCCGAGGTGCGCCGCCGGCAGGGCGTGACCTTGCGGAACGTGGCCCGCCGGCTCGGCCTGCCGCTGCCGGTGGTGAGACGGCAAGAGTGCGCAGATTGCGACCTGCGGGTTTCCGACCTGCAGCGTTGGCAGGAGGTCCTCGAGGTGCCGGTCGCCGAACTCCTCGTCGAGGGGGAAGGGCAACTGTCCGGCCCCGTGCTGGAGCGGTCGCGGATGGTGAAACTGATGAAGACGGCGGCCGCGATTCGCGAACGGACAGACGGCACGCCCGTGGGCCGCATGGTGACCATGCTCATCGAGCAGATCCTGGAGATCATGCCCGAACTGGCGGACGTCGGCCCGTGGCACTCGGTGGGACAGCGGCGGCCGCTGGACGACCTCGGCCGGGCCGCCCGCATGGCTGTCTCCGAAGATGTCTTCAGGCGAAACGGTTCCTGAGCTGACGGACCGAAAAAATCGGCGCCGGCATGCGTTCCCCCGCCTGCTACCATTTCCCGGGCCGGGCGGACCGGCGCATCACCTTCCAGCACAGCGGGTACCGAGCGTGTTTTCTTTTGTCGGCGTCCTGGCGATTTCCCTGATTCTGTTCCTCGTCGTGGCCGTCACGGGCCGGGCAATTCTCGGCCGCTGACAGTGGCGTCCCCACACGGACCGGCGCCTGCGGAAGCCGAATCGCCGCCGTCCGACGGATCGCCCCAGCGACGGGCCGATCCGCAACTGGCGCCCCATATGAACCACACGACAGCCGCCGCGAGAACGCCGCTCAAAAGCATCCAGGCGCCGATGGCGAGCGGGGTGTAATCCCGCAGCCACACGAGTTCCGGCGGCTCGGCGCTCTTCGGCACCTTGTGCTTGACAGGGCCGGTGTCGCCCGACTGCCGACTCATTTCCGCGCGAAACGCGTCCCACACGGCCCGGGCTTCGGGCGTCGAGACTTTGGCCATTCGGGCCTCGCGATACCGGAGCAGCAGCAGCGGCGGGCCGAGGACGACGGCGACGGCGATCGTGCCCGCCACGACGACGGGCCAGCCGGGCCGTTCCCGCGGCGTTGATCGGCGCATGTCGTCGTTCCCGAAGCCGGTCGCAAGCCCGTCGCGGTCGCCCCGCTGCATCGTTACCATACCGCAGCCTGCGTGGGACGCGAAATGTGAGGCGAGACGATTTCGCAGGTCCAGAACAAACCACGAATTAGACCTGTAGTCGTTGCCGGACAACGACTTCCGAGATCATGTCCGATTTCGCCAGCGCTGCCAGCTTCACCGCCCAAAAGGCGGAAAACGGTACCGATTTGGCGGGCTCCTCTGCTTCGGCTTCGCCCGCGCGGTCTGCATGAAGTGCCGCACGGGATTCGTCGTGGCCTTCTCCTGCAAGGGCCGCGGCGTCTGCCCATCCTGCAACGGCAGGCACATGGCCCAGACGGCGGCGCATCTCGCCGATCACGTCATCCCACCGGTGCCCGTGCGACAGTGGGTGATCTCCGTGGGCATGCTGGCCGACCGGCCCCGAGCCGTCGCCGCTCTCACGAAGATCTTTCTTGCTGAGATCGAGCGGCTGCTGTGCGCTGCTTCGGGCGTCACGCGAGACGCCAACGCACCCGAATTCGCCCGCCCGCGGCTCGGCGGCATCTCCTTCCTGCACCGCTTCGGCTCGGCGCTCAACCATCATGTCCACCTGCGGCACTCGAGTGACCGACGGCGTCTTCCTGCCGCCTGCTGCCGACGCAGGGTGCGACGCCGCGCCGATGTTCCTGCCGGTGCTGCCGATCACCCCGGCCGATCTGGCCGTGCTCACCGAGCGGGTGCGTCGCCGTGTGATCCGCTGGTTCACGCTTGCCCGCCTCCTCGACGCCGCTGCGGCCGCCGACATGCTCGCCTGGGAGAACAGCGGGTTTTCGGTCGATGCGAGTGTCAGGATCACGCTCGTCGACCGCGACGTGCCGAGCTATTTTCAGAGTCTCGACCATCTCCTGCGGTATTGCGCCCGGCCCCCCTTCGCGCTCGAACGACTCTCCGTGATCCGCGGCCCAGGCAGCCGGATCGCCCGCATCTGTTACGTGCTGCCGAGACATAAGGCGGCCAACTGGGTCGGGCCTGGCCGCAGCCGCAAGTCCACGCGACCGGGGGCCAAGGGCGTCGTCGAACTCACGCCATTTGAGTTTTTGGACCGCCTGGCCGATCTCGTCCCGCCGCCGCGGAAGCACCGGCATCGCTATCACGGGGTATTCGCCCCGAATCACAAGCTCAGGACCGCCGTCACCGCGCTGGCGATCGGGAATTTCGGCAAGCGTCGCGAGGCTGTGACCGGTGGGCATGCGAGTGACGGTCACGCCACGGGAGGCTGCTGCGACGCGAATCAAAAGCCCCGCTCGCACGACACGTCACGGATTGCCTGGGCGAAACTCATGGCGCGGGTGGGGGAGGAGTTTCCGCTCGAGTGCCCGAACTGCGGCGGTGACATCCGGCTCGTTGCCTTCATCACGGCGCCGGGCCCGATCCGGAAGATTCTCACACTCCTTGGCGAACCGCTCGAGCCGCCGCCAGTCTCACCGGCCCGCGGCCCCACCCACTGGGGCGAGCTTGTCCAGGCTCATGATGACCGCGAAGCGATTCAAGCGACGCCCGACGAGCTGCCCGTGATCGACATCCACAGCCTCTGATCGGTGCCGGACGCGAGGCATCAACGCCCCGGACGGGCGACCCGGGAGACGGTCTGCGCCGAGTCGAGAAAATCGCCATCGCAGCGGGGTGCGAGCGGTGTTTCGGCGCTTCGGGAAACCGCCTCCGGACTGCCAGGCCGCTCTCCCCGAGGCTCATGAGGGGCTCATCGGCCGGGAAACCGTTGCGGAAGCGGGATTGGCAGGACTATCCTTCCCGACTGGCTGCTTACGAGCGTCGTGGCGACGAACCGTGGGGCCGGGGGCCCGTCCGGAAACACCCAATCGGGCGCAACGCGGCCGGCGGCGTGCGGGCTCGACGGGTTGGCCCAGGCGTCGGCCTGGGCGCGGGCCATCGCCTCGACCACCTCGTCACGCAGCGGCGTCGTCGCGGCGTGGTCGAGGTAGACGGCGGGGTCGGGCGTGGCGGCCAAGGGTGCTCGGCCGCTCAGCGAACCGCCTTGAGTTCGACGAGGAAATGGAGCGTGGCGTTGGGCGGAATGACCCCGCCGGCACCCCGGGCCCCGTAGCCGAGCTTGCTGGGGATTTCGAGCTCGATCATGCCCCCTTCGCCAACGAGCTGCATGCCTTCGGTCCAGCCCGGAATCACGCCGTTGAGCGGAAACTCGATCATCTCGCTGCGGTCGTAGGAACTGTCGAACTTCGTGCCGTCGTCGAGCCAGCCGTGGTAGTGGACCTTCACCGTGTCGGTCGCCTTCGGCTGCTTGCCGGCGCCCTTGCGGAGGACGCGATATTTGAGCCCCGACTGGGTGGTCGTGAACGTCTTGGGGGCGTCGGCATCGATGGCGCCGGCACCTTCGGGGAGCTTCGGGTGGGGGACTTCGGCGGCGACTTGGTCGGCGGGCACGGCGATCTCCTGGAAACAGAGGGTGAAGGCGACGAGGGCGAGCGACAGGATGGCGAACAGGCGCATGGCACGGTCTCGCGGGAGGAAGGGGTGCGACAGCGGACCTTCAGGATAGCAGCCCGGCCGGACGGGGCCTATCGGCCGTCGCGCCAGCCGCGGAACAGTTCGCCCTCTTGCGTGGGAAAGTAGCCGGTCGGCGGCACCGCCGCGGTGTACTCCCGGTAGCGCTGCATGAACCGGGCCGGATCGGCGTCGAACAGGTCCTGCATCTCCCGGCTGGCGAGCGTGAGCCGCTCGAAGCGGAGCTTCTTCACGATCAGCGCCGTGACCGCGAGGCCGTCGCGGTCGAGTCCCGCGAGCCAGGCCCGCTCCTCGGCCGACAGATCCGCGGCCCCGGGCAGCGCGTCCGCGAGGGCCCGCACCGGGTCGTCGGCGAGCAGACACTCGAGGAGGAGTTCCTGGACGGCGCGGAGCATGGCGGTCACCCTTTCCAGAAGATTTGCTTTGCGCGCCGCACCTCCGCGGCCAGCGGCGGCACGTCGTCCGGCTCGAGGGTGCCGTTGAGCCGCTCGACCACGACCCCCTTGAGCTGCGGGCAGCGGGGCCGGATCGCCGCGAAGGCCTCCCAGACCGGCTCCGGAACCGGGCCGTCGTGGGAGTCGATCCGCAGGACGCGGCCGGAGGGCAGCCAGGCCGCCTCGCTCTCGCTGCCGCCGGAGAGATGGATCTCGATGACCCGCGACAGGTCGAGGTCGGCGAGATAGTCGTCCAGCGGCACGGCCATGTTCTGGCACTGGGTGAACGCGTTGTGGAGATCGAGGAGCAGCCACAGGTCGCCGGCCGCGCAGATCGCGTTCCAGAACCCCGCCTCCTGCCGCGGGTCGCCGAAGCTGAAGTACGACACCTGGTTCTCGAAGCCGACGACGGGGATGATCGGTTGCAGGCGGGCGAGCCGTGCGGCGGTGGTGCGGGCGGCCTCGGCGGTGGGGGGCAGCGGCAGCGGCAGCACGGCCTCTCGTCCCGCGGCGGTGATCCAGCCGAGGTGCTCGGTGTACCAGCGGAAGCCGAGGCGGTGGTGATCGCGGGCGATCGCCTCCAGCCAGCGGGCCAGCCGCGGCTCGTCGTCGCCGCCGTGGCCGGGAGACAGGCCGAGGCCGTGGCCGACCACCGGTTTGCCCGACCGCGAGCAGAGGTCGGCGATCATGTCGGCCCAGGGGCTGGGCGCGAGCGTGCCGTCGGCCGCGGGGAGCCAGAGCGACTCCGGGGCGATCTCGAAGAACTCGGCGTCGTCCTCGATGATCCCGCGACACAGGCCGAGGTATTCGGCGTCGGGGTGGAGGGCAAAGCCCACGCCCACCGGCTCGATGGCGGCGACCGCCGCGGCCGCCGCGGTCATGGGTCTGCCTGTGCAACGACGGCCTCGGGGCTGCCGAGGAAGCGGAGGAAGCGCCGGGCGGCCGGCCCGGGACGACTGAGGCCGCACTTGGCGGGCGCCACGATGTCGACCCGACGGTCGCCGAGGGTGGCGCACACGCCGCCGCAATCCAAAAACACCGTGAAGTCGCGCCAGGCGACGCCGTAGGGCAGGTGTGGTGCTGCGGCGTCGGGCGCGAGATCGCCGCAGGTAGCCACGAAGGCGCCGTCGATCCGGCCGGCCAATTCCGGGCTGGCGGTTTTCCGCTTCTCCAGGAGGATCGCCGTACCGGCCGCAGCCTGTGCCGCGAGGCCCTGGGCGGCGAGTTCGCGGGCCCGCTCGCTGTCTGTGGCCAGCAGTTCGAGCAAGCGATCGATCTCTCGGCCGCCGTCGGCGAGCGCCGCCCGCTGGGCCTTGGCGTCGGCCGCGAGCCGCTGACCGTCGGGGCCGTCGAGCCGGGCGTTGATGCCGGTTGCGAAGTCGGCGCCCAGCGGTGCAACGGGATTGTGTCGGGAGGCTTGATCAACGGGGGGCGGGGCAACCGGCTCGACGACGTTCCCGGCCGCGTCGAGGATCAGGCACAGGGCGTCGACGTCGGCGCGGGGAAACCGCTTCTGGACTTCATCCTGCGGCAGGGCGACGAACACCGCCCGGGAAAAGAGCCGTGCGGTGGCCGCGTCGAGACCGACGTTCTCGCGGCCGCCGCGGCTCGTGACGCTCGGCACGAGAAGCGCCGTGATCGCCAGTTCCAGGGCGGCAGCGTCGTCGGGATCGGGTGGGATCACGATCACGACGCCGGGCTTGTGCTCGCGTTGCATCCGCTCGCGGGCCTCGGCGAGAAGCGCCGCGTAATCGACGGGTGGCCGCTCGGCCGGTGCGGCGTCGGGTGTTTCGCCGCCGGCGGCCCGGACTGCGAACGGAAACCCGAGGACGGCGGCGGCGGCCGTGGTGCGGGCGAGGAACGTGCGGCGATCGGTCTTGGGCATTGGTGGCTCCTGACGGGTCAGTATGGCTGGACGGCGGCTGCCAGTCGGATGGGCGGCGATGTTCGTGGCAGGCAGATCATCGGAGCTTTGGCAGGGAAAAGTCTGGACTGTTCAGGAAGCGGAGGAAGCGCCGGGCGGCCGGCCCGGGACGACTGAGGCCGCACTCCGAAAGCTGGGCTGCGAGTTGGAGCACGCGGTCGCCGAGTTTTGCCGTCGTCTCGCCGCAGCCCTCGAACACCTTGAAGTTGCGCCAGGCGACGCCGTAGGGCAGATGCGGCGCGATGGCATCGGGCTTGAGTTTGCCGCAGGCGGCGACGAAGGCGGCGTCGATCCGTTCGGCCAATTCCGGAGCGGCCGTGTTCCGTTTCTCGAGCAGAATCGCGGCTGCAGCCGCTGCCTGGGCCGCGAGACCGTTGGTGGCGAGTTCGCGTGCCCGCTCGCTGCCAGTGGCCAGGAGTTCGAGCAGCCGGTCGATCTCCCGGCCGCCGTCGGCGAGCGCCGCCCGCTGGGCTTTGGCGTCGGTCGCGAGCCGCTGACCGTTGGGGCCGTCGAGCCGGGCGTTCACGTCGGTGACCAGGTCGAGGCTGAAGGCCGCGGTCGGCAGGGCCCGCTCGGCTGCGTCGGCGGGCATGGCGGGCGCGGGAACCGACTCGACGACGTTGCCCTCGGAGTCGACGATCAGGGAGAACGCCGCGGCATCGGCTCTGGAAAACGATTCCGCGATCATGTCGCGTGGCAGGGCGACGAACACCGCCCGGGTGAACAAGCGGGCGGTGGCCGGCGCGGGACCGGCATCACGCACGAACTTCCCGTCCACGACGATGGGCCCGACGATGGTGGGGGCGAGCAGAAACGTGATCGCCAGTTCCAGGGCTGCGGCGTCGTCGGGATCGGCGGGAATCACGATCACGACGCCGGGCTTGTGCTCGCGTTGCATCCGCTCGCGGGCCTCGGCGAACAGGGCCGCGTAATCGACGGGCGGCCGCTCGGCCGATGCGGCGTCGGGTGTTTCGCCGCCGCCGGCCCGGACTGCGAACGGAAACCCGAGGACGGCGGCGGCGGCCGTGGTGCGGGCGAGGAACGTGCGGCGATCGGTCGGGGACATGGGGAGGCTCCTCGGGGGTGGTTGTTATTTGCCTGGCCTGGGCGGGCATACGGCGTCGGCCTCGGGGCTGCCGAGGAAGCGGAGAAACCGCCGGGCTTGCGGCCCGGGACGGCTCAGGCCGCACCGGGGACAGGGGTCCTTCTTCTCCGCGACGGCAATCTCCGCGCATTCCACGCCGTACGGCAGGCAGGGCGAGTGGGCCCCCTGGCGGATGCCACCGCAGGCGGCCAGAAAGATGCGGCTGAACCGATAGGCCTGTGCCGCGTCGGCCGTGTTGTGGTGTTCGAGGATGATCGCCGTGGCGCCCGCGACCTGCGACAAAAGGGCGTCGGCGGCGAGATCGTGTTCCTCGTCACTCGCGTCCAGTGCGGTGAGGTCGGCGACCAACCGGTCGACTTCCCGGCCGCCGTCGGCGAGCGCCGCCCGCTGAGCCTGGGCGTCGGCCGCAAGCCGGCGGCCGTCGGGTCCGTCGAGCCGCGTTTGCATGTCGGCGATGAACGCGGCGCCGAGCGATCCGGGCTGGATCGCGGGCCTCTGGCCGCCGATCAGCGGGTTCGCGTCGGGGGCTTCCCGGCGGTCGGGAATGGCGACCGATTCGACGACGTTGCCGGCAGCATCGAGGACGAGACAAAGCGCGTCGGCAGCGGCCTTGGGAAAGCGGCGGCTGACCTCCGCGGCGGGCAGCGCGATGAATACCGCCCGGCAAAAGAGGCGGACTCTGGCCCATGCATCAGCGTTGACGGTGCGTTCGGGCATGAGCGTGGCAGTCAGTTCCGACTCGAGGGCGGCAGCGGCGTCGGGATCGGGTGGGATCACGATCACGACGCCGGGCTTGTGCTCGCGTTGCATCCGCTCGCGGGCCTCGGCGAACAGGGCCGAATAATCGACGGGCGGGTGTTTGGCAGAGCCGTCGTCTGGGGCGTCGGGTGCTTCGTCGCCGGCGGCCAGGCCTGCGAACGGAAACCCGAGGACGGCGGCGGCGGCCGTTGCCGTGGTGCGGGCCAGGAACTGGCGGCGATCGGCCGGGGGCAAGGGGTAGCTCCTTGTCGGGGAGAAAGTATAGCAAAACGGCCGGAACCGCCCGGCACGGCTTTGGATGCGCACCGGTCGAAAAACGTTCCCAGCGGGATGGCTGTGCGGCGGCGCATCAACCGGTCGCAAACGCCCGGGCGAGGCCGGCGAGGTTCCAGGTCTTCGACGGGGCCGTGAGCGTGATCGCGGCCCGGGCCAGCGGATGGTCGAGGCTCGCGAAGGGCACGGGCCGCACGCCCCGATCCTCGTCGAGCACGAGGTCGGCCCAGATCTCGTCGCTCACCACCGCGAGGGAGTGCCGCGCGGCGAACGCCGCCAACCGCTCGAGATCGGCCCGCGTCCAGACCGTGCCCGTGGGGTTGTGCGGATGGCAGAGCAAGAAGAGTTTCGAGCGCGGCGTGACGGCGGCCTCGAGGGCGTCCCAGTCGATCGCCCATGTCGCGGCGTGCTGCGCGAGCGGCACGCGGACGCACCGCCTCCCGGCGAGGCCCGGGAGGACGAGAAACGGCGGATAGACCGGCGCGAACGTGAGGATTTCGTCGTCGGGCGCGGTCAGGAGCCGGGCCGTGAGCGAGAGCCCCGTGACGACGCCGGGCGTGCCGAGCACGTGGCCGGCGTCGATCGCCCAGCCGTGCCGTGACGACTGGTGGGCGGCGAGCGCAGGGGCGAAGCCCGGGGGGTCGTGCGTGTAGCCGAAGACCCCGTGGGCGACGCGGTCGCGGATCGCGTCCAGGATCACCTCCGCCGCGGGAAAATCCATGTCCGCCACCTCATGGCGCGGGTGGGGGAGGAGTTTCCGCTCGAGTGCCCGAACTGCGGCGGTGACATCCGGCTCGTTGCCTTCATCACGGCGCCGGGCCCGATCCGGAAGATTCTCACACTCCTTGGCGAACCGCTCGAGCCGCCGCCAGTCTCACCGGCCCGCGGCCCCACCCACTGGGGCGAGCTTGTCCAGGCTCATGATGACCGCGAAGCGATTCAAGCGACGCCCGACGAGCTGCCCGTGATCGACATCCACAGCCTCTGATCGGTGCCGGACGCGAGGCATCAACGCCCCGGACGGGCGACCCGGGAGACGGTCTGCGCCGAGTCGAGAAAATCGCCATCGCAGCGGGGTGCGAGCGGTGTTTCGGCGCTTCGGGAAACCGCCTCCGGACTGCCAGGCCGCTCTCCCCGAGGCTCATGAGGGGCTCATCGGCCGGGCAACCGTTGCGGAAGCGGGATTGGCCGGACTATCCTTTTGGGACACGCCGGGCGATTACCGGTCGCCCCGGCTCTGCGCCCCTTCGACGCGTTTCGGGACGACGGAGTCGTCGTTCGGCCCGCCGTCCGGTTCCGGGATCAGGTCGAGCGTTGAAACCGGCGGCACCATGACGTCCTCCGCGTCGAGGAGCAGGGACAGGGTCCGCGGAGAAACACGTTTCAGCCGCGGCAGCCGGAGCGGGCCCTTTCGCGTGGAGAGGATCCGGGCGATCTCGACGGAGTCGGGGGATTCCAGGGCGGTGATTCCCGGCAGATTGCCGTCCCAGACAGGGCTCTCCACGAGCCCCCGTGCGAGAGTCGGCGACAACACCCGCAGGCTTTGTCCCCAGCGTGTTCCGAGATCGGGCCGCTGCAGGATCGCTTCCAGGGTCGCACTCGACACGTCGCGCAGGCCGGCCAAGCGCAGCGGGCCGCGGTGCCGCAGCAGCGCACGGGCCGCTTCGTCGGACAACGCGGTGAGCCCGTCGAGCGACAGCGGGCCTTCGTGGCGGGAGAGAATCTCGGCCTGCGCCGCGCTGAGTTCGGTCAGGCCATCGAGCGAACGCTGCCCGGGGATGGCCGCGATGGTCGCGAGCACGTCGTCCGGAAACGTCCGCACGCCACGCAAGGCGTCGTTTTTCGCGAGCCGTTCTAAGAGGGCGGGATGCGAAACCTCGCGCAGGCTGCGCACCGAGAGCCGGTCCTTCCGGCCGGCGAGAATCTCCGCCACCTCGTCGGAGACGGTCTCCACGCCATTGAGGACGAGCGGTCCAGCGGTGCGGACCAGCGCCCGGGCAACCTCGGGCGAAAGCGTCCGCAGGCCGGACAGCACCAGCCCTCCGGCGGGCCTGTCGGCCAGCACGCCGGCCACCTCGGGGGAGATGGTTTCGAGCTTGTCGAGCCGCAGGTCGCCGGGCACCGCGGCGAGCACCCGCGCGACGGCTGGTGTTATCTCCACAATCCCCGCAGTCGTCTCCTTGGACTTCATCAACCGCTCCGCGAGAGCGACGCTCGAAAGCGTGCGCAGCGGCGGAGCGCTCATTCCTCCCGGAAACGCGGCCAGGCTGTCCTGGGCGGCCTGCGATGCCTTGGCCAACCGTGGCAGGCGGATTCCTTTCGCCTGGCTGCGGCTCAGTGCCGCGGCCGCGTCGTCCGAAAGTTCCTCGAGCCGCTCGAAGGCCAGCCGCCCGGTGAAGGGGGCGAGTGCGGCGGCCGCTTCGGGAGACAGGGTCCGCAGGGCGGGGAAAGTCAGATACTCGCGGTGGCGGGCGATTTCGGCGGCCGCTTCGGCCGACAGGGACTCGAGCTTGGTGAGATAAATGTAGCCCCGCCCCGCGCAGGCATCGACGATTTGTCTCGCCTGGTCGACGGACATCGTGCGCAAATCCTGGGCCCGTATCGGCGGCGCCGCCGTCGGGGTCTCGGCACGGCACATCCGCCGCACGTCGCCCAGTTCGAGACATCCGAAAAGCAGGCATCCGATGACAAGGGTGCGCATCTCACAACTCGCGGCTGGAAAGATTCGGCGGGGCCGACGAGACGTCGGCTGGCGGAGCAGAAACGAAGTTTAAATGGAAATGCCGGCAGCCGCCAAATCTGCACCATAACTGGGCAATCTGGCAGAGTCCCCAGATGTGGTGGCTGGCTCCCTCAGGTCACTTTCAGGTGCCGCAGAAGGTCCGATAGGGGCCGCAGCCTGGCGGTGGGCTGGCGCGGTAAGGCTCGTTGGCCGGCGTCTCGTCGAAGGGGGTGCGGACCGCCGCGAGCAGCCGCAGGAAAGCTGCCGTGTCTCCCTCTTCGGCCGCGGCAAGCGCCGCCTCGACGTGCTGATTGCGCGGGATCACGACCGGGTTCGCGCGGCGCAGCCGCGTCGCGATCGCCTCCGGCGCGGCCGGCTCGCGGGCCAGCCGGGCCCGCCACGTCGCCAGCCAGTCACCGCTGGTCGGGCCCGAGCCGACCGCGGCCGGGTCGGCAGCGAGTCCGGCGAGACCGACGAACGTGGCCGTGAAGTCGGCCCGGACTGCATGCATCCGGTCGAGGAGCGCGGTGAACAGTGCGTCGTCTCCCGGTTCCTCCGTCGTGAGTCCGAGCTTGGACCGGCCACCGGCCCGCAGATGTTGTCCGTACCGGGTCGGAAACGTCTCGAGCACCGCGCGCAGCCGCTCCACCGCCGCCTCCTCGGGGCCGGGCAGCAGCGGCAGGAGGCTCTCCGCGAGCCGGGCCAGGTTCCAGTGGGCGATCGCCGGCTGGTTGGCATAGGCATAGCGGCCCTGGCGGTCGATCGACGAAAAGACCGTCGCCGGATCGTAGGCATCGAGGAAGGCGCACGGGCCGTAGTCGATCGTCTCCCCCGACACGGCCATGTTGTCGGTGTTCATCACGCCGTGCACGAAGCCGACGAGCATCCAGCCCGCGAGCAGCGCGGCCTGCCGGCCGACGACGGCGGCGAGGAAAGCAAGCGGCCGGTCGGCGGCCGCGACCGTGGCGAGGTCGGGATCGTGGCGGGCGATGGCATGGTCGAGCAGCGCCGCCGGCAGGCCCGGGACACCGCAGGCCGCGGCGTATTGGAACGTGCCGACGCGGATGTGGCTGGAAGCGATGCGCGTCAGAACCGCGCCCGTGAGCGGCGCCTCGCGCATCACGGCCGCGCCCGTGGTGGCGACGGCAAGGCTGCGGGTGGTGGGAATGCCGAGGGCATGCATCCCCTCGCTGATGATGAACTCGCGGAGCATCGGCCCCAGGGCCGCCCGGCCGTCGCCGCCGCGCGAGTAGGGGGTGCGGCCTGCCCCCTTGAGCTGGACGTCGTGCCGCCGGCCGGCGGCCGTGAGCTGCTCGCCGAGGAGGATCGCCCGCCCGTCACCGAGGTTCGTGAAGTGCCCGAACTGGTGGCCGGCGTACGCCTGCGCGATCGGCTCGGCCCCCGGCGGCAGGGCATTGCCCGCGAACAGGGCCGCGCCGGTCTCCCACAGGACCCGCGCGTCGAGCCCGAGCCCGGCGGCCAGCGGCTCGTTGAGGATCACGAGGGCCGGATGCGGCACCGGCGTCGGCGTCGTCCGCGCGAAGAGCTCTTCGGGCAGCCGCGCGTAGGAGTTGTCGAATCGCCAGCCGGCGAAGGGGGTGTCATGCTGCATGCGCTGTCATTCCCGCAGCCGCACCGGCCGGCGCGGCTGCGGACGCACTGTACCGCGGCGGCGCGGCCGCCGTCCGAACGGCCGATCACGGCGGTTGGAAGCGATAGGTGCCGCGGCCCTTCTGGGCGATCCGGCGGAGCACCTCCTCGCCGGCGTTGTCGTGGAAGGCGACCGCGTGGACCTTCGGCCCCTTCGCCCGGGGCACGATCCTGACCACGGCCGCCGGGTCGTTGAACACGCCGTCGGTGAGCAGAAAGATCGCGTCGGGCTTGAGCCGCATCGCGCCCGCCAGCGCATCGACCGGATTCGTGCCGCCGCCGACCGGCTGCCGATCGACCCAGTCGAGATAGTAATCCTTGTTGTCCGGCGTGGCCCGAACCAGTCCACCCGCCGGCATCGCCAGTCCGACATCATTGAAGAGGAAGATGAAGAACGACGCCTCCACGGCGAGCGACTCGATGCTTTTTCGCAGTTCGTACCTGGCCTGGTCGATCCGCGGGCCAGCCATGCTGCCGGAGAAGTCCACGATGAAGACGAACTCGTCACCGGCGGCCTTGGCGCCGAAGAACGTCGCGGCCCCGGCCCCCGCCGCGTCACCGGTACCGCGGCCGAACCCGGCACCGGAACCCACCTCCGCGGCCAGCACCCCGCCAGGTTCGACGGCGATTTCCCCCGTCTCCTCGTGCCACCCGTCATCAGCGAGTTCGGCCGCGAGCAACAACGGCACGACGACGTCATCGATGCGCGGCTCAATGGCGACCGTCGCCGGTTCGGCGGCCGCGGTGGCGGCGCCCAGGTCGAGCTGCAGCCCGTCGAACGCCTCGGCGCCGCTGCCCTCGAACGCGACCACGCAGGCCGGCCGCCGCGCCTCCGGATCTGTTCCCAGGCAAAACGTCGCCAGAACCAGAAGGACCGCGATGTGCACGAGCAGGCTGTAGACGAACCCCGACCGGTGGATGTCGAACACGAATCGGTCGACCGCGGTGAACCAGGCCGAGCGGGCGGCGGCGGGGGGAAGGAGATCGGGCATTGGCCAACCCTCGAGGCGTGCCAAACGAACCGCGGCAAAGTCGTATTTTCCTCGGCATCGAGTCTACCAGCGGATGCCTGTCAGCACAGTGCGGCCAGACCGGTCGTGACGAGCGTGCCGAGCCAGCGGGCTGCGGCGAGGCCGGTGCCGACGAGCGCCGCCACCTTGACCACTTCGTCGGTCGTGAACCGGCCCGGTGGCATGCCGGCAGCCACGATCAGGAACCAGCCCGTCATCAGGGCGGCGATCACGGCCACGGCGCAGCCGGCCCAGTTCGCCTGCCAGGCGGCCCCGGGATCACCATGGAGCAGGAGCGAAAACGACGTTGTCATGCCGCAGGCCGGACAGCCGATGCCGGTGAGCATCTTGACCGCGCACGGGGGCAGGCCGAGTTGCCGGTGCGTGCCATGGCTGCGGGGCCGGCCGGCCTCGTCATAGGGATCGAGCACGGCGGCGACGGCGAACGCGGCCAGGCCGAGGAGGGCGAATCCGGCCGCCAGCCGGCGGTCGCGCCGGACGTCGTTCGGGTGCCGCAGCGGCGGGTGCCGGGGGTGATCGGTCATCGGCTCGACTCCGTCGCGGTCGCGGGGCGCGACGCGGCAGGGACATAGTCTGCCCCCCCGGCGGGTGCAACGCCACCCCCGGACGCGAGATCGCGTGCCCGCTATCGGACGCCCGGCGGAGCAGGTAAAATCCCGCGTCTCGACAAGCATCCGCCCTCCCTCCACGCACCATCAGCGTGCGGCAGCCATGGAAGACCAGTGGTACGTCGGTCGCAAAGGCCAGCGGTCCGGCCCGTACACGACCGGCCAGCTCAAGCAGATGGCCGCAGCCGGCCAGCTCGTGCACAGTGACCTGCTCTGGAAGCAGGGACTCGAGCAGTGGGTTCCGCTGACGAAGGTCAAGGGACTCTTGCCGGTGAACGCGGCGGGCACGCTGCCACCGCTCGAACTCCAGCGCCAGGAACCCCGGGTGTCGGAACCCCGGGTGTCGGAAACAAGAGCCCGACACAGCGAACCGGCGGACGCCTTCAATTTCAGCACGGCTGCGGCGCCGGCCAGGTCGGCCGACACCGGCCGAAACCCGTACGCGACCGGCACCGCGACCCCGGTGGGCAGCACGTCCGGCGCGTCTCCGGCCGTGTATGCCGCTTTTCTGCCACGTGTCGGCGCAGCGCTGCTCGACGGCCTGTTCATGATCGTCCTTGCGTTGACCCTGCAGGTCGGCGTGCCGGTGCTGTGCAGCGTCCTGTTGGGAATGCAGGAGGCGGGACTGGGTGCGGCGGTGATGCTCGGCTGGTTGGGCACCATCTGTCTCTCGATCCTGTACTACGTCGGCTACGAGGCGTCGGCCAAGCAGGGAACGTGGGGCAAACAGGCGTTGGGCATCAAGGTCGCCGACATGCAGGGCCGGCGGATCACGATCGGCCGGGCCCTGGGACGGTTCTTCGCCAAGTTGCTCAGCAACATGACCGGCGGCATCGGCTACATGCTTCCCTTGTTCACCAAACGAAAGCAGACGCTCCACGACATGATCTGCGGCTGCCTCGCCCTCAAGAAGTGACCGGGGCCCCGGCGGCCGGCGACACCCCAGGAGACCGCGTTCCATGCCCCACCCATCCGCGCCCGAACTGCCGCTGCCTGCGGCACCCGTCACGGCCACGGGTCCGACGAAGACCAGCGGCCTCGCCATCGCCAGCCTCGTGCTCGGTATTTTTTCCTGCGGCTGCTCGGTATTCACCGGGATTCCGGCGTTCGTCTGCGGCATCATGGGCCTCAATCGCATCGCACGGAGCGAGCGCGAACCGGCCGGCCCGCGGCTCACCGGCCAGGGCATGGCGATCACGGGCCTGGTCCTCGCCAGCCTCACCACCTTGATGCTGCCGGTGCTCATCGGTCTCGTCCTGCCGGCGATCCAGGCAGGCCGCGACGCGGCCCGGCGCGTGCAGTGCATGAATCACATGAAGGCAATCGGATCGGCGATGATCCGCCACGAGGCCGCGACGGGGCTCCTTCCCGCCGCGGTCATCGGCGCCGACGGCACGCCGCTGTTGAGCTGGCGGGTGGCGATCCTGCCGTACATCGAGCAGAAGTCGCTCTACGAGCAGTTCCACCTCGACGAGCCGTGGGACAGCGAGCACAACCGGTCCCTGATTCCGCTGATGCCGATGGTCTACGCCTGCCCGAGCGCCGACGTGGAGCCGGGCCGGACCACCTACCTGCTCCTCGACGGTCACGGCGCCGCGTTCGAGCCGAAGAATCTTCGCGCCGGTGCCGGCGGTCGGATCCGCGGCCTGCGGAGGGCCGACCGCGGCGACAAGTCCGAGGCCACGATCATGGTCGTCGATGCGCCCGCGAGCCGGGCCGTCGAGTGGACCAGGCCCGCGGAACTTTCCCTGTCGCCGCGGGAGGCCGCGGCGCTCGCCCCGGGAGAAAGCGGTCATGGCCGCGGCATGCGACTCGCCGTCTTCATCGACGGAAACGTGCGCATGCTCGACTTTGACGCCGAGTCCGAACCCTGATCAGAGCAGGTGCCGGGCCTTGATCGCCAGGTATTCGTTGACGGCCGCGGCGGTGAGATCCGCGGGGCGGACGTCGAGCGTGAGGACGCCGTCGTGCCGGAGGTCGGTGAGCACCTGCCGGCGCCAGAGCGCGATGTCGGCCGCGGCGGCGGCCCGGTAGCGGTCCGGGGTCGCGGCTTGCCCAGCCGCTGCCGGCCGGCTCTCTGCCCCCGGGGTCGCCGCGAGCGGATCGAACAGGGCCGGGTCGCGAAGCAGGGCCACCAGCGGCAGGTGCCGACCCACCGTCGTGGCCAGGTGGCGGCGCAGGCTCGCGGCGTTGCGGTCGTCGATGAGGTTCGTGATCACGATCATCAGCGTCCGCTTCCGGCACTGCCGCTGCAGGTACAGCAGGGCCTCGTCGAACCGGCTCTCGACGAGGTCGGCCTCGACGTCGTGGCAGGCGGCGATCATCCGGTCGAGCTGCCGCCGGCCGCCGCGCGGCGGCACCCAGCGCAGGATGCGGTCCGCGAAGCAGACGAGCCCGGCCTCGTCGCGGTGGGAGAGCGCGACGTAGGACAGCGTCAGCGCCGCGTCGAGGGCCGCGTCGAGCATCGAGGTGCCCTCGGTGCGGTTGACCATCATCCGCCCGCAGTCGACGGCGAACACCACCCGCTGGCTCTGGTTCGTCTGGTGGTCGCGGACGGTGAGCCGCAGCCGCCGCGACGTCGCCCGCCAGTCGATCGCCTTGTACTGGTCGTCGGGCGTGTAGTCGCGGAGCCGCTCGAACTCGTTGTCTGTGCCGATCCGGCGCGTCCGGCGCACGCCGAGCAGCGACATCCGGTTGAGCCGGGCGTAGAGCGCGTAGCGGCTGATCTGGGCGAGCGCCGGATAGACCGCGAGCTCGTCGCGGGCCGGCAGGGCATGCTGCACCCGCCACAGGCCGAGCCGACTCGGTGACCGGACGAACACCCGCTCCAGCACGAACGCGCCGCGCTCGCGTGGCAGCACCGCGTGGCGGACGCGGCCGCGCGACCGGCCGAGGATCCGCAGCGGCGGCGGCGGCTCGAGTTCCTCGAGCAGGCCGCCGACGTCGTCGCGAATCTCCAGGTCGTGGGCCCGCCGCGAGCCGTTCTCGATCACGATCTCGATCGGGTGGCGGATGCCGCGGGTGGCGATCCTGCCCAGTTCACGGCGGGCCCGGAAGGCTGACCGGCGCGGCAGCGTCGAGGCGTCGCCGAGGGCGACCACGAGGATTGCGACGTCGAAGGCGAGCACCGCCGGCCAGGCCGCCGGGGCGAGGTACAGCGACAGCGACAGGATCAGCGGCGCCAGGGCCAGCCGGCAGAGCCGCGGGGTGGGGGCGATCACAGCCGCGGCACCTCGATCGTCTTCAGGAGCGCGAGCAGGGCCCGGTCGGTCGTCTCGCCGGACACCTCGGCCTCAGGGGAGAGGATGACGCGGTGCCGCAGCGCCGGCAGGACGAGGTCGGTGACGTCGTCGGGGATGACGTACGAACGTCCCGCGAAGGCCGCCAGCACGCGGCTGCCGGAAACGAGGGCGATCCCCGCCCGGGGGCTGGCGCCGAGCGTGAACGCCGGCCAGTCGCGGGTCCGGCGGACGATGGCGCTGGCGTAGGCGATGACGCGGTCATCGACACGCACCTGGCGGCAGAGATCCTGGATGGCGATCACGCGGGCCGGATCGAGGAGCGGCCGGATCGCCGTCTCCACCTGCTTTTCCAGCCGCTCGGGCCGGCAGTGGAGCCGGAGGATGGCATGCTCCTCATCGGCCCGCGGATACTCGACGACGAGCTTGAACAGGAACCGGTCAAGCTGGGCCTCGGGCAGGTTGTAGGTGCCCTCCGACTCGACCGGGTTCTGCGTGGCCAGCACGAGGAACGGCGGCTCGATCGGGTGCGTGGTGCCGTCCACCGTCACCCGCCCCTCCTGCATGATCTCGAGGAGCGCCGCGTGGGTCTTGGCCGGCGAACGGTTGATCTCGTCGGCGAGGAGGATGTGGGTGAAGATCGGCCCCGGCCGGAAGCGGAACTCCTGCGTCCGGGCGTCGAACACCGGCTGCCCGGTGATGTCGGAGGGCATCAGGTCGGCGGTGAACTGGATCCTGCCGAAGCGGCAGCCGAGGGTCTCACCGAGAATCCGCACGAGCAGCGTCTTGCCGAGGCCGGGCACGCTCTCGATGAGCACGTGGCCGCCGGCGAACAGCGCGGCCAGCGCCAGCCTGACGAAACCCTCCTGCCCGACGTAGATCTTCGCCGCCTCGGCGAGGATCGCGTCGATCGTCTCGCGGACCGCGATGAACCGCGCGGTGTCTCCGGTCTGCTCGGTCGCTTGTCCCGTCGTCTGCCCCGTCGTCATCGTCTCGAACGTGTCCATCGTCTCTGCCTCCCTCGGTGTCTCGTCCTCATTCGTTCCCCGGCTCACGCGCCGTCCGCTCCACCCGCCTGCTTCGCTTCCGTCTTCTCGCCCGGCCGGCGCCAGGCCTCCAGCCGGCGCCGGGCGAAGTCGTCGTCCTGCGACCGGCGCAGAAGCGCCGCCAAGGCAGCCACGTGGTGGCCGAAGTCCTCCGGCCGGCCCGCCGTCTCGCGCCGCGGCCGGCCGAAGATCGGCGCCTTCCACCAGCAGAACAGGATCATCGCAAACAGCGCCTGCGCGGCGATCCACGGGTTCGGCGGCACCGCGAGCAGTTGCCACATCGACCGCTGCCGGTCGCTCTCCGCATCGTTGTCACGGACCTGTTCCGATCCGACCACCACGACCCGGCAGCCCGCGGGTAAAATCGCGATGAGTTCCCGGGCGAGCCGCCGGTTGCCCGGATCGACGAGTCCAGCGTTGAGGAGCGGGGCGGCCGAGGCGAGGATCAGCGTCCGGTCGCCGGCTGAGACCGATGCGCCGGCGGTCGCCGCACCGTGCGGCTCCTCGTCGCTCTCTGCTTCGTCATCCGCCTGATCTTCATCTTCTGCCGCTTCCTCTTCTTTCGCCGCCGCATCGAACACGTCGTCGTCGATGGCACTCACGGCGGCGCCGCGGCGCTCGACGAGCAGCGGCTCGCCGTCCTGCGTCCACAGCGGTCGTGCTCCCGCCGGCGGTTCGAGTCGCCGGGCGCGTGGCCAGCGGGCCGACATCAGCGCCGCGGTCGAGTCGGTCGTCCGCACCTCCCCCGGCACGGCCGCAGGTTTCTTGCGGGCGGACAGCCCGTAGCCCAGTGTCCTCGCACCCGCCGGAAACGAATTCCCGGCGAACGCCGCAAGGTCGCTCTGCGCCTGTGCCAGCTTCCGGTGCGCCGCCTTCACTTTGTCCTGCGTCAGGCCCTGAATCCCCACGACGGCCCGCCAGTAGTCGATGGCTGCGTCGCTGTCGCGGATCACGAACACGATCGTCTGGTAGCCGGGCCGGTCGAGAAACCGGTCGAGCAGGTCTCGGGCTTCGTCGGAAGGCGCCGAGTGCGTAGTCCCGAACACGACGGCCACGTCATGCCTGCCGACCATCCGCTCGCCGAGCGTGCGGCGGGTGCTCGTCGTCCGGCCGGAATCGCGGAGCATCTGTGCAAATGCCGACACGCCGTTGAGGCTGTCACCGCGGAGGGTGCCGTAGCGCGTGTCGGGATCCCGGTCGCAGCCGGCGGCGCAGGCGGCGAGCAGGACCGCCGCCACGGCAGAGCGGTGCGGCACCATGATCGTCGCCGAATGCGGCGGCCAGACGTTCATGCCGCGGCCTCCGTGATCGCCGGCTGCCGGAACTCGTCGCGCCGCTCCCAGACCCCGGCGAAATCCGCGGCGGCCACCGGCAGACGGCCGAACAGGGCGTCCTCGAAGAGCCGGTTCGACGTCCGGAAGAGCGTGGAGATCGCCGGCGCCGCGGCCGCGACTTCGGCGGCATAGCGCCGATTCGTCTTGCCACGGGCGAGCTCGATCACGCCGCGACCGTGGAGCTGCACGAGCTGCCAGCCGTGGAAGAACACCATCGCCGTCGCATGGTCCCCCGCGGCGGCGAGCCGGGCCGCCTCCGCGAGCAGGTCGCCGTCGTGCCGGCGGGCGGCCTCGGGCAACGCCTCCAGCGCCTCGGCCCCGAGGACCGTCGCCGCCGCCGCCCGCTCCCGCCCGGCATCGTTTCCCCAGTCGAGGCCATGCCGCACCACGAGCCAGATCGCCCCGGCGAGGAGCAGCACGAGGATCGCGATCATCGTCCACTTCGCGATCGCGCCGATGCCGCCGAGCAGGGAGTCGTCGATCCGCCGCGTGGCTGGCTCGACGCGTACCATCGGCCGGAAGGCGTCCTTGCCTGCGTCGTACCAGGGGGGTTTCTGTTTCATGAGTGCCTTGCGGGCCAGGTCATCGGCTTCGTCAGGGGTCGTCGCGGACTGGGCAACGGTGTCGGCGACCGGCGCGGCGCCGGCAGCGGCGACGCAGGCCAGCCCCACGAGGACCGCGCCTGCAGCCGCTCGGCCCGCGGCCCCGAGGCCCGCGTAGGTTCGCGGCGCGCGGAACTTCAGCTCCACGTCCCAGCCCTCGTGGCGGATCCGGGCATCGAGATAGGTGAAGAAACGGACGATCGTCACGGCCGAGGCGGCCACCCAGAAGGCGATCTGGCTCTGCCACGAGACGAAGGCCTCGACGGCGGCCAGCGCCGCCTCGCCATCCTCGGCGAAGGGATCGATGGCGGCTTCGAGCACCTTGCCAAGCGCCGCCCCCTGCCACAGCGACGTGAACGCCCCGAGCATCTGGCCGACCACGAACCAGCCGGCGCCGAGCAGCAGGGTGTCGAGGAGCAGGAGCAGCGGAATCCGTCCCATCTCGGTCTGGCAGAGGGCCACGGAGCGGCCCGAGGTGGCGGTCCAGCGGCCCCGTTCCAGGAAAATCACGGGCCCCATGAAGTAGGCGAGCACCAGCCAGACCGGTCCGCCGACGCAGGTGACGAAGGCGAGGCCGCGAAACAGCGTCTGGAACAGGAACTGCGGCCCGATCGCCCCGCCGAAGGCCCGCAGGCAGTGTCGCAGCGAGGACAGATCGAACCGCTCGGCGAACATCACCTGGCCGAGATACAAGGTCAGCGGTGCCGCCGCCCATGGCATCTCCAGGGCCGTCACGATGCCGAGCAGGGGCAGGGCGTTGTCCCCCTCCGCGCCGGCGAAGATCAGGCGATTGAGGAGGATCATCGGCACCACGCCGACCGCCGCGGCCACGAGCAGGCCGAGCGGCCAGCGAGCGCAGACCAGCAGGGCCAGGTCGAGGCACTCGAGGATCCCGCGCGGCCGCACGGCCACCTGGACACGGTCAAGCCTCATCGGCGGGCCTCCGCAGCCGGCCGGGATGCTCGTGTCCTGGCGGCCTGCCGGGAGGGGAGAAACGGCAGGGTGAAGTAGCCGACGAGCAGGGCCGCCGTGAACAGGGCGACCGTCGCCTTGACCTCGTAGGGGACCGCGGACGGGGAGATGAAGCCCTCGATGAAGGCGGCGAGGATGAACAGGACGGTCGCCAGCCCGGCCACCTCCAGCGCCTCGGCGGCCGCGAGCTGCAGGGCGGCCATCCGGCTCCGCCCCCGGGTGTCGAGGATCGACCAGCCGAGTCGGAGGCCGGCCGCGGCCGAGAGCACGACGGCGGTGAGCTCGAAGGGGGCGTGGGCAGTGACGAACTCCGTGAAGGTGTCGGCCTGTGGCGCGACGAGCATGTGGCCGAAGATCGTCCCCAGGAACAGGGCATTGAAGGCGAGCACGACGAGGCTGCCGACGCCGCACAGGACGCCGCCGGCGAAGCAGCGCAGGCCGATGCCGGCGTTGTTGAACACGTAGAACCCCGCCATGATCGACCGGTCGGCGACGAGTTTTTCTTCCCCGAGCTTCTGCGAATACATCTCCTCGACCTTGTCGAGGGTGTCCTCCCCCGCCACCTGCGCGGCGAAGCCGGGCCGGGTCGCGGCCGCGCCGAGCGAGCCGAGGAAGATCGCCCAGAACGTCGCCAGTGCGATCCAGAAGCAGGGGTCGGTGACCACGCGGCGCGGCACGTCCACGACGAGCGACCGCAGCCAGCCGACGAGGCTGAACGACTCGATGCGGTAGAGCTGCGTGTGGGCGTCGGCGACGAGCTGCTGGAGGTGCTCGCGGGTCGCCGGCGGAAACCGCAGGGCCTCGGCCAGCGCGAGGTCGCTGCAGGCGGCCCGGTAGCGGCGGGCGAAGGCGGCGCCCCGCTCGGCGTCGATCCATCGGCCCGCGCGGCCCCGCAGCCAGGCGACGTCGTCGGCCAACGCCACCCAGTCGGGCGACCGCTCGGCGATCAGCCGCGTGACGCTCATGCCTCGCCTCCGCTGAGCGTCCGGTCGTAGACGGCCGAGAGCAGGGCGTCGGCGTCGATCGCCGGCGCGATCTCCCAGGCGGCGCACAGCCGAGCGGCGGGAATGGCCGCCAGTTCCTGGCGCCGGGCCGGGGAGAGCATCGGCCGGCGGGCGACGTAGTCGGCCAGCGCCGCGGCCAGCACGGGATCGGGGCGGAAGCCGGGGGGCACGAGGTCGGCCAGGAAATTCAGCCCCCCGTCGGCGGTCGGCGGCGGGGGCGGCCGCCAGCGCCGGTCGATCACCACCACGGTCCCCGCGGCCAGGTCGCCGAGCCGCTGCAGCCGCCGCGTGCAGGCCATGGCCACGATGCCCGGATAGAACGGCGGGGCGACGTCGATCGCCCGGAGGAGATTGCGGAGGATCGCCTGCGCGATGTTGATCGACAGGCCGGTCTGCGACACGGTCCGCAGGCCGAGGGCGAGCTTGCCGAGCGTCTGGCCGTTGTTGAACGTCTCCATGGCGGCGCCGTAGCCCCACCAGAGGAAGAACAGGGCGACCAAATAGAAGCCCAGGAAGAGCTGCCCGATGACGCCCGCCAGCACGAAGGGAATGAACAGCGCGATGCCGACGGCCACGATCACGACGACGTCGATGACGAAGGCGACGAACCGCTGGGCCGGTCCCGCCAGCCGGAACTCGAAGGCGATGTTCTCGGGACTCACGAGCCGGAGCGTCGTGTCGAGCGGAGTGAACGCGGAGGAGGGCATGCGCTGACCGGTGCCGATTCGCTGGGGGGGTTGAGCGGATTGTAACCCGCGGTCGGTGCCGTGATCGAACGCGGCGGGCGTGTCGCGCGTGACCGCCGGCTGCGGTCGCGTCAGGCGCCGAAGCGGGCCCGGACGCCGGCGGGCGGCACGCCGGCATCACCGAGCGCGAACGCGGCCACGACGGCGGGATTGCAGTAGGTGATCAGGCCGTAGATCGCCAGGCCGATCGCGGTCGGCGCGCAGTAGATCGTCGACGCGCCCAGCATGCCCGCGGCCAGTGCCACGATCCCCAGCATCCGGCGCCGATAGCGGAGGCCGTAAATGCCGGCCACGACGTGCAGCACGCCGGCGATCAGGCCGCCGCCGCCCATGACGCCGTAGGTGATCATGAGGATCGACTCGAACGTCGCCGGCGGCGGCATTCCCTGGCCGGCGGGCATGTCCCGCATCAGCATGGGAACGAACACGATCAGTCCCATGTAGACGATGCCCAGGAGCAGTTCGAGGACTCCCTGGATGATCATCAGGATCGCGACCGGCATGACGTGGCGGACGAGACCGCCGTTCACCGGACCGTTCTCGGGCATGTCCAGGCCGATCTCTGGCACGCCGCCCCGAGACCGGGGCGCCGCGAAGGGATTCGCATCGTCGGGTGCCGGCGGCGGGTCGAGTGGCTCGGCCATCGTGTCGTCGCTCACCGGCCGTTGAGGCCGGGACCCCTTCACAGACCGCGGGACGACCCGACCGCGTCGCGGATCGCCGGTCGGTTCATGAATACCAGGAGCAGGACCGGGTAGATCATGCCGAGACCGGCGCCGATGAGTCCGCCGACGAGCCCCGCGGTGACAGCGAGCTGGCCCGGCCCGCCGGCATCCTGCATCTTCGCCAGCAGCGGTTGCATCAAGTAGAAGTTCACCCCCATGCCCACGATCGCGGCCACGATCGAGTACCAGCCGTAGACGATCGACAGGGTTCTGCCCCAGGCCTTGGCGAGGAGCAGGCCGATGCCACCGACGATCACCGTCACAGCGACGATGCCGCCGAGCGCCAGCGACACGATGAGAAACGTCCGGTAGCCGGCGTTGGACTTGATCAGGTCAAGCATCGGATTGGGAACCGCCGGATCGCTGGGCAGCTCCATGACGAACGGCACCACGCCGCCGGCAGTGACGCAGATGCCGAGGATGCCGAAGATGATGTTGAGAATTCCGAAGACCGTCAGTGACGCCGGGTGCGCCTTGGGCGTGGCGGGCGGCGCGGCAGCGGAAGCGGAGGGGGAGAGATAAGGATTCTGGTCCATGCGCGAGGTTCTCCGGAAAAACGGCGGGCAGCCGGGAAGGGAACGAGATTGTCGGCCGGAGGGGGGGAGCATGCAAGGGCGTGCGCCGCTGGCCGCGAATGGCGACCGGGCCGGCGGCGGCCCGCTCGGCCCGGGCTTTTGCCAGATCGATTCCCTCTGGTCGCGTTGCAGTCCGACTGCTACTGTCCCTCCCCCCTGAGCAGTGCCGCAATCGTCGGACCTCGAAGGAGCCGGCCCCGTCATGTCACCGTTCCGAACTTCCCTCCGCCTGCCGCTGGTCGCCGCGCTGGCACTGACCGGAGCGGCAGGCCCGGCGCGAGCCCAGCAGAGCGGCTGGCTCCCCGCCTCCTGGTTCGCCCCGGCGGACGCCGACGCCAAGGCGATGTACCCGCTGGCGGAAAAGGACGGACCCTGGCTCGTGCTGGCGGCGACCTTTCGCGGTGCCGCCGCCCGCGAGGACGCCCGGCGATTGGTGCAGGAACTGCGGCGCACCAACAAGCTCCCCGCCTACACGCACGAGAAGGAGTTCGACTACACCGGCAAGCAGCAGGGCGTCGGCTTCAACCGCGACGGCACGCCGAAGAAGATGCGGCACCAGCATGCGGAACAGGTCGTCGAGATCGCGGTTCTGGTCGGCGACTTCGCCTCCCCCGAGGAAGACCGGGCGCAGAAGATGCTCCAGCGGATCAAGACGCTGCAGCCCGAGTCGCTCGGCGGCAAGGGGGCGAAGTCGGGCTTGGTGTCGGAGTTTCTCAGCGTCAACCCGCGGCTCGCAACGAACGCCACGGCCGCACGCGGACCGCTCCGGGCGGCGATGATGATCCGCAACCCGCTCCTCAAGGAGGAGTACTTTCGGCGCCATGAAGTGGACGACTTCGTGCTTCGCATGAACGCCGACGTGACCCACAGCCTGCTCGACTGCCCGGCCCGCTACAGCGTCCGCGTCGCCACGTTCACCGGCTCGTCGGTCATCGGCCGGGCCGCGGCCGCCGGCCAGCTCGACTCCGGCCGGACGGTGAACGTCGAGGAGCTCAGCGGGGCGATGCGCAGCCTCGGCTGGCTGAACGCCTCGGTGCGGCCCAAGTCGGATCGCGACCAAAGCCTGGTCGAGGCCTTCGACAAGAGCCACCGGCTCTGCGAGGCGCTTCGCCGGCAGGGAATCGAGGCCTGGGAGTTTCACGATCGCGATTCGAGCATCGTCTGCGTCGGCAGCATCTCCCAGCTCGCCGTGCAGCAGCCGGATGGAACGACCGTCGTGAACCCCGAGATCGCCCGCATCCTGACCTCGCTCGGGCCGCGGCCGGTCAGGATTCCCCTGCCCGACGGGACCGAGGGCGTGCAACTGCAGCCGCCGATCATCGACGGCATCCTCCTCGACGTCGATCCGAAGCCTGTCGACGTGCCGCGGGTGCCGACGCGGCGCCGCAAGTGAGCCCGGCGGACATGTCGCGGCCCTCCTCCAGCCTCGTCCTCGGCACCACCAACCCCGGCAAGCTCCGCGAGTTGGTCGCCCTGCTCGCGCCGTTGGGGATCGAGTGCCGCTCGCTGGCCGGCCTGCCCGCGGTGGAGGTCGAGGAGACCGGGGAGACGTTCGCGGACAACGCCGCGCTCAAGGCCGTCGCCCAGGCCCGGGCCCTCGGAGCATGGGTGCTGGCCGAAGACAGCGGCCTCGTCGTTCCCGCGCTCGACGGCGCCCCCGGCGTTCGTTCCGCCCGCTTCTCCGGCCCGCTCCCAGCCGGATCGACCGCCACGGTCGACGACCGCAACAACGCCCTGCTGCTCGAACGCCTCGCCGGCCACCGCGGCCGCGACCGCGCCGCCCACTATGCCTGTCATGCGGCCCTGTCCGATCCCGCCGGCACGATCGTGGCGATCGCTCAGGGCACCTGCGGTGGCATGATCGCACCGGCGCCGCGGGGTGCCGGTGGCTTCGGCTACGACCCGCTGTTCATCGTGCCCGAATACCATCGCACCTTCGGCGAGATTCCCGCCGCGGTGAAGTCGGTGATCAGCCATCGCGGCCGCGCCCTGCGGGCGATCATCCCGGCGATCGTGCGGGCGTTGTCGTGAGGACTGCCGGGATCGCCGGCCGGGGCTCCCCGCCGTGCCCGATCCGCGTGGCATGGCCGCGGTCCTCCCCGCACATGCTGATGGCGATCTTCGACACGGCGGCAGGGGGAAGGTGCGACGGGAAGCGAAACCGCCGGTCTGTCCGCCGCACCACGGCCGGCACCGGCGGGCACGGACGACCCGTCCGCGTGTACCCGAGCCCAGCGCCCGAACGGAGCCTGATCGTGTACGATCGGTGTCGGAAGGAACAGCGGCCGGCAACGGGCCGGCCGCGGACGGCATCCCGCCTGGAAATCCGATGCGTCGTCGTCTTTGCATGCTCACAGTCGTCCCGCTGATGGCTGCGATCGCGACGGTCTCGGCCCCGGCGCCCGGCCTCGAGGATGACGGGGCGGCGATCGTCGCCACGGTCGACGGCGCGCCGATCGTCCGCCGCGACGTGGAGGCGGCGCTGCGGGCCGCCAGGATCGACGTCCTCGCGAGCCCCGAACGGGCCCTACAGGCGCGGGCCGCGGTGCTCGAGCGGCTTGTGGAGGACAAGCTTCTCGAGTTCGCGATCGCCAAGGCCGGCATCACCGTCGTCCCTGCCGACATCGACACGGCCCTGCTGCAGGCCCAGAACCAGGTCGCCGCGCAGGGCCAGCAATTCGCCGACTTCCTCGCCCGCACCGGCCGCACCGAGGCCGAGTTTCGCAAGACGCTGCAACTGGAGGTCGCGGCGAAGAAACTGGTCGAGCCGCGGGCCACGACCGCGGCGTTGGCGGCCTTCGTCGAGGCGACGCGGCGTGAGCACGACGGCACGCTGCTGCGGGCCAGCCACGTGCTGCTGCGGCCCGACGTCGGCAGGGGAGACGAGGCGATCGCATCGTGCATCGAACGGGCCGACCGCATCCGGCGCGAGATCCTCGCCGGCGACGTCTCGTTCGCGATGGCGACGGAGAAATACTCGGCCGCCCCGAGCCGGCGCAACGGCGGTGACGTCGGGTTCCTGCCCCGACACAGCGCCGCCCACGAGGAGTTCGCACGGCAGGTGTTCACACTCGCCAAGGGGGAGGTCTCACGACCGTTCGCGACTCCGTTCGGGGTTCATCTCGTCACCGTGACCGAGGTCCAGCCCGGCCGCGAGTCGGCCGCCGCCCTGACGGAAAAATTGCGGCCGCTCTTCGTGCTGAAATTGATTCGTGACGCGGTTTCCGAGCAGCGGAAATTGCGCGAGATCGAATATGCCGCCGGGGTGCCCCATTTCGATCCGGCGACACCGCACGGCGGGCCGCTCCCCCGCAGAATCGTGGTCAAGGGGGCGAATTCGCCATAGGGCCGCCGGGCGGAAGGGGCCGTTTTTCGCGTTGCTCGAGCCCACGGCACCGGCTACCCTCTGCCCCCATGAAACTGCGGTCGTTCATCCTCGTCTGCTGCATGGTGATCGTCCCGGGGCTGGCGATGTTTTCGCATCACCTGCCGGACGTGCGTTGGCCGACTGCTGGGGCTGCTGCCGGGCCGAACGCGGCGGTTCCGGCCGACGGCCGGTCCAGCGGCGGTTCCCAAATCGCGACCAGCCAGGCTGCCACGGCGACCGACGCCGGCGAACGCGGCACCACGGTCCAGCCTGCGGTTTCTCCCCCTCCGCCTGCCGGCGCTGCCGACGCAGCCGTGCGGGCGGCTCACGACCGGCTCCTGTCGCTCGGGGCGAAGGGAATCGAGTGCCAGCCGGCGCCGGCCGCGGGTGGCCTGGTTCTCGGCTCGTGTCGGGTCGCCGTCGACGTGTCGGGGCAGTTGCATCGCCTTTTCCAGGCCGAGGCTGCCGACGCGGCCGCCGCGCTGCAGGCACTCGCGGACGACGTGGCCGCCTGGCGGCAGCGGACCGCGATGCGGTGATTCGTCGCCGCGTCAGGATGCCCCCATGCAGCGACGCCCTACCACGTCCCGCAGCCTGGCAGCCTGCATGGCGGGCGTACCGGGATCGCGTCACCCATACGCGGCCATCGAGCGGTACGGCGTGTCGACATGCCGGCGCCGGCGATTGCCGGCTGCGACCCCGTCCGATCCGACTCGGGGTGAGCGACTCGCTCCGGGCCTGCACGTCCGCTCAGACGAACTCGCCCGCCTCGAGGCGGCTCTGTTCCTGGCCCGCGAACCGCTCTCGACCCGCCGCCTGGCCAAACTCGCGGGACTCAGTGACGGCACCCGGGCCCGGACGCTGATCCGGGAACTGCGTCGCTTGCAGGAGGCGGCCGGATCGCCGGTGCGGGTCGAGCAGATCGCCGGCGGATTCCAACTCCTGACCAGGGCACCGTTCGGCCCCTGGATCCGCCGGCTCCTCGAGCCGACGACCAGCGGCCGCCTGTCGCTGTCGGCACTCGAGACCCTCGCGATCGTCGCCTACCGACAGCCTGTGACGAAGGCCGACATCGAGGCGATCCGCGGCGTGGGCAGCGACGAGATGCTCCGCCAACTCCTCGACCGCGACTACGTGGCCATCGGCGGTCGAGCCGAGGATCTGGGCCGCCCGAATGTCTACGTCACGACGCGGCGGTTTTTGGCCGCGTTCGGCCTCGCCAGCCTCGAGGATCTGCCCCCCGTCGACCCGCTGCCGGAAACCGCCGGACGGCCGACCGCGGGGCCGGTTCACCCGGAGGGCTAAGGGGGCCCGCGGTTGACCGGACGCAAAAACCCGTGCCGCTTACTTGCAAGACGGGCCGCCGGCCGCCACACTTCCCCTCGTCTCCGCCGTCGGACATGGGTTTCGGCCCCGGCGGGGTGAAAAGTTTTTTTCCCGTGGCCGATTGGACGATGATCCCCCGATCGGGTACAGAGTCTGGCGTGTTGATCGAGGTTTGGCCGTTTCCCTGGAGGTTTTCGCCGTGACGATCGTTGCGAGTGGACGAGGACATGACGACGTGATGACCGCCGATGTGTTCTCGTGGAGTGAACTGCCCGAACTCCTGGCCGCCGAGGATCTGTTCGCGGCCGAACTCGGCAGGCCAGGCCACCGCGAGGATCCCGTCGCCCGCGGTGAGGGCGACGAGGATGAGGACGACGACGAATTCGACGACGACGACGAGGAGGACGAGGACGAAGAAGAGGAAGAGGAATTCGACGACGAAGACGAGGACGAGGAGGACGTCGAAGACGAGGACTGGGAAGAGGTCGACGACGAGGATGAGGACGAGGACGAGGAAGAAGAGGGAGACGAGGACGAAGAGGACGAGGACGACGAGGACTGGGAAGACGACGACGACGATTGGGAGGACGAAGAGGAAGAGGACGAAGACGAAGACTGATCTGCATCGACGAGGCCCGCCCGCGGTCGCCTCGTGTCGCCCGGTTCAATCGGCGCGTCTCCACAAACCACCGGCTGGCCTGCCGCCGTCAAGCGGGTCATTCATTTCTTCCGGTCTCCCGATGGCCGGCTCACCGATCGGCACGGTCTGGTCGGTGGCCCGGATCAGCGGTCACGGGCCGCAAGCGGCGCGGGCTGCACGCCGAGCACCAGCCGGTAGAGCGCAGGGAGCACGAAGAGCGTGAACAGCGTGCTCGTGATCACGCCGCCGATCACCACCGTGGCCAACGGCCGCTGCACCTCGGCCCCCGTCCCCTCGCTGACCGCCATGGGAATGAAGCCCAGGCTCGCCACCAACGCCGTCATGATGATCGTCCGCAGGGCGTTCGCCGCGGTCTCCTCGAGAGCCACGTCACGGGCGCTCCCCCGGGCCAGCCGCTCCCGAAGGGCGCTGGCCAGCACCATGCCGTTGAGCACGGAGACGCCGGACAGCGTGATGAAACCGACCGCGGCCGAGATCGAAAGCGGCATCTCGCGGAAGGCCAACGCCCAAATGCCGCCGACGCAGGCGAAGGGGACGCTGACGAAGAGCAGCAGGGTGTCGGCCACGTTTCGGTAGGTGAGGTAGAGCAGGGCCACGATGAGGAGCAGCGCCAGCGGCACGACGATCATCAGCCGCTTCTGGGCTCGCTGCATGTTCTCGAACTGCCCCCCCCACTCGAGGCTGAACCGGCCCTCGGGCAGTTCCACGTTCTTCGTGATCCGCCCCTGGGCGTCGGCCACGAAGCCACCCACGTCGCGGCCGCGGACGTTGCACTGCACCACCACGCGGCGCTTGCTCCACTCGCGGGTCACGAACTTGGGACCGGAGATCGTGCGGATGTCGGCGATCCGCTGCAGGGGCACGCTTTCACCGGCCGGTCCGCGAACGGGGATGTTCCCCAGCGCTTCGGGGCTGCTGCGGACGTCGTCCGGCAGGCGGACCACGATCGGAAACCGGACCTGCCCTTCGACGATCTCGCCGACCGCCTTGCCCCCGACGCTCTCCACGACGTCGAGCACCGCCTGGGCGGAGATGCCGTAGCGGGCGATCTCGTCCTGACGGACGGCGATCCGCAGGATCGGCTGCCCGGCCACCTGCTCGACGGCGACATCGGCCGCCCCCGGCACCTCGCGGAGCGTCGCCGCCACCTCGTTGGCCTTGCGGACGAGTGCGTCGAGATCGTCACCGAACACCTTGACGGCGATGTCGGCGCGGACACCCGAGACCATCTCGTTGATCCGCTGTTCGATGGGCTGCGTGAACCAGATGATATGCCCCTGGATCCCCTCCACCGTCTTGCTCATCACCTCCACGAGCGCCGCCTGGGTGCGGGCCCGCATCCATTGGTCCCGGGGCTTGAGCGCGATGAACATGTCGGTGGCCTCGATCGCCCCGGCATCGGTCGCCACCTCCGGCGTGCCGGTGCGGCTCCAGACGTGGGCCACCTCCGCGGGAAACTCCTCGAGCAGGATCTTCTCGATTCGCGTGTTCATCCGACACGACTCCTCCAGGCTCGTGCCCGGGGCGCGGATGATCCCCAGCACGATGTCCCCCTCGGAGAGCTTGGGGACGAACTCGGTCCCCAGGCCGCTCGCCTTGTAGAGCGTGAACGCGAGGATCGCGATCGCGGCCAGCGTGACGGGCACCCGGGCGGCGAGGCAGCCTCGCAGCAGGGGCCGATAGAGGGCCCGTGCCCAGCGGACGAGGAGCACGTCGTGCGAGTCCATCCGGCGCGGCAGGAAGAAGCTCGACAGCACCGGGACCACGGTCAGCGAGAGGATCAGCGAGCCGATGAGGATGAAGATCACCGTCAGGGCCATCGGCCGGAACATCTTCCCCTCGACCCCCTCGAGCGTGAGGATCGGGATGTAGACGATCATGATGATCAGCTGGCCGAAGCAGGCCGGCTTCTTCACGGCGTTGGTCGCCTCGAGGACGAGCTTGAGCCGCGCGGCCCCGGTGGCCCCCGGATGGTGGCCGATCTTCTCCAGGATGCTCTCGATGACGACCACCGACGAGTCGACGACGATGCCGAAGTCGATGGCACCGAGGGAAAGCAGGCTGGCGGCGATGCCCACCTGCCACATCCCGATGAAGCCGAACATCATCGACAACGGGATGGCCGTCGCCGCCACGAGGCCGGCCCGGAGGTTGCCAAGCATGACGTACAGGATCACCACCACGAGGAACGCCCCCTCCAGCAGGTTCTGCCGGACGGTGGCGATCACCCGGTCGACGAGCTGCGTGCGGTCGTAGACGACCCGCGGCTCGACCCCCGCGGGCAGCGTCTTCTGCAACGTCTCGAACCGCTCGCGAAGCCGGGAAGTGACGCTGTAGCTGTTCTCCCCCATGAGCATGAAGCCGAGGCCGAGGACCACTTCCCCCTCGCCGCCATAGGTCACCGCCCCCTTGCGGATCTCGTGGCCGATCACGACCTCACCGACGTCGCGGATCCGGATCGGCACGCCGTCCCGTGAGGCGATCACGATCCGGCCGATCTGGTCGATGTCGACGGTGCGGCCCACTCCGTAGACGAGCACGCTGTCTCCGGACCGGGCGATCGAGCCCCCGCCGACGTTGAAGTTGTTGATCGGCACCGCCTGCACGATCTGGTCGAACGACAGGTCGTACTTTCGCAGCCGGGCGGGATCGACGCGGACCTGGTACTGCTTGTTGAGGCCGCCCCAGGCGTTGACCTCGGCCGTCCCCTGCACGCTCTTGAGTGCCGGCTTGAGCGTCCACTCCTGGAGCGTCTTGACGTCGGTGAGGCTCATCCCCTTGGGCACGAGCAAATAGTGGAAGACCTCGCCGAGTCCGGTGGAGACGGGACCCATCTCCGGCCGCTCGGTGCCCGGCGGCACGGCCACCGAGCCGAGACGCTCGTTGATCAACTGCCTGGCAAAGTAGATGTTGGTGCCGTCGCGAAACGTGACGATCACGACGGAGAGGCCGAACATGCTGGCACTGCGAATCTCCTCCAGGCCCGGCATGCCTCCCATCGCCAACTCGACGGGGAACGTGATCTGCCGCTCCACCTCCTCGGCGACCATGCCGGGGGCGACGGTATTGATCTGGACCTGGACCGGCGTCGTGTCGGGAAATGCGTCGATCACGAGCCGGCCGACGGCGAAATAGCCGGCCAGGCAGACCACGGCCGCTCCAGCGAGCACCGCGATGCGGTGTGACAACGACCAGGCGATGATCCGCTCGAGCATGAATATGCAGGCTACAGTTCGCCCGACTCCATGCGGTCAAGAAGAATCCGGCTCTTGAGCACGTGGCTGCCCGCGGCGACGACGCGGGTCGGCGGACTGGCGGCGAAGTCTTCGCCGGCCACCTGAACCACGTCCCCTTCCTGCAGCCCGGGCCTCACCGGACGCAGCCGGAACGCAGCGTCCCCCGCCGGCTCGAAAATCACCCACTGGGTGCCGTCCCACTGCACGCTCTGCCGCGGCACCACCACGGCATTGCCGAGCCGCGCCACCTCGATCCGACCGCTGCCGAACGTGTTCGCCCGCAGCGGCACGCCGGCACCCGCCGCGACCTCGGCCCGGACCTCGAGCGTCCGCGTCGCGTCGTTCACTTCCGTGCTGATCCAGGAGATCCGGCTCTGAACCTCGTCTGTCGCTCCGTCGGGCCGAAACCGCACCGGCTGCCCGATGGCCACCTTCCCGGCATCCTCCTTGCTGACCGAGAGCAGCACCCACATGTTCGACACGTCGGCAACCTCGAAGATCGGCCGGCTCGCCTCCACGATCTCGCCCAGCGCCGCCTCGCGGCCGATGATCGTGCCGTCGAACGGAGCCCGCAACGGCAGGAGGTTGGAGGTGATCCGGGCCGGATCGGCGGCGGCGAGGACGTCGGGCCCGAGGCCGAGCGTGCGGATGCGGGAGGCCCGCTGCTCGTCATCGAGCGTCTCGAAGTCCGCCGCCGACAGTTCGAAGCCGAGATTGACGAGCGACTGCTCGGCGTTGGTCAGATGAATCCGGGCCTCGCGAACCGCCGACTTCGTCTCGCGGATCTGGCGGCCGAGCACGGCTCCCTTCACCTCCTCGAGGATCGCCAGCTGCTCCCGCTGCTTCTCGAAGGCGACCAGGGCGTTGAGAAATTCCGCCTTCAGCCTGCCGACTTCGCTGCTCTCGACGATCACCAGCACGTCGCCGCGGCGGACGATGTCGCCGAGATGCTTCTCGACCCGCCAGACGCTGCCCGGCACCCGCGAAGAGAGCTGCGCCACGCGGCGTTCGTCGTAGCGGACCACGCCGTTGACCGTGAGTTCACTGACCATCAGCCGTTCCTCGACCGCAACCACCTCGATGCCCGACTGCTCGACCGCGGCCGCGGAGGCGAAGCGAATGATCGCATCCGCCGGGGCGGCGGCGGGCTGGGCGGGAGACGGAGGGGGCTGGGGCCGTTCCGCTGCCGCGTGCTCGTGCCCAGCGGCCGTGCCCGGCGTGGCGTGATCGTCGTGACCGTGCCCGTCGAGACCGAACGTCCAGTGGGTCGAATGGCCGAGCCAGCCGACCGCAGCCAGGCCCGCCACCGTGATGAGCGACACGGTCCACCCGCGGATGGCGGCGACCAGGCCGCCGGAGCCGATGGGGCGTGAGCGGCCGGATGCCATCTGAAGGTTCTCCTCTGGGGTGTCCGCCCTCGACCTGCGGACGAACCGCGAGCCCAAGGCCGGCGAAACTTGGCATCGGCGAAGGCGACCGCGCAAGGACGCGGACGGAACGTGGTCCAGAAGCCACGATCTCCCTCGCCAAACCTTTCTATTATTGTTTCGATTCTGCTTGTGTCCAGTTGCCGCTGGGAATGTGGGGTTCGTCCGGAAAATTCCCCGCCTCGGCCCGCGGCTGCGCCGCGCCGGCCGCCGGAATCGAAGCGGTTGCCCGTTTCCTCCGCGCAGCCCATGATGCCGAAGCGTTCCGCACCGCCTGGGCGTGCGGATCGGGTACCGAGCGGGAGCCGCGGCCATGATCGCCTTTGACCGACCGGGAGGAACGTCGCGCCGCTCACCTGACCGCAACGTGCTCGGCGGAGAACTGATCGCCTGTTCCCGACAGCCACTGACCGGCTTTTTTCGTGACGGTTGCTGCCACACCGGCCCCGACGATGCCGGCGTGCATACCGTCTGCGCCCTGATGACCGGCGATTTTCTCGAGTTCACCGTGGAGGCGGGGAACGACCTCGTGACGCCGCAGCCACAGTGGGGATTCCCCGGGCTCGTGGCGGGCGACCGCTGGTGCCTGTGTGCCGGTCGTTGGCTGGAGGCGGCCAAGGCCGGGCGGGCGCCACCGGTGGTGCTGCAGGCGACGCACGAGAAGACGCTGGAGATCGTTCCCCTGGAACTGCTCCAGCGGCATGCGGCCGGCTGACGGATCGAATCGCGCGGTGGAATGGCGAAACGCCGCGGCCGCTCCCCGGCGCCCGCGGCAATGGCGGCCCTTCATTCCGATCACTGTCCGAAAGAGCATGCAAGCATGGCCGGCAGCCTCCTGATCCTTCTCGACGATCTGGCGTCGATCCTCGACGACGTCGCCACCATGACGAAGGTGGCCGCGACCAAGACCGCCGGCGTGGTCGGCGACGACCTCGCCGTCAACGCGGAACGAATCACCGGCGTGCAGGCAGACCGCGAACTGCCCGTCGTCGCGGCGGTGGCGGCGGGGTCGGCCCGCAACAAACTGCTCCTCGTTCCCGCCGCCATCGCCATCAGCCTGCTCGCCCCGTGGGCGATCACGCCGCTGCTCGTCGCCGGAGGCATGTTTCTCTGCTACGAGGGAATCGAGAAAATCCTCCACGCCTTCCAACGGCCAGCGGGCCGGCACGGCGACGGCTCCGCGCCGGGGCGGGCGGGCCTCGGAAAACAGACCGCGGCCGCCTGTCCGGCCGATGAGCGGGCGCGGATCGGCGGAGCGATACGGACCGACTTCATCCTCTCGGCGGAGATCATGGTGATCGCGCTGGGCGTGGTGGCCGGCCGCTCGCTCGTCGTGCAGCTGGGCGTGCTGACCGCGATCGCCGCCGGCATGACCATCGGCGTGTACGGGCTCGTGGCCGCGATCATCAAACTCGACGACCTCGCCGCGCTGCTCGCCCGATCACACGGCCAGGGCTGGGGGCCGGACCTGCGCCGGGCCTGCGGCCAGCTGCTGCTCGCCGTGGCACCGCTCCTGATGCGGCTCCTGTCGATCGCCGGTACGGTGGCGATGTTCCTCGTCGGGGGCGGGATCGTGACCCACGCCATCCCCTGGCTGCACGGCCTCGTCGTCGATCAGGGCGGGCACGCGGGGCCCGAGCAGGCGGCACACGCCGGATGGTGGTGGCAGGCGGCGGCCGCCCGGATCGTCGATCTCGCTGTGGGCGTGGCCGTCGGACTCGTGGCCGTGGCAGCACAAGCCGGCTGGCGCCGGCTCTCCGGCGGGCCGGCCGCCGGCCACCGATGACCGGGCCTGACCCCGCAGGGCGGCGGCTGTTCACGCCGCACGTCACGCTCCCCAGGCTCGGGCCGCGGGTGCCGGTCGCCATGCCGGGAATTCCCATCGACCGGTTCGAGCTCTATGCCAGCCGGCTCGATCCCGGCGGCGCGGTACACGTCCCGGAAGCGGTGTTTCCGCTGTCCGAGCCGGCATGATCAGCGCCGCCAGCGTCGGAAGACCCTGGGGCTCGATCGCGGCACCGACCGTGACCCACCGGCCTCGATGATCGTGCCCGCCCCGCTGCCGCCGCCGATGACGCCGCCGACCCACGCGCCGGACGACCGCGGGACTGCACGGCCGCTGGCGTTGGAACCCGGCCAGGCTCGCCGGCCCTCCTGCTGGGCCCGTTCCCACTGCATCGAGCCGTAGTTGATCCCCGAGAGGTTGAACGAGCGGAAGGGATTCCGCGGCGAGATCGCCGCGGCCGGCGAGGCCGGCACCGCGACGGCGAGGACGACGGCGGACAGGAGCAGGGGGCGGAGCGTGCGCATGACATGCCTCGAGAGGGAACGTCCGGCGGCCTGGCCGGTGGAGTGTCTACGCCGGCAGGGCGGAGATGGTTCTGCCGGGAAATCGGCACGGCCACTGCCGCTTCGCATCTTCAGCCCGCCGCTCCCACGGGCTCGAACTCCACCGCCGACCCGGCCGGCTTGCGAAGCTCGACCCGGACCGCCGGTTCGGCGCCGGTGCCCGGCGCATCCTTCGCACCGGGAACCTTCACGCGCACCTCGACGGTATGCCGGCCGGCCGGAAGCGTGACCGGCAACTCCGCCCGTGGGCCGGCGACCTCCAGCGGACGACCGTCGACAAACCAGCGGGCATCAGCCGGACCCGCCACCGCGAGCACGAGCGGGCCGGCCTGCGTGACGGTGATCTCACCGAGCAGCGCGACAGCCGCCGGCAGCGGCGGCCGGGAATCGACACCGCTGCCGCCGGCGCCGGGCTCACGCACCGCAGCCGCCGCGTCCGTGACGGGCAGCGATCCGTCGTGGTAGGCGAAGATCGTCCCCTGGGCAGCCGCGGGCACCGACATCGGCTCGGCCGAGACGGCATCGGCCGCGGTCACCCGCCAGCGCTGAATCGTCGGCGTCGTCGGCAGGGCGTAGCGTCCTGGACGGCCGAGCGCGGAAAGGAACGCGACCAGGTCGAGCAGTTCGTCGTGGGTCAGGGACTTCGTCAACCCCTGCGGCATGAGGGAGCGGCCCTCCGCCTCCTCCTCGATCTCCGCGACCGGAATGGTGATCGGCCGCCCCGTCGCGTCTCGGAGATTCACCCGCTCGGCATTCCGGTCGGTGACGATGCCGGTGAACGATTCCCCCTGCGCGGTGACGATCACGCGGGTCACGTACTGCTCCTTGATCGCCTGATTCGGGTCGAGCACGGCGGCGACGAGATATTCGATCGGTGAAATCGATCCAATCGTGGTCAGTTCGGGGCCGATCACGCCCCCCGCCCGGTTGAGTGCATGGCACGTGAAGCAGGTGAGTTCGACGCGGCGGAAGACGCGTTCGCCGCGGACAGCATCCCCGCGGAGAGCCGCATCGGCGGCGAGCAGTCGAATCTCCTCCGCGGTCGGCGGCCCGGCCATGGCCGCCACGCCCGCGGCGGCTCCGAGCGCGCCGGTCAACTCCGGATCGGACCGGCCGACCGCGTCGAGATGCCTGAGCGCCACCTTCGCCGTATCGACGTTCAGGGGCCGTTTGGCCAGCGCCTCGCCCAGCAGCAGCGGACCCTTTTTCAACTGCAGGAAGGCGTCAAGCAGATCACCGATCCGATCGCCCGGCGCGGCCTCGGAGACCGCCGCGGCCGCCGCCGCCGCCGCCGCCTCCGGGGACACCCGCGCATACGCCGCCAGCGCCTGCAGGCGGACACGCATCGAAGGCGACTCGCGGCCAGAGAGTTCGACCAGGAGTTCGCGGCTTGCCGGGTCGTCGAGGGCCGCGAGGTCACGGGCCGCTCCGCGGAGCGTCTCGTCGTCGGTTCGCGGGTCCACCAGCACCCGGCGCAGACTGGCCGTGACCGACGCCAGTTGCCAGGTCGCCGCCAGCCGCCGCAGGGACGCCGCGAGTCGCTCATCGGCCCCGGTGCCGGCGCGTTCCAGCAGCCGCTCGAGCGCGGCGCCCTCCCCCGCCGGCCGCAGCTTGCGGGTGGTCGCCGCGTCGACCAGCGAATCCACGATCTTGACCTTGAGCGGCGTTGGCTGATCCGGTGCGGCGAGAAACGTCTCGAACACGAACGCCAGATCGGCCGCGTGGCCGTGCTGGCAGACGAGTTCGAGGGCAAAGGGCAGCTGGCCTGCCGGGACGCGGTTCGCCCGCAAGCGGTCGATCAGCGGCTTCACGACGACGGCGGGGGTCGTCGGATCGGGCTGCTGCGTCGGCCCGCGGTTCGACGGATCAGCCGCGGACGCCCGTCCGCGGACACGCCCGTCGAGCGTCGCCCAGGTCTCGCGGACAGAGTATTCCAGGTTCTCGTCGAGCGGCAGCGTGACGGCGTCCGCGGCGATCTCCAGGGCACGCACCGCGTCGGCTCCGGTGAAGAAGCTCGCCGCCCGCGTCGTCTCCAAGCGGACCCGCGGATGCGCGTCGTGAATCGTCTTTTGCAGGCGGCCGAGCGGGTCGGCGAGCCGGTCGCGCCACAGGCACAGCACCCGTACCGCTGCCGCGCGGGCCCGCGGCTCGGAAGACGCGAGCACCTCGTCGAGCAGCCGCTCGTCCACATCGTCGTGCTGCTGCCGCAGCCAGAGCATCTCCAGCCGCTGGTGCTCGCCGTCGGGCGTGTCGGGACGGAGCGCGGCGAGCCGGGCGTCCGCCGCCGCCCGCACCGCGGCCGCGTCGCGGCCGCGGAGTTCCATCCGCACCCGGCTGCAGGTCCGCTCATCGGGCGCGGCACAGAGCAGCGCGACGAGTTCCGCGACGGGACGGCCGGCGATCCGGGCCGGGGCCGTCAGCGGCCTGCGGGTCGAGTGGACCCGCCAGATCCGCCCGTGGGAGCGGTCGCGGCTCGGGTCACGGATCGAGTGCTGCATGTGGCCAACGAGCGGATTGAACCAGTCGCAGACGTAGACCGCGCCATCGGGGCCGAACTCCAGGTCGACGGGCCGGAAGTTCGGATCACGGGACGAGAGCAGCGGATCCGCGGCCTGCCCGGCGACGGCCGACCCGTCGTCACGCAGCCGGTAGCGGAGCACGCCTTGGAAGCCGATCACGTTGCAAAGCAGATAGTCCCCCTGCATGTCGTCGGGAAAGTTGCCGCTCGAAACCAGTTCGCAGGCCGCCGTCGGCCGCCACTGCTTGGCAAACAACTGCGGCGCCGTCCCGTGCTTGCGCGGATAATCGACGTCGCCCGAGATCGTGGCGCCGAAGTAGTTGAACCCGGTGGAGGCGTCGGCGATGTAACTCTGGCCCCAGCGGTCGAAGACGTGCCCCCACGGATTGGCGAACCGATAGGAGACGAAGACGCCGAACCGGCCGGTCCGCGGCTCGTAACGGTAGACGCCTCCGTCCGCCAGGCGGACCGGGCCGTAGGGCGTCTCCACCTGCGAATGGAGGAACGTCCCCTCCTGCATGTACAACCCGCCCCCCTGGTCCCAGGTGAACGCGGAAATGGCATGGTGGCTGTCGGCGGAGTCGAAGCCGTGCAGGATCAGGTCGCGGCGGTCGGCCCGGTCGTCTCCGTCAGTGTCCTGGAGGAACATCAGGTTGGGCTGCTGGGCGACGTAAGCCCCGCCGTCGCCCAGTTCCAGTCCCGTCGGCAGGTAGAGACCGGCGGCGAACACCGTCCGGCGATCCGCCCGGCCGTCGCCGTCGGTGTCCTCGAGGATCAGAACCTTGTCGTCCGGTGTCTCCCCCGGAACGAGCTGCGGATAGGAGGGCATCGTGCAGACCCAGAGCCGACCGCGGGCGTCGAAGGCGATCTGCACGGGCTTGGCCAGCTCGGGGAAGTCGGCCTCCGAGGCGAACAGGCTGACCGCGAACCCGTCGGCGGTCTGCATCATGGCCAGCGATTCCTCCGCCGTCGTCGGGGGAATCGGCGCGGCGACATTCGTGGGGATCACCGGCAGCATGCCGGTTTCCCGGTCGTCGACCGACGCTGTCACCTGCCGGCCCTGGGCGATGTCCCAGATTCGCCGGTCACGGACCGCGGTCATGGCCCGCAGTTTGCGGAACTCAGGGGGAAAGTTGACGCTGCCGAAGGGGTGACGCCGACCGCCGTAGATGTAGAAACCATTGACCGCCCGCAGGTCGTGAAAGAACGTCCGGTTCTTGTCGTTCACTGCGGCCCGCAACGGCTCGAGGCCGTCCCGCCAACCGTCCCGGTCTGCCTGCGGCTCGAACAACGCCCGGTCGATCAGTTCGGCCACCTGCCGGTCGCCCCAGGCGTTGAGATGGACACCGTTGATCGTCCAGGGCCGCACGGCGTCCTCAAGCGCGCGGCGTGACGGCGTGAACAGGTCCACGAACCGGACGCCATGACGGGCGGCAACCTCGCACATCGCAGCCGTGTACCGCTCCAGGTCTGCGTTGGTGCGGGCGCCGTCGGGAAGGAAGCGGTTCTTCAGGTTCTCATGGGCGATCGGCGAACAGAGCACCACCGTCGGCGGCCGTTTGCCGTTGAAGGCGGTGGTCGTGACCTCGCCGAGCCAGCGGTCGAGGTCGGCGCGAAAACGCGGCAGGCCGGCTTCGCCGGCGAACGACTCGTTGAAGCCGAACATCGCCACGAGCAGGTCCGGGCGGTGGTCGGCGAGGGTATGGCCGTGGGCGACGAAGTTCTGCGACCGGGGCCGGAGGTTGACCTCGTCCGCCGACCAGCCGAGATGGCGCACGGTGAGTTCGTGCCGTGGAAAGCGCTGATGGAGGAGCGTTTCCCAATGGCCAAAGTACTGCATCCGCTCGGCGAGCGTGTTGCCCACGACGACGACCCGCGAATGCGGTGCGACGGCAAGGGGCTCCGGCCGGTCGGCCGCCCGGCCGGAGAGCGCGGCCAGCAGCACGAAGCACGGCACCAGCCGGACCGCCGCGCCCCTCCGCGCGGCGTTTGCGAACGACGGGCATGCGACCCGAGACCGGCGAACGATGCAGTTCATGAGGCACGACGATCGGCGGGGTTGCTCGTCAGCGGGCCACCGGGTCGACGTCCCGTCGTCGCCCTCCCGCCCGCTCCGGCACTCTACCCCAGACGCGGGCGGTTTGCAGGCCCGAGAGCCGGCTGCGACGCAGCCGGAAAGGCCGCCGGGAAACGGGGGCCTGCTCCCGATGAACGCTTCGCGCAGCCACCGCCGCGAGCCCGATCCGTCTCCGGCGGGGGGAGAGATTGCTCTTGGCCGCGCCAAGGGGGGGGTGGTACGGTTTCGTCGGACTGCGGGCGGCGGGGCTGCCCCGGCCGAAGGCGCGGTTTGCAGTGGAGCGGCAACGTACGCCCCTTGCGGACCGCACGTCCGGCAGCCCGCAGGTCGTGCGACATGGACGTTCACGATTTCGAGGCGACAGCGGTGCGTATCCGTATGGAAGCGGACGAGGGACGAAGCAGCGGTGCCCGGCAGCAACGCGACGGCTCTGGGGCCGCCGCGCCTGCAGGCACGCCCCGCCTGCTGATCGACTGCACCCAGACCATGCGGACGCCGGTGACGACCGGGATCCAGCGGGTGGTCCGCAACCTCGTCAAGCACGGCCAGGCGGTGGCTGGAAAGCGCGGCATGGAGCTGGTGCCGATCCGCTTCAACGGCCACGTCTTCGAGCGGGCGACCATGTCCGCGGACGGGGAGTTGCTCGTGCAGAGCTGCTCCGCACAGACCCTGACCCGGAGGATTCTCCTCCGCCTGAAGAAGATATTCATCAACCGTCGGGTCGACCGCCAGCTCAAGCGACTCAGGCAGGTGCTCTTCACCCCGTCGGCAACACCGGCAGGCTTCTCGTTTTTGCCCCACGACATCCTGGTGCTGCCCGATTCGTCCTGGACGGAACAGATCTGGCCGGAAGTCGACCGGGCGCGGAGCGGCGGCCTCGTGGTCGGCGTCCTGCAGCATGATTTCATCCCGATCCGCAATCCGGAACTGGTTCCCGAGCACAGCACGGAAATTTTTCGTCGCTGGATGACGGAGTCGCTGAGCCGGGCCGATTTCGTGCTCGCGGTATCGCACACGATCGCCGCGGAGTGTCGCGAGGAATTGCGGGGACTGCGCCGCCAGCGCGTCGCCGACCAGCGCGTCGGCGTCTGCCCGAACGGCGCCGACTTCAAGCCGGGCCGGGTCCGGGGGGCGGTGCGGTCCGAATTGAAGGCCTTCGTTCGCGGCAATGCCGGCGGTCCGTATTTCACGCTGGGCACGATCGAGCCCCGCAAGAACCAGACGATCGTTCTCGACGCGCTCGATGAGGTGCTGGCAGCCTGCCCGGAGGAACGCTTCCTGATCGCGGGCATCGTCGGCTGGAAAGGGAGCGGAATCGCCCGACGAATCCGCGGCCACGCCCGTTACGGCACGAACCTCATGCTGATCGAGGACCTGAACGACGCCGAGGTGGCGTATGCCTACGAACACGCCAAGGCGGTGGTCTTTCCGTCATTGGCCGAAGGGTTCGGGCTTCCGATCGTCGAGGCGATCGCCCGCGGGACGCGGGTCTTCGCCTCCGGCATCGCCGTCCACCAGGAGGTCGGCTCGGACTTCTGCGTCTACTTCGACCCGACCGACGCCGGACACCTGGCTCGCGTGCTCATCGGCTACTCGAAGCATGGCACGTTCCCGGCGACGTGGCCTCCGCAGGGGTTTCGCCTGCCCACGTGGCAGGCGGCAGCGGAGACCATGGTCGGCGCAGCGGTCAGGAACGCCCGTGACATCCGCCATGCCGCCGGCCGCATCCCGCCAGGCATCGACCACGAGCGGCCGGCACCGGAACGACTCGCTTCGTAGCAGCGGCACGCCCGCAGACCACAGTCCTTTCACCTTCACCACCCCGAGGACGATCAGATGACTTCACGACTCGTCAAGGCGATTCGCCATACCTTCGGCCAGCCGGCGCCGCGGACACCCGCAGCAGGGCCCGCGCGGCGCGAAGGCAACCACGTCTTCGTCCACCACGAGTATTACGGCGACCTGAAACTGCTCGCCAACGACACGGGCATCTCCGGCTGGCTGTTCGACGGGAAAGTCGTCTGGGAGCAGGACATCGTGGAGTTGTTCGCCCGGCATTTTCAGCCTGGCCGGAACGTCGTCGATGCCGGAGCGAACCTCGGCCTGCATTCGATCGCCTTGGCGAAGCTGGCCCGCCGTGGCGAGCATGTCTACGCATTCGAACCTCACCCGGAGATTTTTCCGCTCGCGGAGTACAACTGCAGGGAGTATCCCCAGGTGCGGTGCATCAACAGGGCCGCTTCCGACCGGGCATCGCGGTTCTACATGTCGAGCATTCTCGACTGGGACAATGCCGGCGGCTGCGGGCTCTCTTGCGACGAGCAAAACGGCTCGTACGCCGTCGAATCCGTCTCCATCGATTCGCTCGGGCTGGACAACGTCGGGCTGATGAAGATCGACGTCGAAGGGCATGAACTGGACTGCATCGAGGGCGCCGCGGAGACGATCCGTCGCGACAAGCCGACCCTGATCGTGGAGATCCTGGGGGGGCACTCGCTGAAGACCGCGTCTCCGGAGATCGCGGCGGAAATCAGGACGCGGATCAATGCCATCTGCGCTCGCGGGTACACGGCCGAGGCGGTTTCGTCCCACGATTACCTGTTCCTGCCGACCGCCGCCTGAAGACCATCGCGCCGCGGTCGCGGCCGACGCCCGTGTCGGTGCGACCTCAGCGGCCCAGCAGGGCGGCCGCGGCCCGCCCCGGGTCGGGCCGGGCGAGCAACGATTCGCCGACGAGCAGGGCGTTGATTCCGGCCGCCGCGAGCCGCTCGACGTCGGCCCGCGTGCGAATGCCGCTCTCGGCCACCAGCACAACCTCGTCCGGCACCCGTTCGCGCAGCCGCAGGACGGTATCGAGATCGGTCGTCATCGTTCGCAGGTCGCGGTTGTTGACGCCCACGAGCGTGGCCCCCAGGTCGAGCACGCGGGGCAGATTCCCGGCGTCGTGGAGTTCCACCAGCGGTGTCATGCCGAGGTCGAGGACGGCGCGATACAGGCCGCGCAACTGGCAGTCGTCGAGACACTCGGCGATGAGCAGGACGGCGTCGGCCCCGTGGGCCCGGGCTTCAGCCACCTGGTAGGGATCGATGACGAATTCCTTCCGCAGCACCGGCAGCGGCACGGCGATCCGCGCCGCCTCGAGATCGACGAGGCTGCCGCCGAAGCCAGGGCCGTCGGTGAGGATCGACAGGCAGGCGGCCCCCGCCGCCGCGTAGCCGCGAACGACCTCTTCGACGGTCGCCCCCGGGCGGATCTCTCCGGCGGACGGGCTGCGGCGCTTGAACTCGGCGATCAGCCGGGTAGTTCCCGGAGCGGCGACCGCGGCGAAGAAATCCCGGACCGGCGGAGCGATCGCCAGCCGACCTTCGACCGCGGCCGTCGGCACTCGCCGGCGGGCGGCCTCCACTTCGCGTCGCTTGCGGGCGACGATCTCGTCGAGAATGCTCAAGGCTGGCTCCCGCGGTCGTCCTCACTATACCCCGCAGCACCGGCGCGACCGGGCGGCCTGCCGACGCACCCGGCCACCGTGCCGGCCGGTCATGACGGCTGGAGCGATTTCGCAGCCGGCGGCCGACACCCAGACCGCGATCAGAGGCCGCACGGTGGCATTCCGCACACTAGGTTTGCCCCGGCAGGTGGTCAGGGCGGCCGCCGGGTGCGGAAGGGGCGGAGGCGAGATGTTCGACGCGATTGCCGGCTCGCTGATCGCGATCTGGTTCGTTGCTGGCACGTGGCTGGTGGTGGGTGCGGTCTGCGGCCGCAGGCCGTAGGGGCAGACGGGCGGGATTTCGCCGTTGGGCCGATCGCTTCCGGCTGCTACCCTCCCCCCGTCCCGGAGGCCCGGCTCATGATCCGCTCGCCCGCATGGCGATTCGTGTCCCTCGCATCTGCCTGCGCGCTGGCCGGCAGCGGCTTCGCCGGCGATCCGCAGGCCGCCGACAGCGGCTGCACGATGCGAGTGGAAAGTGACCTCTTCGCCGACGGCGCCAGTGAGCCGGTCGCCCGCAGCCTCACGCTCTTCGAGAACGGCGTCGCCTGGGACTTCCTCGAACTTCCGCCGCGGGAAGGCGCGGCAGCGGCCGAACAGCCGGCGCTCCAACTCGCCGAGATCGTCCTCCACGATCCCGCCCGGCAGCGGGTCGTGGTCATCGATCCGCGGCGCGACCTGAAGACGCAGGTCGAGACGGTCCGTCTGGAGCGGCTCAGCGTCTCGCTGGCACGCTGGGCGCGAACCGCCGACGACCGTCTCGTCCGCTGGGCGGGTGGACCCGACTTCGACGCCGGGCTCACCGAGAACGAGGCATCGCTGGAACTGGTCGGCCCCCGGGTCCGTTACGCGGTGGCCTACGAAGCAGCCCCGTCACCGGAGGCCGCCGGCGCGTACCGCGAGTTCGCCGACACGGCGATCCTGCTCAGGGCGCTGCTCCATCCCGGCGGCATCCCCCCGTTTCCGCGGCTGGCTCTCAATCGCCGACTCGAGGCGGCCGGCGCGATCCCCGCAGAGGTCACGCTGGAGATCGATCGGGGACTGGCCATCCTCCCGGGTGCGAGCCGGATGCGGTGCGTGCATCGCGTGCACCCGCGGCTGCTCGCCGCCGACGGCAAGCGGATTGCGGAGGCGCAGGCCCACGTGGCCGCGGCGACCGCAGTGGACGTCGCCGCCTTCGTCGCCCGCCGCGGCGAGTGACGTGCCCAGGCGTGGAACGGCCGGAAACTGTACCGCTTTCACGGCAGCAGGTGCGATCCGCACAGGCGGTCCGGACGGTTCTGCTTGACGGCCGGACAAGAAAGTCCAGCTGACCGGACGATGTTTCCCCTGGCTCACGTCTTGCCCAACCGGTCGACTCAGGGGCGGTTCCGGGAACGGACGGGAGCGGGGCGCCTGCTCCGGAAGGCGGCCTGCCGCGGCAACCAGGCCGTGGCACGAAGGTTGACACATGTACATATGGCCGCTAACTTCGGCGGATTCACTTCATCCATCAAGAACGGAGGCTCTCGATGCTCGTGCTTTCCAGGAAGCAGAACGAACGGATTCGGGTGGGAGACTCGGTGGTCGTCACGGTGGTGCGGGTCAGTGGCGACAAGGTGCGGATCGGGATCGAGGCGCCGTCCAACGTCCGGGTGCTGCGGGACGAGTTGGAGGACGAGAGCGTGGGCGCTGTCACGCTGGAGCCGACCGCGGACCTGCCGATCCCGCGGTTCTTCGGCTTCGCGGGCTGACGCGGTGGCCCAGCCCAACGCCGCCACCGGGAAGGCCACCGTCCCGGGAGCAACAGGGCCGTCGCAGTCACCTTCGCGCGGGTGGCTGCGACGGCCCGTGCGGCGCAGGGTGTTGCTCGCCGGCGCCGCGCTGGCGTCGGTCGTCGCCCTGCTCGCCCACGTCCCCTCCTTTTATCGCGGTTGTCGTCCAGGAGACGACGCCGACGGCCGGCGAATGATTTCGAAGGCCGCGGCGGTCGGTTCGTCGATCGGCAGACCGGGTCGGTGGGCGACGGCCGTGACCGAGGCGGAGATCAACAGCTGGCTGCGGACCGACCTGCCCCGCAACCACGCCGGTCTGCTCCCGTCCGGCATCTCGCAGCCTCGGGTGGCCCTCGGAGATGACGTCGTTCGCGTCGGTGCCCGGGTGGGCTGGGGGCCGGTCGCCGCTGTGGCATCCGTGACGCTGAAACTCGCGCCGCTCGACGCCGGCCGGCTGCGGGCCGACGTGACCGCCGTGCGGCTGGGAGGACTGCCACTGCCCTCCGGCCCGCTCGTCCACCGGCTGGCCGGCTGGGCCGACTCGCTCGGCGTCCCGAACGAACTGCAACGTGTGGATGGCAGGACCGCAATTGTGGTCTACATTTCACGGGCTGGAGAGGCGGCCGGGAAGACTCACCGTCTCGACGCGCTCGACATCCGGAACGGCGAGCTGCTCTTCGCGGGCGAGACGCTCGCCGCGCCGGGGGCGCGGCGATAGTCACCCCGCGGACGGCCGGCGGGGAAGTGCGGGCACGTGGCGGACGCAGGAGGCGGCGGCGACATGGCGCGGATCAGATTTCTCGGGGCGGCAAGCGTGGTGTCGGGATCGCGGCACCTCGTCGAAGGTGACGACGCACGGGTGCTCGTCGACTGCGGGCTCTTCCAAGGGGAAAAAGAACTCCGCGAGCGGAATTGGGACCGGTTCGCCGTTCCTCCCGACTCGATCGACGCCGTCGTGCTCACCCACGGCCACATCGACCATTCCGGCTGGCTGCCCCGCCTCGTGCGCGACGGGTTCCGGGGCGCCATCTGGACGTCACCGGCGACCGCCGACCTGCTCGGCATCCTGCTCTACGACTCCGCCAAGTGCCAGGCGGAGGACGCCGAATACGCCAACCGGAAGGGTTACGCCAAGCACCGTCCCGCCCTGCCGCTCTACGACGAGCGCGACGTGGACCGTGCCCTGCGACTGGTGCGCACGGTGCCGCGCGAGGCGTGGTTCGAGCCCGGCCGCGGGTTTCGCTGCCGGCTTCACGAGGCGGGGCACATGCTCGGGAGTTCGTTCGTGGAAATGGAAGTCGCGACGCCGGCCGGCCCGCCGCAGCGGATCGTCTTCTCCGGCGACGTTGGCCGGTTCGATGCACCGCTGTACAAGGATCCGGTTGGCCCGCCTCCCTGCGACTACCTGCTCTGCGAGAGCACCTACGGTGACCGCGACCACACGCCGAGCCGGCCGCTCGACGAGCTCGAGGCGGTCACGAAGGAGGCGATCGCCCGCGGCGGCATGATGCTCGTGGCATCGTTCGCCATTGGCCGCTGTCAGCAGTTGGTCTACCTGCTGCGGACGCTGATGGCAGCCGGCCGGCTCCCCGAGGTGCCGGTGTGGGTCGATTCGCCGATGGCGGTCGACGCCATGGAGGTGTTCCGCAGGCACGGAACGGAGCACGACTTCAGCGAGGCGAAGATGCAAGGCGTGGCGGAGTCGCTCGCCAGCCCATTCGTGCGGATGGCGAAGACGGCCAACGAGTCGAGGGCGATCAACAGCCATGCCGGCCCCGGAATCATCATCGCCTCCAGCGGCATGATGAACGGGGGCCGCATCCTCCACCACCTGTCGCGCCGGCTCCCCGACCCGAAGACGACCGTACTCGTGGCCGGCTTCCAGGCCGCGGGCACCCGCGGCCGCAGCCTCGTGGACGGGGCCCGGTTCCTCAGGATTCATGGCCGTGACATCCCCGTCAAGGCGGCCGTCCGCCGCGTCGACGCCCTCTCCGGGCACGCTGACCGCAGCGAGATCGGCCGCTGGCTCGCCGACCTGCCGGCGCCGAAGCGGACGTTCCTGATCCATGGCGAGCCGCCGGCCGCCAACGGCATGGCCGAGTTCCTGCGGACGACCCGCGGCTGGACCGTGCAGGTGCCGAAGATCGGCGACGCGTTCGAACTGGAAACCTGACCCGTCCCACCCCGTCGAGGACACCACGATGGCGAAGAAACCACGACCCGCTTCCCCCGGCGCCGGCCAGCCGGCCGCGGCGGAGCCGAAGCCGAAGGCCTGCAGCATCCTTCCCGACACCGTGCTCGGCGACGACGTGGCTCTCGTCGCCGAGAACATGGAGCGGATCCTGTCGTCGCCAAGCTACGCCCTGGCGATGGAAGATCCGGCGCTGCTCCAAAAGGTCGAGATGCGCGGCGTCCGCATGCTGCTCGAACTCGGCAAACCGGAACTCGCCCTCCTGGCCGACAACATCGTCTCCACGGTCATCGTTTTCGGCGGCACGCAGATCGTTGAACGGGGAGCGGCCACCCGTCGGCTGTTCGAGGCCCGCCGCGCCGCCGATACGGCTCCGCACGACAAGCGGCTCGCGCGAGAGGTCGAGCGGAGCCGGCGGCTTCTCGACTTCAGCCGCTTTTACGACGAGGCCCGCGAGTTCGCCCGCATCGTGTCGATCGACAACCAGTGCGACGACAAGCGCGACTACGTCGTCGTCACCGGCGGTGGTCCGGGGATCATGGAGGCCGCCAACCGCGGCGCCTTCGACGTCGGCTGCAAGTCGATCGGGCTGAACATCAAGCTTCCCGCCGAACAGCAGCCGAACCCGTTCATCACGCCGGAACTGTGCTTCCAGTTCAAGTACTTCGCCCTGCGGAAGTTTCACTTCATCCTCCGGGCGGCGGCGGTCGTGCTCTTTCCCGGGGGCTTCGGCACGCTCGACGAGATGTTCGAGACGCTCACCCTCCGGCAGACGCACCGCATGCAGCCCGTGCCGATCATCCTTTACGGCCGCGATTACTGGTCGAAGGTGGTCGACTTCCAGCATCTCGCCGACTGCGGCGTGATCGCCGATGCCCACCTCGACCTGTTCAGCTACGCCGAGACGCCGCTCGAGGCCTGGGAGCAGATCCTCGCCTTTCACGCCCGGCCGCATCCGGCCTGACGCCGCGCCGGCACGCATCCCGAGGCGGCACATGCCAGACCACTCCTCCACGCCCGATCCCGTCCCCGGCGCCGCGGCGCCGACCGGCCAGGTGGCGCTGGTGCTCGGCGGCACGGGCAGGCTGGGCGCGGCCCTGGTCCGCGGCCTCGCCGGTCGCGGCCATTCGCTGGCGATCCACGGCCATCGCGGCCTGGCGGCCGCCCGCACCACTGCCGAGTCGCTCACGGCGGCCGGCCTGCCGAGCCTCGCCGTGACGGCGAACCTGCGCGACGAGGGGGCGACCCGCACCGCCGTGCACCGCGTCGCCGACCACTTCGGCCGGATCGACATCCTCGTGAACTGCGCGGTGATGCAGCGTCCGGTGTCGCTCGACGACCTCGCGGCCGACGACCTGCAGGCGCACTACGACGTCAATGTCGTCGCCCCCTGCGTGGCGGCGTTGGAGGCGGGCCGGCTGATGACGCGACAGGCGGACGGCGGCACGATCCTGCTGGTGGCCGCCGCCGGCTCCGGACGGGTGCCGCCCGGTGCCACGGCGGCCTTCGCCAGCCAGGCCGCCGTGCCGGCCCTGGCCCGGGCGCTGGCTGCCGAGTACGCGGCGATCGGTGCCGCGATCCGGGTGAACTGCGTCCTCTGGACCGCGGCGGCCGAGGGGGACAAGGAGCCGACGCCGGCCATCGACGCGGTGGCCCGCGCGATCGTCGCGATCGTCGAGAACCGCAGCCTGTCGGGAAGCTGCCTGACGCTGTGACGCCTTGCGGGCCGCAGCGTTATGCGCGGCTCGGCCGGCGAGCAGAGCCTCGGCTCACTCATCGCCCTTGCCACCGAGCAACCGTCCGAGACACGCCGTGGCCTGCCTGGCCTGGCCGAATGCCGTATCGGCGTCCTCGGTGTCGTACTCGTCGGTCGGAATGAAGTCGATGTCGCCGTAGAAGCTGAACTCCCGCTCCTTTCGGAGTGCCTTCGATGCCTCGGCCAGCAACTCCAGTTCGGCGATGCTCACGTCCGGAAATCGCCCCGCGAACCGTAGGAGCAGATCGCCCACGTCATGGATCTTCGGGGGGTCGATGCCGGCCCAGCGCAGCATTCCCTTGAGCGCCAGTTCGACCACCTCCTGGCTTTCCCAAACCACGTCGGAGAAGGCACGCCGCGCGTGCAGCACCTCGTGGGCCGCAATGCGGTCGCAGCACTTGCGATGGTACCCTGCCGCCAGGTCGTTGGTCGTCATAGCTCGACGACCTCCCCCGCACGGAAGTCGGGCTTGTAATCCCAGAACCCGCCCCCCTTGAAGGGCACCCGCCGCGCCCCGAGCGCCCGCATCCGCGCCTGCAAGCCGGCGAGGAACGACTCCAGCGTCCCGCCCCGATCGACGAGTATCAGGCGCCACAGCGTCATGTCGAGATACAGGGGGCTGCCGGCGGCCAATTCCGGCCCGGTCTTGAAAACCGGGGAGAGCTCAATCTCCGGCCCCTCGTCGGACCAGTAGCGGCACCGAACCTCACGCGTCGCGTCGATCACGGGGCGAAACTCTCGCATCCTCTTCATCCGGCTCGGCGGCAGCGGCCCGGCGACGACCAGCACGTCGAGGTCGGATGCGGGCGTGGCGGCGGCCCGGGCCCACGATCCGAAGATGGCAACCGCGACGAGCCGTGCGCCATACGTGGCGACGGTCGCCTCGCGCAGCGCTGCAAAAAGGTCGTCGGGCTCGTGCATGACCATGATGACGATTCTATCACCTCGCCGTGACCGCGGGCGTCAGGGACGCTGGAGTGGCAGGCGGATCGTGAACGTCGTGCCGACATGCGGCTCGCTCTCCACGCCGATCGTGCCGGCGTGGGCCTGGACGATGTGCTTGACGATCGCCAGCCCGAGGCCGGTGCCCCCCTGGGCGCGGCTGCGGGCCTTGTCCACCCGGTAGAACCGCTCGAAAAGCCGGGGCAAGTGCTCGGCGCCGATGCCGCAGCCCTGGTCGCGGACGCGGATCGAGAGGCCGACCGGATGCCCGGCGCCGGCCGGTTCCCGCGTCGCCGCCAGCCAGATCGTCTTGCCACGATCGCTGTACTTGATCGCGTTGTCAACGAGGTTGATGAGCGCCTGTTCGAGCAGCGGCGGATTCACCTCCGCCACGAGGTCTTCAGGGCATGCGCACTCCACGGTGATGCCACGTTCGGACGCCCGCGGCTCGCAGTCGGCGGCGGCGGCAGCGAGAAGGTCGGCGATCGTCGCCTCCTCCAGCGGCAGGTTGCCCGCCCCCTCGCGCTGCTCGATTCGCGACAGGGCGAGCAGATCCTCGATGATCGCCGCCAGCCGATCGGACTGGCGGGCGATGATCCCGAGGAAGCGGCGGTTCGCCTCCGGGTCGTCGGCGGCGCCGTCGAGCAGCGTCTCGACGAACCCCTTGATCGAGGCGATCGGCGTCTTCAGTTCGTGTGACACGTTGGCCACGAAGTCGCGCCGCACGTGCTCCAGCCGCTGCACGTCGGTGACGTCGTTGAGAACGATCACCGCCCCCCCTTCCCCCGAAGCGTCGCGGAGCGCCGTGCCGCGCAGGCGGATCGTCCGCTCGCGTGCCCCGTGGAGGACGAGGTCATCTTCCACTGGCTCGCGGCAGTCGATGGCCCGGAGCGCGAACCGACGCAGGTCGGGGTTCCGCACGACTTCCTGCAGCGATCGGCGGGCGACGTTTTCCAGGTCGAGCCCGAGGAGGTCGGCCGCGGCTCGGTTGATCCCCACGATCCGCTGCCGGGCGTCGATCGCCAGCACCCCCTCGATCATGCTCCCCAGCACGGCCTCCTGCTGCGTGCCCTGGCGGCCGATCGTGATGCCGCGCTCCACGAGCTGCTCGCGCAGCCCGACGAGCGCCGTCGCGAGGTCGGCCAGTTCGGCCGACTCGGCGGCCGGCAGCGGCGCCTCGACGTCGCCGGCGGCGAGCCGGCCCGCCGCCGCGGACAATTCCCGGATCGGCTGGGCGGACCGGCGGGCGAGCAGATAGCCGGCCCCGAGGGCGGCGAGGCCGCAGGCCACGGCCCCGACGAGGAGCGTCCGCTGGCCGCGGCCGAGCGCCGTGTCGAGGCCCGCGGAGACGTCGGTGACACGCAGGAACGGCCGGTCGCCGCCGGACGGCTCGAGCGGCACGGCGAGGGCCAAGAGCCGGCGGCCGCCGGCGACGTCATAGTGGCTGGCGGCGGCCGGCCTGCCGGTCCGCCGTGCCTCGGCGACCTCCGGCTCGGCGGCCGCGTCCGTGCCAGCAGCCGGCATGCCGTTCGTCGCGTCGGCCGTCGTCACCACGACCGCGCCGTCGGCGCCGAGGATCTCGATCACCATCCGGCCCTGCTGGTGCTGCCGCGCCGCCTCGAGAAACGGGCCGCGGGCAAGCGGTCCATCCTTCGGCAGCAGCCGGCCGACGCGGTCGGCGACGTCGAGCAACCGGCGGCGTTCGGCGTCCTCGGCGAGCCGGGCGAGCTGCACCGACGACAGCCAGAAGCAGCCCGCCAGCAGGGCGGCGACGAGCCCGCACCAGCCAGCGAAGATGTGCCAGGCGAGCGGTGTTCGGGGCATGCTGGGCCGTGACGGTGCGACGATCAAGCCCGGAACCGGTAGCCGACACCGCGGACGGTCTCGATGTAGCCGCCGAACGCGCCGAGCTTCTTGCGCAGCCCGGCCACCTGCACGTCGACCGACCGCTCGGTGACGGGATAATCCTCCCCCTTCACCGCGTCGACGATCTGCGTCCGCGTGTAGGCCCAGCCGGGCCGCTTGGCGAGGAACTGCAGCAGGGCGAACTCCGTGTAGGTGAGCTCGAGCAACGCCCCGGCGAGCGTCACCTCGTGACGGCCGGGATGGATCGACAGTTCGTGGACATCGATCGTCGTGTCCTGCTCGGCCCGACGCTGCGCCTCCTTGCGGCGCAGCAGGGCGCGGACGCGGGCGGTCAGCACCCGCGGGCTGAACGGCTTGGCGATGTAGTCGTCGGCGCCGCGTTCCAGCCCGGCGATCATGTCGCTCTCCTCGCTCTTGGCGGTGAGCATGATGATTGGCACCTCGCGGGTCTTCGACTCGGCCTTGAGCCGGCGACAGACCTCCAGCCCGTCCACCGCGGGGAGCATCAGGTCGAGCACGATCAGGTCGGGGGGCTCGTGCCGGGCGGACCGCAGGGCAGCCTCGCCACTGTCGACGCACTCGACGTCGTAGCCCTCCTTGGTGAGGTTGTAGCGGACGAGTTCCAGCAGGTCCTCCTCGTCGTCGACGACGAGGATCCGCGGCGGATCCTGATCCGGCGGCGGCTTCCCCTTGGCGGGGGCGGGCCTGGCGTGCTCGCCCTGGTTCGACATGACGCTGAAAACCCTGGTGAAACCGGCGCACCCCGGCGCCGCTCCCGTAGTATCGTCGCCAGCCGGGGAACGTGAAAGCGTGAGAATTCGGTGAGGCTGGCGGCGGCTCGTGACAGGGCCGTGACACGCGGCTTCCGGCCTGGTCGCTACCGTGGGGGGAAGTCGGCCCGTCGTCGGCCTCACCACTCCGGAGATTTTTCCCATGATCCGTCGTCTGTCGTGGCTCGTGTCGATCATCCTCTGTGCAACGCCGGTCGCCCGTGGCCAACCGGCCGGCGGATTCCAGCTCGCGCCGGCACAGCGAACGATCACCGTCTCGGCCGGGGCCGATGTTCGCGTCGTACCGGACGAGATCGTCCTGCAGTTCTCGGTGGAGGACCGCAACCGCACGCTCGACGAGGCGGTCAAGGCATGCGACACCCGCACGGTTGCGGTGCTCAAGTTTCTTGCCGACTCCGGGATCGACAGCCGCGACGTGCACAGCCAGTTCATCGCGATCGAACCGCACTACCGCAACCAGCAGGGGGTCGAACTGCTCGTGCCCGAGCACTATTCAGCCCGGCGCGGCTTCATCGTCCGGATCAGGAAGGTGGGGAAGTTCGACGACCTGCTGGCCGGGATCCTCCGCAGTGGCGCCCAGCGGGTGCAGGACGTGTCGTTTCGGAACACGGAACTCCGCAAGCACCGGGACCTCGCCCGCCAGAAGGCGATCCGGGCCGCGCGGGAGAAGGCGGCAGCGCTGGCCGGTGAACTCGATGCCAAGGTGGGCAAGCCCCAGTCGATCACCGAGGTGTCGGGGGGTGGCGACGGCGGCCGGTCCCGGTCCGACCAGGTGATGACGCAGAACAGCTATCGGCCGGAGGCCGCCAACGCCGACCCGGAGGACCAGATGGTCGCGCTCGGCACGATCAGCGTCACGTCGCAGGTCACCGTCGTGTTCCAGCTGGAGTAGGCCGCAGCGGGAAAGGTCCTGACACCTTTTTGGGTCACGACAGCAGGAGTTCGACGTCTTCGGCCGTCAGGCTGGCGATCATCCCCTCGTCGGCACGGACGATCGAGTCGGCGAGGTCCCGCTTCCGGTCCTGGAGGGCCACGATCTTCTCCTCCACCGTGTCGCGGGCGATGAGCCGGTAGGCGAACACGCGGCGGGTCTGGCCGATGCGATGCGCCCGGTCCACGGCCTGGGCCTCGACCGCCGGATTCCACCACGGATCGAGGATGTAGATGTAGTCGGCGGCGGTCAGGTTGAGCCCCTGGCCCCCCGCCTTGAGGCTGACGAGGAACAGCCGGCAGTCGGGATCCTCCTGGAACCGGGCCACCCGGGCCTGGCGATCGGTCGTGCGGCCGTCGAGATACTCGTAGACGATGCCCCGCTCCTCGAGTTGCCGCCGGAGGATGGCGAGGAAGCTGGTGAACTGGCTGAAGACGAGGACCTTGTGCCCCTCGTCGAGCACCTCGTCGAGCTGCTCGAGCAGCGTCTCCAGCTTGGCGGCGGGATCGGTGACGAGGGCCGGGTCGACGAGCCCCGGATGACAGGCCGTCTGCCGCAGACGCAGGAGGGCCTCGAGGACGGCGATCCGCGACCGGCCGATCCCCATCCGGCCGATGCGGCCGGTGAGCTCGCGCCGGTAGTGCTCGCGGAGCTCGTCGTAGGCCTTGCGCTGCGCCTCGCCGAGCTCCACGAACAGCGTCTGCTCCGTCTTCTCCGGCAGGTCGGAGAGCACCTGGGCCTTCGTGCGGCGGAGCAGGTAGGGGCGGACGGCGCGGGCCACCACGTCGGTGCTCCCCCGGCCGTCGGCGAGGAACTTCCGCAGCCGCGTGGCACTGCCGAGCTGGCCCGGATTGAGGAACTCGAAGATGCTCCACAATTCGCCGATGTGGTTCTCGACCGGCGTGCCGGTGAGTGCCAGCCGGTGGCGGGCGCGGAGCAGCCGGCAGGCCTTGGCCGCCTGGCTGGCCGCGTTCTTGATCGACTGCGCCTCGTCGAGCACGACGTAGTCGAACTCGATCTCACGGTGCCGGACGATGTCGCGCCGCAGCGTGCCATAGGTCGTGATCACGAGGTCCTGCCCGGCGAGGTCGTCGAGGACCTCCGTCCGCGCGGTGCCGGTCAGGTTCGCCACCCGCAACTGGGGCGCGAACCGCTTCGCCTCCTCGATCCAGTTGAATACCAGGCTCTTGGGAACGACCACCAGCGACGGCCGCTGGGCGATCCCCGTCTCGCGGACGACCGCCAGCCGGCGGACGAACATCGCCAGCACCTGGATCGTCTTGCCGAGGCCCATGTCGTCGGCGAGGCAGCCGCCGAGACCGAGCCGCTCCAGGAACGTGAGCCAGCCGAGCCCCTCGCGCTGGTAGTGGCGGAGCGTGCCGCGGAATCCCTCCGGCTCGTCCTCGGCCTCCGGCCGCTCGCCGCTGGCGAGCTCCGCCCGGAGCTTCTCGAACGCCTCGTCGACGTGGGCCCGGGGCTGGCCGGCGAGCAGGGCGTCGAGCAGGGCCACCTGGATCCGGCCGTACCGCAGCCGGCCGTCGTGCCGCTGGGCGAGCGCGGCCAGCGGGGCGAACTGCGCGATCAGCGACTCGGGGAGGATGCCGACCGACCCGTCAGCGAGCGTCAGCGACCGGTCGCCCCGGGCCAGTGCCTCGAGGAGCGTCGGAAAATCGGCCGACACGCCGCCGAAGTCGACGTCGGCAGAGAGTTCGAACCAGTCGATGCCGCTGGTCACGTTCCACGACACGCTGCCCGCCGGGCGATACCGGCGGCCCGCCACCTCGACCGCCCAGCCGGCGGCGGCGAGCTGGGCCACCGAGCCGTCGAGCCGGCCGCGGGCGATCTCCACGTGGTGCGGGGCCGCCCCCTCGTCGAGCGATGTACCGCGCGGCGGCGTGACGCCGTGCCGCGGCAAAAGCGTCAGCGCCTCCCGCTCCGCGACGCGGTCGCGACGCACGAAGATCCGCCGGGCCGGATCGGCGGCGCCACCGGCGGGATCGTCGGCGGCGATCTGGATGCCGGCGTAGTCGAACCAGATCCTGCCGGCAAGCTGGACCCGCGGCTGGCTGCGGCGCTTCGCGACGCGTCCGGCCGCCGTTGCCTCGTCGGCAACGATCGTGGGGGAATCGTCGAGGACCAGTTTCGGGAGCGGCACGCCCGACTCGATCCGCCAGCCGGTCCACGCCGGCAGCACGACCGTGGGGACGTCGGCGAGCCCTGCCAACCGCTCGATGAGGCCGTCCACCTGGGCTCCCGCCACCTGGATCGGTCCGCGCCGCTCGAACTGGTCGATCCAGCCGGTGATCGATGCCCCGGCGCCGCCGACGTCGGGAAGCGAGAGCCGCGCGATCCGGTCGGCGAAGACCACGAGCCCGCACCGGAGGATGGCCCGCGGCGCGTCGAGCCCCTTCCGCTGGCTGCCGCGGACGAGCATGCCGCAGAGCGTGGCCTTCGCGGGCCGCGGCAATGCGTCGTCCTCGCCGGTTCCGGTCACGGTGCGGGCCGGCCGCACGTCCTCGTCGTCGGGCTCGAGGACGAAGGCGAAATCCCAGGGCCGCGAGCCGTCCCAGGCCAGTGCGACGACATGCTCCGGCTGCCGCCGCGGCTCCGGCTGGAGGATCAGCCTGCCGGTCTCGCAAAGCAGGGAGACCTGCGCGGCGGCCGCGTGCGGGCCGACGACGACCCGCGAGATGCGCCGCCGGTCGAGCGGCTCGACCACGACCGTGTCGCCGACGGCGGCGGCACCGGCGAGCTGCTCGATGATCCGGCGGTCGTCCGCAGGCAGTTCGGCAAACTCGATCTCGCCGGGACCGATGACGATCGGCCGCGGCCGGCCGACGAACGCCCCGCCATCGCTCGACATCAGGCAGGGGACGAGGACGACCGCCCGGGCATCGGCCGACGCGGCGATGTCGAGCAGAAAGAGGAGCGTGCCGGCGCCCCGACGGCCTTCGGGAATGACGAGTTCACCCGCCCTGACGGCCGGCTCGACGAGCCGGCGCCGTTCCTCGAGCTCGGTCGCCCAGGTCGGCAGCCGGCCGGAGCCCGTCCGCGCCGGCGGATCAGTCGGGCCAGCGCTCGCAGCCGTGACCACCGGCGGCACCGTCGCGGCGACCGGTCGGGGCACGGGCCGGGGGCCGACCTGCGGAGCCGCGGACGCGGCCGCCTCGGCGCTCGGGACGACCTCGAGCACCACCGGCGTCTGATCGTGGACTCCGGAGAGCAGGCCGCGACGATCGACTTCGAGGAGCACGGCAGCGAGGATCGCGCATGGCTCCCCCGCCTGTCCGGACGGTGACGAGCAGCGGGTTTCGAGCATCATCCCGCCGCGGCGTTGGGCGGAGAGTTCGAGCGTTACCTCGTGATCCGCGCCGGTCTCGTCCCGGACGGTGGCCCGGACATGGCCGACCCGCGGGCACGAGACCGTCGTCGGCGTGATCGTGCGGGCCCGGGCGACGTCCGCCGACGAGAACCGATGAAAGAGCCGCTGTTCGAATGTCTTCATGCTGCCGCGCGGTGAGGGTGGGCGTGCGCGGATCGACCGACGGAATCGCGGCGGCGCAACACGCTGTTGTACTCCGCCGGGTGCCGGCATGGCGAGGGGGCGGCCACGATGGCGGGCCGGCCGGAGAAACCGGCCGCACGTTTCGTCCGGCCGATCGATGGATTCATCGCGTCCGTCCGCCAACCCGCGTTGTGCATGTTCCCTGCACAGTTTGTGCCCGGCGCCCCCCGCGGTCAAAAACCCTTCACGGTGGCGATCAGTTCGAGGACGTTCTCGACCGGCGTCTGCGGGAGCACGCCGTGGCCGAGGTTGAATATGTGACCGGGACGGCCCGCCGCCCGGGCGAGCACCTCGCGGGTGCGCGAACGCACGGTGTCACGGTCGGCGAGGAGCACGGCGGGATCGAGGTTGCCCTGCACCGCGCGGTCGTGCCCCACCATCTCCCAGCCACGGTCGAGGTCGATCCGCCAGTCGATGCCGATCACCGAGCCCCCCGCCTCGCGCAAGAGCGGCAAAAGCGCCGGGTTGCCGGTGGCGAAGTGGATCACCGGCGCCCGCGCGGCGGCGGCGGCGATCGCCGCGCGGCTGTGAGGGAGGACGTACCGCCGGTAGTCGTCCGGCCCGAGGCAGCCGACCCAGCTGTCGAAGAGCTGCACGATCTGGGCGCCGGCGTCGAGTTGGGCGACGAGATAGCGGCTCACCGCCCGGGCCAGCCGCCCCATCAGGTCGTGCCATGCCGACTCGCTGCGATACATGAGCGACTTCGTGTGCAGCCAGGCCCGGCTCGTGCCCCCCTCGATGCAGTAGCTGGCGAGCGTGAACGGCGCCCCGGCGAAGCCGATCACGGGAATCGAGTCGTCGAGTCCGGCCCGCGTCGCCCGGACGACGTCCATCACGTAGCCGAGCCGGCCGACGTCGCTGAGCTCGCGGACCCGGCCGATGTCCCCCGGCTCGCGGACGGGATTGTGGATCACCGGCCCCTCACCGGCGGCGAACTCGAGCTCGAAGCCCATCGGCTCGAGGATCGGCAACAGGTCGCTGAAGATGATCGCCGCGTCGACGCCGAGCCGGTCCACCGTGGCCAGCATGACCTCGGCGGAGAGTCGCGGGTTCTTGCAGAGTTCCATGAAGCCGACCTTCTCGCGGACGGCCCGGTACTCGGGGAGATACCGGCCAGCCTGTCGCATCAGCCAGACCGGCGTCCGCTCCACGGGCTCGCCGCGGCAGGCACGCATCATCAGCGATCGTCTCCGGGCATCGCCCGGCGAAACGGGAGAGGGGTCGCTCGGCAGGGGATCCACGGACGGGTCCTCGGGACGCGGGAAGCGGGTTCCAGCCCGCCGGCGGGCGGAGTATACGCCCGCGCCCCTCGGGCGGCGCAGCGGACGGCCGAAACGGGCGTGCCAAACTACAATGATGTCGGCAGGAGCCAGCATGTCCGATTTCATTTCCCGGATCTCGATCGTCTGCTTCGCGGCGAGCTATGCGGTGGCGCTCGGCTGCGAGGCGTCGCGGCCGGTGTTTCGCTCCGCCGTCCGCGGCTTCACCCTGATCGGCTTCGCCGCGGCCGGGCTCGCCGCCCACACGCTGTTCCTCGGCTGGCGGGCCGCCACCGCCTCGGCCGTGCCGCTGTCGAGCCCGTTCGACTGGTACCTGCTGGCCGCCTGGATCCTCGCGGCCGGCTACCTGTACTTCTCCGTCGCCAACCCGCGGACGCCGGTCGGCCTGTTCATGCTCCCGGTCGTGCTCGCCCTCGTCGGGGCGGCGCAGCTCTCCAGCCGCGAGCCGTTTCCACAGAGCCCGGCCACACAGGTCTGGGGTGCGATCCACGGCAGCTTCAACCTGGCGGCCAGCGTGAGCGTGGCGATCGCCGCGACTGCCGGACTGATGTGGCTCATCCAGGCCTCGCGGCTGGCCCGCAAGCAGCCGCCGCTGCGCGGCTTTCGCATGCCGAGCCTGGAGCGGCTCGCGTCCATCACCGACCGCGGCCTGGCGATCGCCGCCTGGACCGCCGCGGCCGGCTTCGTGTCGGGCATCGTGCTCAACGCGGTCAATCACAGCCGCGGTCTGCTCGAGACGGTCCCCTGGACCGATCCGGTGGTGCTGCGGATGGCCGCGGTCGTCGCCTGGCTGATCGTGGCCGACTGGCTCTCGACCGCCGCTCGGCAGCGGCCCGGCGGCGGCCGCGTGACGGCCTGGCTCTCGGTAGCGAGCCTCGCCGTGCTCGCGGCATCGATCCTCTGGGGGCTGTTCGGCGCGACGCGGCACGGCATCCCGCCGCCGCGGCCCGCCGCCGTCGCGCCGGCCCCCGTGCCGCCCGCGGTCGTCGCCCCAGTCGGAGGGCCGCAGCCATGACGAACGACGGCCCGATGCAGTTGGCGTTCGTCGGCGGCACGCACCGCACCGTCCCGCTCGACCTGCGCGAGCGGCTGGCGTTCTCCGCCGAACAGGCGGCCGCGGCACTGGCCCGGTTCCGAGACCGCTTTCCGGGCCGCGAGGCGGTGCTGCTCTCGACCTGCAACCGGGTCGAATTCTATGCCGCCGGCAGCGCGGTCGCGGCTCCGCCCCCCGGCACCGAACTCGTCTCTTTTCTCGCCGACTGCCGGGGCATCGATGCCGGGCTCCTGCAGCCCGTGCTCGCCAGCGAACGCGACGAGGCGGTCGTCCGCCACCTGTTCGCGGTCGCCTCGGGGCTCGACAGCATGGTCCTCGGCGAGCCGCAGATCGTGTCGCAGGTCAAGCAGGCCTGGTCGCTCGCGCAGGACAGCCACACCACCGGGCCGTTGACCGGCGAGATGTTCCAGGCCGCGCTGCGGACGGCCAAGCGTGTGGCTACCGAGACGGCCCTGGGCCGCGAACGGGTGTCGATCCCGAGCGTCGCGGTGGCCGACTTCGCCGCCGGCGTCTTCGAGCGGTTCGACGACAAGCGTGTCCTGCTCCTTGGCGCCGGCAAGATGGCCGGCGAGACGCTCCGCTACCTGCGCGAGGCCGGCGCCCGCGACGTGACCGTGGTCAACCGCACGGCGACACGCGCGGTCGAACTCGCCGCCCGGCTCGGCGCCCGGCCGGGCAACTTCGCCGAACTCGCGGCCGAACTGGCCGCCGCGGACGTCGTCGTGAGCACCACTGCCGCGACCGAGCCGGTCGTCACGGAGGCGCTGTTCGCGGCGATCGAGCCGGCCCGCGGCGGCCGGCCGCTCGTCGTCCTCGACCTGGCCGTGCCGCGGGATTTCGACCCGCGGATCGGCGGCCGGCCCGGAGTCTGGCTCTATTCGGTGGACGACCTGGCCACGGCCTGCGCCACCAACCGGCGCAGCCGGCAGCGGGAATTGCCGGCCGCGGTGGCGATCGTCGAGGAGGAGACGCGCCGCTTCATGGGGGACCTGCACCACCGCTCGACGGCACCGGTCATCGAGCAGCTGCGGGCGGGCTGGAACGAGACCGGCGAGGCGGAACTCGACCGGCTCTTCCGTCGGCTCCCGGGGCTCGCCGAGAACGAGCGGGCCGAGATCCGCCAGGCCTTCGAGCGGTACGCGGCCAAGCTCCTCCATCCGCCGCTGGCCTCGCTCCGCAACGAGAGCCGCTCGGGCCCGCCCCACGGCCTGCTCGACGCGCTCCGCCGGCTCTTCGACCTCAAGGAGTGAGCGGACCGCGGGTCCTGACGACCCAGCGGCCCACGGTCAGGCCATTCTGCGCGGCTCACTTCGCCGCGGCCGGCAGGCAGTAGACGAGCGACAGGATCGCGTAGCCCGTGACGAGCTTCGGATTGTCCTCCATCCAGCGGCGGTCCTCGTTGACCCACGAGCCGTCGGGCCGCTGCTTCCCGATCACGACGTCGGAGAGTTCGCTGCGCCAGTCGTGCGCTTTCCCCGCCGCGTCCGTGAACGTGTCCTCGCCGAGCACGGCGAGCGACTTGGCAGCCGTGTGGTAGTAGTAAAACAGCCCGGCCTGGCCCATGCCGGGGTTCTCCTTGAACGTGTAGTGCTTTCCCAGCCAGGTGACGGCCGCCTTGACCCGCGGGTCGTCCTTCTTCAATCCGGCGTAGATCATGCTCTTGAGTCCCGCGTAGGTCATCGAGCCGTAGCTCCGCAGGCCCCCGTCAGGCGTCTGCCCGGCCTGGCTCTCACCGCCGGCGGCGGGCGTGTAGTAGAAGCCACCCCGCTGATCCTCTCCGCTGGCCTTGGCGGGAAACGGCTGGTCGTTGTCGGGGCCGACGAGGTTCTGCGTCCGCGACACGAAGACCAGCGCCTTTTGGATCGCGGGATCGGTGTCGCTCGCTCCGACGCTCTTCAGGGCCTCGATCATGAACTGCGTGTTGGAGAGATCGGGACGCCCCTTCTTGCCGTACCCGGCACCGCCGAAGGCCGGGTCGGCCCGCCCCTTGCCCTCGCCGTCGTCCCACTGCAGTTCACGGATGTATGCCTGCGCGTCCTTGATCTCCGCGTCGAATCGGCCGTCCTTGTTGCGGGCCGCGAGGACGAGCAGCGCGAGACCCGTCTCGTAGTTGCTCACCGGCGACTCCTTGCCATGGATGCCGCCGTCGGGCTGCTTGAAGGAGAGGATGTACTTGATCCCCTTGTCGATGGCGGCCGCGTCCTCCGGCCGGTCGGCCTTCGCCAGGGCGAGCACCGCCAGGGCCGTGACCGCCGGGCCCGCCTCGGCCGCGAAGCTGCCGTCGGCTGCCTGCCCCTTGTCGACGAGAAACGTCGCCCCCTTGGCGATCGCGGCCCGGATGGCGGCCGGGTCGGCCGCGGTCGCGGCGGGCATCACGAGGCAGGCGAGCAGGACCGGAAGCAGCGGACGGTGAAGACGCGAGAGCCGAAGCATGGGTTCCCTTTCGTGATGCGGTGCTGACGTGACTACGGTCCCGTGACACGCGGTCGACGCTGCAAGCGTAGCGGGCCCGGGACACGCGGGCCACTTCGCCATCCGGGCCGGACGAGGTGAATTTTTCCTCCCGGCCGCGGAACGATTCACCACCCCCGGCGGCCGGCCCGGGCTCGGACACGGCCGACGACGAGGCCGTCAGACCGGGGCCACCGGCAGGGCGCGGGGAAACGGAGGCACGCGGCGCGGCGGCGGCTCGCGGCCTTCCTCCAACGCCCAGGACTCACGCTCCTCGTCACTGGCGTAGTAGGTGAGCCATGCCGACACGTCCCCCCCCGACGTCGCGCTGCAGTCCCAGTGGAAGTAGTTGTCGGGGAGATCGACGTGCTTCACGGTGGCCGGAAGGATGTCGCGCCGGATGAGCGCGTAGAGTTCCCGATCGGAGAGGTGATCGGTGTAGTCGAGCACGATCCGCTTCGAATACAATCGCTCGATCGTTTCCCAGAGCCGCTCGCGGACCTGCTCGTCGTCGAGCGTGCAGGCGGGCTGCAGGGCGAGCACGGGCTCGAACCAGCGGGCGATCGGAGCCAGGGGGGCCAGTTCCCAGGCCAGCATCGATTCCAGGAACCGGTTCTCGGCCCCCGTGGTCAGGCTGCGGAAGTCGATCTCCCAGATCGACTCGTCGAGAAACGGTTCGATCGCCGTCCGCAGTTCGCCGTTGCGGATCAGGCAGTCAACTTCTTCCGGATCGGGATGCCGAACGCTGTGCATGCCGGGCTCGCTCTCGCGACTTGCGGGCCGTCCGCCGGCGCCATGCCGACGGCTGCGGACCACCGCCTTCCTCGAGCGACGATACCAACGGACGCATGCGGTTCAACGCAACGGAACATGCCGGCGGCCAGTTTTCCCGGATCGACGCCCGCACGACCGCTACGACATGACGACTTTTCGCGGTCCGCCACGGCTGCCCGGCTTCCCGCGGCCGCCAAAATGCCCCCGTCAGCCGCAGCCCGGCTCGAGGGCGGTGATCTTGGCGACACGGCGGGCGTGCCGCCCCCCCTCGAACGGCGTCGTCAGCCAGGTGCGGATGATCTTTTCCTGCACTTCGGGCCCGATCATTTCCGCCGACAGGCAGAGGACGTTGAGGTCGTTGTGCCGCCGGCTCATCTCGGCGGTGACCTCGTCGTGGCAGGTCGCGGCCCGGACGCCGGCGAGTTTGTTGGCGGCGATCGCCATGCCGACGCCGGTGCAGCAGAGCAGGATGCCGCGATCGACCCCGCCCGCGCTCACCCGCCTGGCCACCTCGGCGGCGATGTCTGGATAGTCGACCGGCTCGTCCCCCTGGGATCCGCAATCGACCACTTCGTTGCCCAGGCGTTCGAGCAGTCCGATGAGCCGCTTCCGCGCCGACACGCCGCGATGGTCGCTGCCGATGGCAATCCGCATGGAATTCCGCCAGTCCTGCCGAGGGAACGATCGGTCGTTACCGGGCGACCGGGCCTCACTTCCGGTCCACGCCGATTCCCAGTGTATCGAGTCTCGCCACGACGTGCCCGCGAATCTGCCGGGCGCAGTCCAGGTAGGTTTCCAGCGTGCCGCCGATCGGGTCGACGACGTCGCGCCGCTCCGGATCGAGCACGGCCACGCGACCACCGGCCTCGGGGAACTGGGCGAGGACCGCGGCCCGATGGGAGGCCGTCATCGTCAGGATGACGTCGGCCTGCTGCACGAGCGACTCGGTCAGCGGCTGGCTCTCGTGGCCGGAGAGGTCGGCCCCCATCCGCGCCATGGCCTCGACCGCGTTGTCGCTGGCATGGCCGCCGGTCCAGGCGGCGACGCCGGCGCTGGCGACGACGATGCCGCGCTGCTCGACCTCGTCGGGGCGGCATCCGAGCCGCTCGGCGACGAGGAGACGGAACAACGACTCGGCCATCGGGCTCCGGCAGGTGTTGCCGGTGCAGACGAAGAGCACCATCAGGCTCGAGAGCCGGCGGAGCGTCTCCTCTCCCACCACGCCCGGCCGCACGATGCGAAACGAGTCCCCGTCGATCTCGATCGTGGAGGCGGCCTGGGCGTAGCGTGCCGGACCGTCGTCGATGACGAGCGCCAGGCCTGAGCCCGCGCGACTGATCAACTCGGCCGCCGTGACCGCGGGCGGATCGTTCGGGCGGCCCGGTTCCGCGAGCACCACGGGGCCGGCCAGCATCCGCAGGCAGTCGGCGAGCATCGCGTGACCGGGGATCCGCAGCCGCAGCCGCCCGCCGCTGACGATCGAGCAACGTGCTTCCGCCGGCAGCCGATGCACCAGGCTCTCGGGATGGTCGTCGGGAACGATCATCGCCACCGGGCCGGGCCAGCAGCGGCGCGAGAGCCGACGGGCGATCGGCGGCATGCGCGGGGCCCAGTCGAGCGCCTCGGCCGCACTCCGCAGGACGAGCGCGAGCGGCGGCTCACCGTCGCGGTCACCGGCCGTCTGCAGCAGGCGGACAGTGGCGTCGGCCTCGCGGGCGCTGGCAGCGACCACGTAGTCGGTCTCGGTCGGAAACGCCACCAGCCGTCCCTCGGCGAGCGCCTGCACCGCCCGATGCACGACGTCCCGCGGATCGTCGGTCCGGCGCAGGTCGATCACCAGTGGAGCCATGCGATGAGCCGGCGTGCTGCGGCCGGAAGCCGAGGGGAGCGCGGCCGGAAACGCGGTCGAGCGGGCCGGGAAACCCCTGCAAAAGTACCGCCGTTCGCGGGGCCTAGTCAAGGATCGGCGGCTGGGTAGGTCGCCGCCTCGGCTCGTGGTGCCCGGGTGCGGACGTGTCCCGGACGCGAGACTTTTCGGCTTGTGACGGCGGCGAGGGTCCGCTATTTCTCCGCGGCTTTCGTGCCGCCCGCCGGACGCCGGTCTTCCGCATGACAATTACCTCCGCCCGCCGCCGCAACCAACCCGCGATGCTGCGGTGCTTCTTGGCAGCCCTCGCCGGCGCCTGCCTGGCCGGCATCGCGCTGGCCCAACCGGCCGCGCCGCCGATGGTCACGCCCTTGCCGCCGGTCAACGCGGCCGGCAGTCCGGCTCCCACCGCCACCCGGCCACAGCCCGGCCCGCTCCCAGGAGCCTCCGCACCGGCCGCCGCCGACCCCGCCGACCGGATCGTCGAGGTGCGCATCGAGGGCAATCACGCCACCGAGACGGCCAAACTGCCGCAGCTCGTCACGCGGGCCGGCCAGATCTTCGACCCGCAGGCGATCGAACAGGACGTCCGCACGCTCCACCGGAGCCGGAAGTTCGTCGACGTCAAGCCAAAGTATGTCCGCATCCGCGAAGGGGTCGTGGTCATCTTCCAGGTCGTGGAGCGGCCGATGCTCCGGCACGTCAAGTACGTCGGCAACCGGCAGATCACGACCCGCGTGCTCCGCAAGAAGAGCGAGATCGACGTCGGCGACGCAATGGATCCCTACATCGTCGAGGAGGCCCGGCGCCGCATCGAGTCGCACTACCACGAGAAGGGATACGACGCCGCCCGCGTGACGACGGTGGAAGGCAACAAGCCCGGCGACACCGGGGCCGTGTTCCTCGTCGACGAGGGCCGCAACAGGAAGGTTGCCTGGACGGGGTTCGTCGGGAACACGATCGCCAGCGACGCCCGCCTGCTGACCCAGATCAAGTCGAAGCCGGGCATCCTCTGGCTGATCGGCGGCGACGTCGACCGCTCGGTCGTCGACGAGGACGTCGACCGGCTCACCGCCTACTACCGCAGTCTGGGCTTCTTCCAGGCCCGCGTCGGCCGCGAGATCGAGGTCCTGCACGAGGGGAACAAGGACTGGGTGCATCTCACCTACGTCATCCACGAGGGACCGCGATACACGGTCCGCAACGTGTCGTTCGTCGGCAACAGCAAGTTCAAGACGGAGTTCCTGGAGCAGGATCTGAAGATGCGGAGCGGCGAACACTTCAACCAGTCGAAGATGGACACCGACCTCAACACGATCCGCGACATCTATGGCGGCCGCGGGTTCGTCTTCGCCGACGTCAAGGCGGACCCGCGGTTCCTCGAGCAGCCTGGCCAGCTCGACCTCGTCTACAGCATCGAGGAGGGGCAGCAGTATCGGGTCGGCGCGATCAACGTCCGGATCCGCGGCGGCACGACCGACCCCCACACGCGGCACAGCGTCGTCATGAACCGGCTCTCGCTCCGCCCCGGCGACATCCTCGACATCCGCAAGCTCCGTGACGACGAGCGCCGGCTGAAGTCGAGCGGCCTGTTCCTCGCCGATGCGGCAAAGGGGGAAGGACCGAAGATCGCGTTCTCGAAGCCTGAGAACGACGACCGGCGGATGGCCCGCGATCCCGATCGCCCCGGCTTTCGCGGCCAGAGCCCCGACGGAGATGCCCCGCGCACCCTCGACATCGACGTCGCCGGTGACTGGCACGACGCGCCGGTCCGCGAGGAGAGCCCGACGACACCGACCGTGTGGCGCGGCCAAAACCCGATGCCACAGCAGTACCCCCAGCAGCAGTACCCCCAGCAGCAGTACCCCCAGCAGCAGTACCCCCAGCAGGCCGCACAGGTACAGCAGCCATATCCGCAACAGGGCGTCTTGCCTCAGCCTTTCCCCCAGCAGGGCGTGCCGATGCAGCCGCAGGCGGGATGGGCCCAGCCGCCCCAGGCATGGGGGGGCGTCGCCGCGGCCCCCGGCGTTGCCCAGCCCCTGCCGCCGGTCTACACCGTGCAGCAGCCGGTCGCGCCCGCCATCCCGGGCCAGATCGGTGGCTTCCCCGGCCAGCCGGCACAGCCGGGCGGCTTCGCGGGCCAGCAGCAGTTCCCCGTCCAGCCGGTGGCCCAGTACGACCCCAACCAGCCCCCCGGCTTCCAGCCCCCCGCGCTGCCCGACTTCGGCGGCAGCCCATTGCCCGTCTTCCCCGGCAACGATCCGTTCGTGATGCTCGACGTCGAGGCGACGGAGACGCAGACCGGCAGGTTGATGATCGGCGCCGGCGTCAATTCCAACGCCGGCCTCGTCGGCAACATCGTCGTCGACGAGCAGAACTTCGACATCCTCCGCCTCCCGCGCAGCTGGGACGACGTCAAGAACGGCGTCGCCTTCCGCGGAGCCGGCCAGCGATTCCGGCTGGAGGCGTCGCCGGGCACCCAGCTGCAGCGGTACATGGCGACCTTCCAGGAGCCCTACCTGTTCGACACCCGGATCGGCCTCTCGCTGTCGGCTTCCTACTACACGCGGGCCTTCTTCGACTGGGCCGAGTCGCGGACCGGGGGTCGCATCGGCCTCGGCTACCAGTTTGCCTTCGCCCCCGACCTCTCCGTCAACGCCGCCTTCCGCGGCGAGAGCGTCGACGTCTTTAACCCCCGCGTGCCGGGCGTGCCGGAGATCCAGCGGATGCTCGGCACCAATTCGCTCTACGGTTTCAGCGCGGGCCTGATCCACGACACCCGCGACAGCCCGTTCATGCCCACGCAGGGGCATCTGGCGACGTTCGAGTTCGAGCAAGTGATCGGCACGTTTCTCTATCCGCGCGGCATCCTCGAGGGGCGGCAGTACTTCCTCCTCAACGAGCGGCCGGACGGCTCGGGACGTCACGTGCTCTCGGTCGGCTCGGTGCTCGGCATGTCGGGCCCCGACACCCCCGCCTACGACAACTTCTTCGCCGGCGGCTACAACACCCTCCGCGGCTTCACGTTCCGCGGGGCGAGCCCGCGGGAGGCGGGCTCCGACGGCCAGCTGGCCGTCGTCGGCGGCCCGTTCCAGTGGCTCAACACGGTCGAGTACATGTTTCCGATCACGGCCGACGACACGCTCCGCGGCGTCGTGTTCACCGACTTCGGCACGGTCGAGTCCAACGTCTCGATCAACAACATGCGCGTCGCCCCGGGCGTCGGCATGCGGATCACGCTGCCGGCGATGGGGCCGGCCCCGATCGCCCTCGACTTCGCATTCCCCGTCGTCTACGCACCTTACGACAGCAAGCAGATCTTCAGCTTCTTCGTCGGCTTCGCCCGCTGACCAGCGAGCGGGCGGCTGCGTTCCCGAGAATCCGGCGCAGCCCGGGAGGGACGCGTGGGCTATTCTCAAAATATGAACGGCCACGGAAGCAGCGGACGGTGCCCGGAACGGGAGCGGATCGTGGTGATCTGCACCCGGTATCTCGGCGACACGCTGCTGGCGATCCCCTTCCTGCGAAACCTCCGCGCCGCCCACCCCGGGGCCGTGATCGAGGCCGTCGCCAGCGGTGCGGCGTTCCAGTCGCTGGCGGACTGCCCCTACATCGACGCCCTGCTGGCCTGGCCGGAATCCGCCGGCATCGTCCGCCGGGCGGCGTGGCTGCGGTCGCGACGGTACGCGCGGTGCTATCTGCTCAAGCGGTCGCTCTCCGCGGCCCTGATCGGCGGCCTGGCCGGCATCCCGCAACGGATCGGGTTCGCCACGGAGTGTGCCGGCCCCTTGCTGTCCCGCGCGGTCGCCGTGCCCCGCGGCCGCCACCAGGCGGAACGCTACCTCGACCTGCTGCGGGCCGAGGGGCATGCGATCGACGACGGCCACAACGAGAACTGGGTCGATGCCGAGAGCGACCGCACGGTCGCGCCGCTCCTCGCCACGCTGCCGGCGGATCGACCGCGGGTGCTGCTGGCGATCCGCGGCACCGACGGCCGCCGGTTCTGGCCTGACGCCGCCTGGGCCCGGCTCGTGACCTGGCTCGTGACCGAACGTGACGCCGAGATCGTGTTCTGTGGCGCTCCCCACGACGCCGACGCCCATGCCGCGGTCCGGGCCGCCGTTCCCGCGCACGTGTCGGCGCACATCCATGATTTCTCGCTCAGACTCTCGCTCCGTCAGGCCGCAGCGGTCGCCGCCCGCATGGATCTCTGCGTCGGCATCGACACGGGCCTCGTGCACCTGGCGGCCTCCTTCGCCGTGCCCGTCGTCGTGCTCGTCGGTCCCACGGACCCCAACCAGTGGGCGCCGTGGGGGACACGGCACGAGGTCGTGCGGGCGGAGCATCTCGTCCGCACGCCGCTCGCCCGGCTGCGGGCCTGGATGCCGGGGCGTCGCCCCCCTGCGCTGCGCTGGCCGCAGGGCCGCGGGCGGATGGATGAGATCCCGGTCGCGGACGTCATGGCCCGCATCGCCGGCCTGCTCCCGGAGCCCGCACCGCGGCCGGAACTCCGTACGCTCGATCTGCGGAGCGGCTCGTTCCGCTACGAGGTGACGGCGACGCTGCCCGCGGATGCCGCGGACGAGCCGGCGACGAAGCCGCTGGCCCAGGCCCACTGAAAGTTGAAGCCGCCGATGCGGCCGTCGACGTCGAGCAGCTCGCCGGCGAAGTGCAGGCCCGGACAGATCCGGCTTTCCATCGTCTCCAGCCGCACCTCGGCAAGCGGCACGCCGCCGGCGGTCGCTTCGGCGACGGCGAAGCCGCGGTCGCCGCTGATCGGCAGGGGCGTCGCCACGACGAGCGCCGCGAGCCGACGGCGGATGTCACGGGGCAGGTCGCCGGCAGCGGGCACGCCGGCAGCGGCGCACAGCGACCGCGCCAGCCGCTCGGACAGCCGTTCCCGGAGCAGGGGCAGCGGTCCGCGCGCCTGGCCGGCGACGAGCAGAGCGTCCAGCGCCGCTTCGTCGAGCCCCGGCAGCCAGTTGAGCGTGAGCGTTACGCCCGGTTCGGCATGCCGGGCGACGAGCCAGTGGCGGCTGATGTCGAGCACGGCCGGGCCGGAAAGGCCCTGATGGGTGCAGAGCGTGCTCCCGCGGACGGCCCGCAGGCGTCGGCCCGTGGCGGTGCGCAGCACGACTTCGGCCTCGAGCGTCAGCCCGGAGAGCGCCGTGATCCAGTGGCCGGCCGGCAAGAGCAGCGGCACCAGCGCGGGCACGATCGGCGCCGTGAGCGTGTGGCCGAGTCCCGTGGCCAGCGCGAAACCGCCGCCGTCGGAGCCCGACTTGGGCAGCGACTTGCCCCCCGTGGCGAGGATCACGCGGTCGGCGCGGATCGTTTCCGCGGCGCTTGTGGCGATAAAGCCGTCGGCGGTGCGGGCCAGGGCGTCGATCCGCACGGGATGCACGATCTCCGTGCCGGCGGCCCGCGCTTCGGCCACGAGCGCGTCGAGGACGGTGCGGGCCGAATCGGTGACCGGGAAGAGTTTGCCGGTCTCCTCTCGCTTCAGGGCCACGCCGGCCGCGGCGAAGAACGCCACCGTCTCCGCGACGTCAAAGCGGCGCAGCACCTTGCGGATGGCCGGTGCCGTCGACCCGGCGTAGTCGTCGGCCGAAACGCGTTCGTGCGTCACGTTGCACCGCCCGCCCCCCGCGACGAGGATCTTGGCGCCGAGCCGGCGGGCCCCGTCCACGGCGCGCACGGAAACCTGCCGGCCGGCCCGCCGGGCGGTCCGCCCGGCCCACGTCGCCGCGAACAGCCCCGCCGCACCGGCGCCGACGACGAGGACGGCGACCCGCCGGTCCCCGGAGAGCGATTGTGAGGGTCGTGCGGGCTCGGGCATGGTCGCGGATGGCCGGCGGCGGCAACCGGGCCGCCGAACGCTGGACCGGCATCCGCCGGCCTCTCACAATACTCGCGATCCGCTCCACGTGACGAGGAAAACCATGCGTTCGCTGCCGACGAGCCTGTCCCTTCTCGTGCTCTCGCTCGCCGCCGCGCCGATTCGGGCCGACGACTGGACGCAATGGGGAGGCACGGCCACACGGAACATGGCGGCGGACGAGACCGGCCTGCCCGACACCTTCCATCCCGGCAAGAAGACCCGCACCCGGCTCGGGTTCGACCCGGCGACGGCCCGCAACGTCCGCTTCATCGCCCGGCTCGGCAGCGAGAACTACTCGGCGCCGGTGATCGCCGCCGGCCGGATCTACATCGGCACCAACGACGAGGACATCGACGATCCGCGGATCACCCCGACCCGCGGCGGCGTGCTCATGTGCCTCGACGAGAAAACCGGCGATCTCGTCTGGCGGCTGGTCGTGCCGCGGCTGGAGATCGACCGCTCCAAGGTGAGCGAGGACTTCGACGACATGAACCTCGGCATCTGCTCGACGGCCACGGTCGAGGGCAACCGCGTGTATCTCGTGACCAACCGCTGCGAGGTGGTGTGCCTCGACGTCGGCGGCCTGGCCGACGGCAACGAGGGCCCGTTCACCGACGAGGGAAGGTTCTCGGTGCCCGAAGGGGCCGCACCGCTCGAGCTCGGCCCGGGCGATGCCGACATCGTCTGGCAGTTCGACATGCTCCGCGACCTGCCGGTGTTTCCCCACGATGCCGCCAACTGCTCGATCCTCGTCGTCGGCGAGCACCTCTACGTGGGCACCGCCAACGGCGTCTACGACGGCAAGGTCGTGCTCCCCACCGCACCATCGCTGATCGTCCTCGACAAGCGGACCGGCCGGCTGCTCGCCCGGGACGACGGCCGGATCAGCGCCGACGTGTTCCATGGGCAGTGGTCGAGCCCGGCCCTGGCAAGCGTGGCGGGGCGGCCGCAGGTGATCTACGCCGCCGGCGACGGCATCTGTCACGCCTTCGAGCCCCTGCCGGCGACCGCTGCCAGGAGCACGGAGCCGGCGATCCTCGCGGAGTTGTGGAAGTTCGACTGCAATCCGGCCGGCTATCGGGCGCGGGGGGGCGTGCCGATCGACTATTGGGCCCTCGTCCGCGGCGCGGCGAAGGAACTCGACAAGGACGGCATGCTCGTCAGTCCCTGCGAGGTGATCGGCACGCCGGTGATCCACGACGGCCGGATCTACGTCGGCATCGGCCAGGATCCGGTGCATGGTCCAGGCCGCGGGGCCCTGTCCTGCATCGCCCTCGACGACGACCGGGGCGACGTGACCACGCGCAACCGCGTCTGGCAATACCTCGGCATCGGCCGCTCGCTGTCCACGGTGTCGATCGTGGACGGCCTCGTCTACGCGGCCGAGCATGCCGGCAAGATCCACTGCCTCGACGCCGACACCGGCAGCCTGCTCTGGGTGCACGACACGCGGGACGAGATCTGGTCGAGCACGTTCGTCGCCGACGGCAAGGTGTTCGTCGGCACGCGCAAGGGGCTGACGATCCTCCGGGCAGGACGGGAACGCCAGCATGTCGCCGACATCAAGCTCGGCACGCCCGTCTGGTCGGTGCCCTCCGCTGCCAACGGCACGCTGTTCGTCGCCTCGCAGAAGAACCTCTGGGCGATCGCCGCCCCGGCCGAGTGACGGCCCGCGGCGGCTGCGGTGCCCGCCGCCGTCGTCGCGGCTTTGGTGCCCTCCGCCCCGCCGGTCATTGACGCCGCCGACAGCGACGGCTTACGTTCTTGAACAGCGTTCTTCGGCCTCGGCCCGCCGCCGCGACCGTGCGGCCGCTGGGGCGATACCGCCCGGCACTGGAGGGGATCTGCATGCGACAGGCCGTCCGGTTCCTCCTCGGTCTGGTTCTGTTCGCCGGCTCCGACGCCGCAACCGCCGCCCCTGTCAACCCCTTCCTTCTCCCGGCCGCGTGTGCCGACTTCGCCCTCGATCCCGACACCGGCACCCTGGCGGCGGTCGTCACCGACCACGACACCGTGCTGTTCTTCAAGGCCGACGCCTGGCAGTCCGGAAAGCTGGTTCCGTCGGCCACGCTCGCCGTCGGCCCGGCACCCGTGGTGATCGCCTTCAAGCAGTACAAGGACCGCCGGGTGTTCGTGGTCGGCTGCGCCGGCGACGCGAGTCTCTTCGTCTGCGACGCGGACCGCGGAACGCTGGTCAGAAAGATCCCGCTCCCGTCGGTCGGCGTGACCGGCGTGGCGGCATCGGTCAACCCCGATGACCCATTCGTGTACTACACGTACATCGAGCGCGATCCACAGTCCGCTTCGCCGCGACTCGGCGCCGTCAGCCTCGCCCGGCTCGGGGATCTCGGTGTCGTGGCCCACAGCAAAGAAATCGCGATTTCCGCGTCCGGCGAGATGGCCTATCAGCGGTCGCCCGGCTCGACACCGTCGGGCCTCCAGTCGCTGCTGCGCACGAGCGACGGGGCCACCGACAGGCCCGCGTTCGCAGCCTGGTTCTACGCGGGCGTTGCATCGGATCCCTATGTGCCCGACCCGTTCGACCGGTTCACGGCGAGCGGCCGGCAGATCTTCACCCGCAGCCTGGAGAAGGCGGTGGCCGAACTGCCGTTCGTGCCCATGTGCTGGTCCCGTGCGCGGCCGCTGCTCGTGGGAGTGGTGGCCGACAATCCCAACCGCATCGCGGCGGCCGCCGAGGCAAAGAATCCGCGCTGGGCCGTGCTGCGGGCGGCATCGTCAAACAGTTTCCGACCCACCGGCGGCACGGTGATGGTCGATGCGAGCGGGCCGTTGAAGGGCCCGCTGACGCCGCCGGATTCCGCGGCCGGCGCCGGGGCGGCCGCCGCAGCCGAGCGGTTCTGGCAGCTGCGGATGTTCGTCTACGACCGCGGGCAGTCCGTGATCTACGCCCGGCGGGACCGCCTTGCGGTCGTGCCGCTGGCGGGGTTCGGCGGTGTCGATGAACCGTTCCTGGCAGCGCGGCTGACCGGGGGCGGCGACCTGCTCCTGGGACGGGAATCGGTGCTCAAACTGCAGCCGGCCGACCCGCGGGTCCGGGTGGAGTGCACCGCGCTTCCGGAGGGCATGCGGGCGGCGGGCGATGAACTGCGCTGGCAGCCGACGGCCGCACAGATCGGCCCGGCCAGGCTGACCGTGCGGCTGATGCATGCCGGCATCGAGCGCGAGCAGACGTTCGAACTGTCCGTGCGCCGCCCGAGCGTCACCCTGCCGTTCGCGGCCCTCGGCTGCGCCCTGGCCGAAGACGGCCGGACGGCGGTGATCTGGGACGGGATCGCCATGCCGTCTCCTGGGGCGATGCACGACCTGGATGGCCCGGGCATGCCGCGGCTGGCGACGATCGACATTTCGACAGGCGCGGTGAAGGCGGAGAGGCGGCTGCCCGACGAACTGCAGCAGGCCGTCGTGATCGGTGACTGGGTCCTGCTCATCGGGGCGGAGTCGGATCGCTGCGACGCGCATGACATCCAGACGCTGGAGCGGAAGCGGATGCTGCTGGCCAGGGGGCCAATCGAGGGCTTCGGGAGTTGTCCGGGAGCGATCGTCCTCGCGTCGCCGGGCGGGCTCGATGTATTCGACGCCGCCACCCTGGAGAACCGCGGCCGGTACGCCAGTCTGCCGGTGTTGGAATCGGCCCAGGCCCCGGCAGCGGCCGGTATCGAGGTGCCGACAATGCTCACCTCCCGGGGTCTGATCGTGCGCGGAGTCCTGCTCGACGCCGCCGGAAAGCCCGCGTTGATCCTGCGCCCGTTCGTGTCCTCCGTGCTGCCCGGGGATCAGCCGGCACAGTTGCCCGCCTGGTGCCGGTCGACGATCAGGCCGGTGACACGGCCGACCCAGCCGGTTGTCGGGTCCCTCCAGGAAAGTGGCACGATCCACCTCGCCGGCGCGGTTCTTCCGCCGAACAATGCCGTCGGAAAACTCGAGTTCCGGATGCAGCATCGCATGCTCTCCGATGCGTCCCGGGTGCCGCGCTGGGATTACGACCTCGTGGCCACGATGACCGGCGATCGGCCGCTCAACGCCATCCTCGACAGGCAGAGGGATCTGCCCTCGTCCCCGCTGACGACGGCGCCCATCAGGGCCGCCCTGTGGGTGACGCAGGACGCACTGGTCGCGACGTTCAGGGACCGGCTCCACCACGTGCCACTGCCGGCGGCAGCCGGTGGCGAGCAGGCCGGGCCACCGCTGCTGACGCCGCGGCAGTCGGCCCTCGTCCTCTCTCCTGAAGGTCCCACGACACTCGCCCATATGGCGCTGGGAGGGCGACCGCCGCTCACCTTCTCGCTCGTCGGCCTGCCGGAGGGGATGGCGATCGACGCGGCCACCGGCACCGTGACCGTGGACCGCGAGGCGGTCGTGGAGGCGGCCGCCCGGGTGATCGAGAAGACGCTCGTCGCCCAGCCGGCGGATCGGCCGGCCGTGGCGGAGTTTCGCCGTGTGGTCGAGGTGACCGGCAGGGAGGTGGCCGAGATCATCGGTCGCCGGACGACAGGCCTTCCCGTGCTGCTGCCGGTTCACGTCGCCGTCACCGACGCCGATGGCGCGAAGGACAGCCTGCGATACCACGTTGTCGCCGAGATTCCGGAGCCGCGGCTCCTTCCCCGCCTGCAGCAGTTCGACGAACTCCGGCGGCTCAAGGCCGCGCAGGATGCCTTCCCGCAGCCGGCTACCGCCCCCTTCCCACCGCGGCTTCCCCAGCCCGCGACACCGCAGCCGGGCCGGATGCCGGCGGATGACGAGAAGCTCGTCCGGCGGATCGAGGCTTTGGAGCAGCGTATCGCCCTCGTCCTTCGCCAGATCAACGAGATCCGCAAGCGTCTCGACCCGTAGCGGGCTGCAGCCGATCCGCGTTGTCGGTGCGGCGCGTGCCGGCTGGCCGCCGGCCCGCTCAGCGGCGAATCTTGCCGTGAACCGCCAGCGCTTTCTCGGTCTCTGCGTCGAGCTTCGACATCCAACCCAGCGTCACCATCTGGCCGCTGAACGCCCCGAGTGCGTTCACGGTCGCGGCGTCGATCTGCACCAGGCCTTCCAGTGCGAGCATCTTGCCCGGGTATTCGGCGAGCACCTTGGCGGTGGCGACGTCCAGCAGGGGCAGGCCGGAGAGATCGAGCGCGTCCCCCTTGTAGTGCACCAGCCGCCTGGCGACCGCGGGATCGAGCGCGGCCAGGCCACGAAGCCTGAGCCAGAAGCCCTTGTAGCCGCCGAGGGCGGTGGCCGTGTCGGCGTCGAGCGCCGTCAGGCCATTGAGGTCCAGCCCCGCGGCCTTGATCTGGGCGACCGCGGCGGCGGTGGCCGCATCGAGCGCGGTCAGGCCGGAGAGGTCCAGCTGCTGCCCCTTGAATCGCGCCAGTTCCAGCGCGGCCGCGGCGTCGATCGCGGTCACGCCGGACAGGTCGAGCCTCTGGCCCGCGAACACCCCGAGTGCCGCGGCCGTCTCCGCGTCGAGCCGCGTCAGGCCGGCGAGCGCGAGGCCGTTGCCACCGAACCGTCCCAGGCTCCTGGCGGCGGCGGCGTCGAGCGTCCGCAGGCCGGACAGCATGAGAGAGTCGCAACTTGACGCGGCGATCGCGCCGGCAGTCTCGGCGTCCACCGCGGTCAGGCCATTGAGCCACAGAGTCCGACCCCGGAACGTTGCGACCGCCTTCGCGGTCGGGGCATCGATCCTCTGCAGGCCATTGAACGCCAACTGTGCCCCCTGGAATGACGCCAGTGTCCTGGCCGTGTCCGCAGTGACCGCGGTCAGTCCGTCGAGATACAGATGTTGGCAGTTGCAGGTCGCGAGCGGTTCGGCCACCGCGGCGTCGATCGTACTCAGCCCGCCGAGGTCCAGCACCGTTCCCTTGAAGTCGGCGAGATCCTTGGCGGTCGCGGCATCGATCGCGGTCAGGCGCGTGAGCCACACACCGCGCCCTTTGAACCTCGCCAGCCACCGCGCGGTGTCGGCGTCGAGCGTGGCGAGGCGGGTGAGGGGCAGGACATCCAGCCCCGGCTTCTTCACCAGCACGGCGGCCTGCTCCGGCGTCAGCCGCTCGATCCGGCTGGGGTCGGCCGGCAGCTCACCTTCCGGTGCTGCAAAGCCGCACGGCACCAGGAAGACTGACAGGAAGACGACACAGGTCAGGGACTGCGGACCGGGCACGACACGTCGCCGCGGGCGCGGCAACGCTCCAGGCAGGGCCGGACGCCCCGCTGCCCGTGACGCGAAACTCGACACATCCACGATCGACCCCTGCCCGGAAGGAAGAATCACGATGGCGGCTCCGCAACGAGGCAACGCGGGCGACTCGCCGCGCCTGGCGGAACAAGTCAAGGCGGTCGGAACTAGGCCCGCCACCTCGGAACGTATGGTAGCAGCGGACGCCGGTTGACGGCGGCCGCGGCGGTTCTTTAGCCTCACCGATTCGCGGTCTGCCGGCCCCGCCACGGACCGCATGCCGAGTGCCCGTGTCGAAAGGTTCTCCATTCCATGCGGATCGTGTTCCGCCTTCTTCTCGCGATGGCCCTCGTCCCGGGAGTCGCCACTCCCGCGCACGCCGAGGTCAAGGTTCTCCGACTGCTCGCCGATGGCAGCGATTTCGCCCTCGATCCCGACACGGGGACCCTCGCCGTGGTCGTCGCCGAGACCAGCAGCGTGCAACTGATCCGGGCGGCCGCCTGGCAGGCGGGCAGCACGAAGCCGGCTGCCACGATTACCGTCGGGGCCGCGCCGGTGACGATTGCCTTCAAGCGGTTCCAGGACCGCCGCGTGTTCATCGTCGGCTGCCGGGAAGACTCGCACCTCTACGTCTTCGGTGCGGACGACGGGGCGGTGGTGAAGAAAATCCCGGTGCCGTCCCTGGGAGTGTGGCAAGTCGCCGCATCCACCAATCCAGATGACCCGTTCGTGTACTACACCATCACCAGGCCAGGGCACCAGAAATCGACGCTCAATGCCATCAGCCTGGGGACCCTCGACGATGTCGGGACAGTGATGGATCGGTGCGGGGAGTTCACGGTCTCCGCTTCGGGAGAAGTGGGCTACGGCGGCGAGGACTCCGGTTTGTCGGCCGGACTGCAGAGCAGCCTGCGCGTGAGCGACGGTGCCGCCGACAAGCCTGAATTCGTGCCGTTGTTTTCCGAAAGCGTCGCCGTCGGCACGTACGTCCCGGACCCTTTCGATCGCTACACGGCGACCGGCATGCGTATCTACACCCGCAGTCTGGAGCGACCGCTGGCGAAGTTCGACTTCGTGCCCCGCTGCTGGTTTCGCACGCGGCCGCTGCTCGTCGGCGTCACCCCGGACGAACCGAATCGGGTCGAGGCCGACACCCTGCCGGAGCCGCCGTCGCGGGTCACGATGCGGGCGGCTTCCGCCAACAGCTTTCGGCCGGTGGGTGACGTGATCGCCTTCGACCTGCGTCAGGAAGCCAGGCCCGGCCAGCCGGATGCGGCCGGTGCCACGAGGACAGCCGCGAACAAGGTGGCCCGGCTGCGGATGTTCGCCTACGATCCGGGAGAGTGTGTGCTCTACGCCCGACGGTCGTACCTGGCGGTCGTGCCGCTGGCTGATTTTCACGCCGGTGACGAGCCGTTCCTGACCGCGACCCTGAGTGGTGGCGGGCCGCTGCCCGTGGGCGGAGATGCCGTGCTCAGGCTGACGCCCGCCGACCCGCGGGTGACGGCCCGGATCGAACTGATGCCGGACGGCATGCGGGTCTCGGGCACCGAACTTCGTTGGCGGCCGGCCGCCGACCAGGTCGGCCCCAACCAGCTCGTCGTCAGCCTGTCCCATGAAGGCCTCGAGCAGACGCAGACGTTCAGCATCCCGGTGCACCGCGCGAGCCTGAAACTGCCCTTCGCCCCGGTCGGCTGTGGGCTCACGGCAAGCGGACGTACGGCGGTCATCTGGGACGTCGCCGATGCTGTGGCGTGGCCCCCGCGGGTGGTGGCCCCGGCGCAGGAGTTCATCCCGCGCATGGCTTCTCTCGACATCGCCACGGCCGCCGTGCGGGCGGAGAAGCGCATTCCCGGCGACGTCCGCCGGGCCGTCATCCTCGGCGAGCGGGTATTCCTCCTCGTTCCCGGTGCGGACCGTTGCGAGGTTCTCGACCTGCCGACGCTGGATCGGCGGACAACGCTGCGGACAGCGGGGCCGATCGCGGGAGTCGGCCGCTGCGACGGGGCGATCGTCTTCGAGTCGCCGTCCGCGCTGGACGTGTTCGACGAGACGACGCTGGAGCACCGCGGGCGGCATGCCGTCGAGTCACCGCAGCCGGGGCGACCGAGGGCGGATCAGGCGGCGGTCAAGCCTGCCGCGCCGACGCTGCTGACCAGCCGCGGGCTCGTCGTCCAGGGTGTGTTGCTCGATGCCGGCGGCAAGCCCGCGCTGCTTGTCCGCCCCGCCATCGCGACGGCGCTGCCGTGGGGAGATCGCCTTCACGAACCGGCGTTTCTCCGGTCCACGATCCAGACCATGGATTGGCGGCTTCGCGCGGCCCTGTCGGACCGCAGCGGGACCTTGCAGCTTGCCAGTGCGGCGATACCGCCCGCCAATTTCACCGCGAGCCTGACGCTGCTGCTGCGCGAGCGGCCCCGGCCCGGAAGCCGGTGGAGCCCCGGATGGGATTCCGAACTCAGGCTGACGGTTGACGGCGATCGGCCGCTGACCGCCCTGCTCGACAAGCAGGTGAAGGCGGCCGTCCATCCTGCCAGGCGGGAGCCCCTGCGGGCCGCCGTCGGCGGCTCGAGCGAGGTCGTGCTCGCGACGTTCGGCAGCCGCATGTATTCCGTGCCGCTGCCGCCGGCCGGCGGCAACACGACGCACCCCCCGCCGTCGCTGACGCCCCGTCAATCGGCCCTCGCGCTCGCGGCCCGGGAGCCGACCGTGCTCCGGCATTCCGTGGAGGGAGGCCGGCAGCCACTGGCATTCTCCCTCGTGACGGCCAGTCCTGGCCTGACGATCGACGCGGCGACCGGAAGTGTGACGATCGACCGGGACAAAGTCGTGGCGGAAGCCGCCCGCGAGATCGAGAGGCAACTGGCGGTCCGGTCGGGGAATGCTTCGCACGTCGAGGCCTACAGGCGTCTGGTCGCGGAGGTCGGGGAGCGTGTGGCCATGGTCATCGGCGGCAAGCTGCCGGGCCTTCCGGTGCTGGTGCCGATTCACGTGGCCGTCACCGATGCCGAAGGCCGGCAGGACAGCCTCCGGTACCACGTCGTGGCCGAGATACCGGAGACGCTGCTCATGCCGAAGCTGCAGAAGCTCGATGAGGACCGGCCGCCTCCCCCTGCGCAGGCCGGCGTGCCGAACGGCCTCGAGCAGCTCGGTCGGCAGCCGGCGGAGGCGGGCGAGTTGCCTCGGCGGGTCGAGGCCCTCGAGCAGCGGCTCGACCTCATCACCCGCCAGCTCAACCAGGTTCTCGAGCGAATGGACAAGAAGAAGTAGCCCTGCTGGGGAAGAACGCAGGCTCTGGGACTGCGTTGCCGCGTGGAGGGTTCGATGCGACATCGATGCCGCCTGTTCGCCGCCATGGGATGCCTGCTGGGCATGACCGTCGCCGTTCGTGCCGAGGTCACGATCCGGCGGCTGCCGGAGGGCTGTGTCGACGTCGCCCTCGATCCTGACAGCGGAAACCTGCTGGCACTCTCCGAGACGGGCAACACCGCCCAATTTTTCCGGGCGGCCGCCTGGCAGCAGGGGGACATGGAGCCGGCTGCCAGGCTAGCCGTCGGCAAGGGCCCCGCAGCCGTCGTCTTCAAGCGCTTTCGCGACACCCGCGTGTTCGTGATCGCCTGCGAGCAGGATCCGCACATCTATCTGCTCAACGCCGACACCGGTGCGCTGACCAGAAAGATCCCGATCGCCGCCGATGGGGCGGGCGATCTGGCCACCGCGCTCAATCCCGACGATCCGTTCGTCTACTGCATCCCCGTCCCGGGACGCGATGAGAACGTGGCCGCCGTCAGCCTCCGGACCATGCAGGATCTCGGACCGGTCATTCCGCGCAGCCGGGATTGTGCGATCTCGGCGTCGGGTGCGGTGGCCTACAGCCGCAGGCCCGGCCTCTCCCCCACCGGCTTCGCGTCACTGCTGCGTACGAGCAGCCTGACCGCAGACAAGCCGGTCTTCGTTTCGCTCTTCGAAGACCACGCCGACGCCGAACGCTACGTTCCCGATCCGTTCGACCGCCATACGGCGACCGGCAGCCGGATCTATGTCCGCAGCCTGGAGGAGGAGGTGGCTCAGGTCGATTTCAAGCCACTGTGCTGGTTTCGCACCCGGCCGCTCGTCGTCGGCATCGGGGCCGACGAGCCGCGACGGTCAGGGCCCGCGGTGGCCGAACGGGTCGTGTTGCGGGCGGCATCCTCCAACACCTTCCGGCCGGCAGGGGGCCTCGTCGCCTTCGAGCCCGGCCCGCGCGGGCAGCCCCCCGTCGCTCCGGCCGTGGCGATCCATGCCGTCGGCAAGGCGGACCGCGTGCGGATGTTCGCCCACGAAACCGGCGCACGCGTGCTGTACGCGCGGCGGTCGGTGCTGGCCCTCGTGCCGCTGGCGGACTTCCGCATCGCCGACGAGCCTTTCCTGACGGCTACCCTGACGGGAGGCGATGCGCTGCTCGTGGGCCGGGAGGCGGTGTTGAAACTGGGTACGGCCGACCCGCGGGTCAGGCTGCGGATCGAATGGCTGCCGGATGGCATGCGGGCATCGGGCAGCGAACTCCGCTGGAAACCGACGGTCGAGCAGGTCGGGCCGACCAAGGTGGTGGTCAGCCTGGCGCACGGTGATATCGAGCGGACGCAGACGTTCGAGCTGGTGGTGCGGCGACCGAGCGTGCTCCTCCCCTTCGAACCGGTCGGCATCACGGTCACGGATGATGGCCGGACGGCGTTCATCTGGGACGGGAACTCCCCCGCGGCCCAGAACCAGCCGCGGCCGGCCGACCTCGGCTTCCGGCAGATGGCGACGATCGATCTCGTCACGGGCACCGTACGGGCCGAGAAGAGGACGCCCGACCAGGTACAGCGGGCGCTGGCGACGGAGGGCCGGGCGTTCCTCGTCGCCCCGGACTCCGAACGCTGCGATGTCCACGACCTGGTGACGCTGGAGCGGGTGCGGACGCTGGTGGCGACGGCGCCGATCGAGGGCATCGAACGCGGCGTCGCCGGAATCATCCTCCGGACGAAGTCCGGGCTGGACGTGTTCGACGCGACGACGTTGCAGAAAAAGCAGCAGGTTGCCCGCGACCAACCGCGGCCGGTGCAGGCCGTGTGGAACAACCTGCCGCCGACGTCGCTTCCGCCGCCGCTTTCGACCGCACGCGGGATCGTCGCCGACGGCGTCTTGTTCGCCGCCGACGGGAAGCCGGCGCTGCTCATGCTTCCCCCCTGGCTGCCGGCGTTGCCCGGGGCCGACCCCGGCCAGTGGCCCGGGTTTCTGCGCACGAGGCTGCTCGAGGAGTCGTTGATGAGCCAGGCGACGACGAACCGCGTCTACCAGCAGGACACGCAGCGGCTGGCATCCGCAGGGATTCCACGAACCGCGGGCTCGGTGTGGCTCGAGCAACGGTCGCGGAATCGGTCGCTGCAGCAAACATCGCGATCGTGGCGACAGGATTTCGATCTCTGGCTCATGGCCACCGGTGATCGACCCCTGCAGGAAGTGCTCGACCGCCAGGTTGACCTTCCGCGCCGTCAGGGAGACGAAGTGTCCTTCCGAGCCGCAGTCTGCGCCGGCACGGACGAGGTGTTCGTGACGTTCACGAATCGTCTCTACACGGTGTCGCTGCCGCCGGCCATCGACGTGGCGAAGAAGCCGGCCGTCGTGCTGACGCCCCGGCAGTCGATGCTGGTTCTCGATGCCGACGGTCCGGCCACCCTGCGGCACGAGACCGAAGGGGGGCGGCCTCCGTTTAGGTTCGCCCTCGTCAAGCCGCTGGCCGGACTTTCGATCGACGAGGCGACCGGGACTGTGACGATCGATCGGTCAGTGCTCCTCAAGGAGGCCGCCAGGCTCGTCGAGAAACTGGTCATCGGGCGGGGCACGGCCGGCTCGTACGCCGACGCCTGTCGGCCGGCGGCGGAGAGTCTCGGCGAGAGGGTCACGGAACTCACCGGCCAACAGCCGGCCGGTTTTCCCGTGCTCGTGCCGATCAGGGTCCTGGTCACCGATGCCGCCAGCATGCAGGACACGATGCAGTATCACTTCATCGCCGGAGTGCCGGATTCTCTCGTCCTGCCGCAACTCCGCAAGCAGGATGCGGACCATCTCCGGCCGCCGGCGCCGGTCGCGTCATCGTCCCCGCAGCCGGTGCCGCAGCCGGTGCCGCCGGAGCGGATACCACAGGACCAGCGGGCCCTCGCCCGACGCGTCGAGTTGCTGGAGCAGCAGCTCGATCTGATCACGCGGCAGTTGAACGAGATCCTCAACCGCGTTGGTGAATAGCGGCGCTCGGTGGCTGCGGGCAGGCACCGGAGCCGACATCACCGGGCCTCGCGCCGGCAGCGGCTGAGGTGTCTGGTCCGCGGCTTGCCCGGCCGTGGTGCGTCGGCGACATTGCCGGGGTGGTGGCGGCCGCCCGACCGACTATTTCCCAGAGCATGATGGAGTTGACATCCGACGTCGATGCATCCGTGAGGGGTTGCCCATGCCCCGAGAGGCGGCGTTGCCGGCACGTGAAGGAGGGCACCGATCCGCCATCAGGCGGATTGGTCTGCCGAAAACGCGGCCAGCATCGAGTGAACGAAGGCCTGGAGGGCAATCCTGTTCGGCACGGCGGTTGCCGTCTTGTGGGGCAAGCATCCCGCTTGCCGTAGGACAGGCTTCAGCCTGTCATGCCCGAACTCGCCCAATCCGGCTCGGGGTTACCCCGTACCGTCTCGCACGACGTTCGCTGCTTCGACTTCCATCCCAGGTCAACGATCTCGTCGCTGACCACGCTTGCGGCGCGATCAGCGTCCGTCAACTCGTTGGCCTGCGTGACCGTGGCCAAAGTCCTGTCCGACGACCGGCAGACGTAACTACTGCCGGCGACGTTGATCGCGTTCCAAAGCCGGTAGCTGATATAGCCGCGATCGAGGATGTAGCAGCGGTCTGCCTCGATCGTCCGTTCCGAGAGAGAACCCAGGGAGGCGCGGGTCACGCCCAGCCGCTTGCGGACCTTGTCGAGTGCGCAGGACCGCTGCAGGTCACGCAGGCTCTCGATCGCCGGGCTGAACAGCGACATCAAGATCAATGCGCAGTATTGATCCATGAACAGCCGGCGATTGCCGGCCGTATCGCGTTCCGTGCCCACCGTGCGCAGCCGCGAGAGCAGCGGACGGATCTCACGCTTCCTGGGTCCGGCCATGGCGGGAACCATAACGCCATCACAATCAGGGCGCAAGCTCCCTATCTTCCCAATCGCTATCAGATTCGCTGCGCAAATCCCGTGCCGAACAGGATTGCCCGGAAGGCCGAAGTGAACGTCCGACGAACAGGGCATGGGCTACCCCGAACCGCCGGAGCGTTCTGTCGACTATTGGATGCTCCCGGTAGTATTCCCAGGCGAGAGGATCGCGCACGGCCGCGACGAGCCGATCGTGCTCTGACCGCCGGCATGACGTCAGGCACCCGCCAGCACGACGACCAGCGCGACGAGGCCGACGACCACCAATGCCGCCCCCATGAAGCGGGCGATCGCCGGCCGCGCGGCGTAGCGGTAGTCGACGCGGGCGATCGCCCGGAGCACGTGACGGTGCTCCCACATCCCCGCGAGCGTGGCGGCCACGCCGAGGAGGATCAGCGTCGCGCCGAAGATCCGGGTCTTGAGCGGGTTGTAGCCGGTCAGGCGGCCGTCGAGGCCGACGGCCGCCTGACCGAGCCGCTCGATGCCGAAGCCGAGCGAGATCAGCGCCAGGCTCGTGCGAATCCAGGCCAGCAGCGTGCGGTCGGCCGCCTCGCGGTTGCGTTCCCGGGCCAGTTCGTTGGTGAGCACGGCCGGCTCATTGCCGGCCGCGGCCGGCGGACTGAAATCGTTCATGCACCTGAGAATACCAGCCGCTCCCGCCGGCGGGCCGCGGCCCGCCCCGCGCCTCCGGGGAACCTTTTCATCCGGCCGCGCGTCCAATCCTCCGGCGTCCGACACGACCCCCGGGTCGTTGCGCAGCCGTGACCGGGAAAACCGGCCGCCGCCCCGATACTGGTTCCAGCGCCCCCAAGTCACGGTCCCCCTCGCCAGGAGCCCAGATCATGCCCCACGCCAAGCCGCTCCCCGCCTTGCTGCTCGCGCTCCTCGCCCCCTTCGTCGTCGCCCCGGCCATGGGTCACGGCCTGATCGTCGTCGATCGGCCCCCGCCAGGGTTTCGGCCGCCGGCCCACGTGCCCCATGCGTTCGCGCCGCTGGAGGTCCGCCGCCACCAGGTCACGGTGACGATCGACGGGCAGGTGGCCGTCACCGAGGTCGAGCAGACGTTCTTCAATCCCAACGACCAGCGGCTCGAGGGCTCCTACCTGCTGCCGGTGCCCCGCGGCGCGAAGATCGACTCCTTCGCGATGGACATCGACGGCACGCTCACCGAGGCCGAACTGCTCGACGCCGCCAAGGCGCGGAGCATCTACGAGGACATCGTCCGGCGGATGAAGGATCCGGCGCTCCTCGAGTACGCCGGCCAGGACCTGTTCAAGGTCCGGATCTTCCCGCTCGAGCCGAAGAAGGAGAAGCGGGTGAAGCTGAAATACACCCAGCTTCTCAGGGCCGACGGCGGCCTCGTCGAATACCGCTGTCCGCTCGATGCGGAGAAGTTCGCGGCCCGGCCGCCGGATTCGGTCTCGGTCACGGTGCGGCTCGACGCCGTGGGCCGGCTGACCACGATCCACTCGCCGAGCCACGAGGTCGAGGTGAAGCGCGACGGCGACCGCAAGGCGGTCGTCGGCTTCGAGACGCGTGGCGTCCGCGGCAGCGCCGACTTTCGCCTGCTGGTCGGCGTCGAGCCGGCCGATGACGTCGGGCTCGGGGCCCTCGTCCACCGCGCGGCCGCGGAAGAGGAGGGGACGTTCGCCCTGTTCGCCTCCCCGGCCATGGTCGCAAAGCCCCCGCTTCCCAAGGACATCGTCTTCGTCCTCGACACGTCGGGCTCGATGGCCGAGGGGGACAAGATCGGCCAGGCCCGCCGGGCGCTGGAGTTCTGCCTGCGGAACCTCGACGCCCGCGACCGGTTCGGCATCGTCCGCTTCGCCACCGAAGCCGAACCTTTCGCCCCCGGACTGCTGCCGGCCGACGACGCCTCCCGCGAAAAGGCGATCGCCTTCGTGAAGGGCTTCAAGCCGATCGGCGGCACGGCGATCGCCGACGCGCTCGCCGCCGGGCTGAAACTCGTGACCAGGGCCCCCGCCGCGGACGCGGCGGAGCCGGCCCGCCCCTGCTTCATCGTGTTTCTCACCGACGGCCTGCCGACGGTCGGCCCGACCGACGTGGAGAAGCTCGTCGCCGGCGTCACCGACGCGGTGGGCAAGCGGACGATCCGCGTCTTCTGCCTCGGCGTCGGCACCGACGTCAACACGCACCTCCTCGACCGGATCGTGCATGCGACCCGGGCCGCCAGCCAGTACGTGTTCCCGGGCGAGGACCTGGAGCTCAAGCTGGCGAGCTTCTACGGCAAGATCGCCAGCCCGGTGCTCACGAACCTCGAACTCACGGTCGAGGGGGCCGTGCGGATCTCGAAGATCCATCCGGGGCCGCTCCCTGACCTCTTCAAGGGGGAGCAGCTCGTCGTCCTCGGCCGCTACACGGGAAGCGGCCGGGCCACGCTCACGCTCACCGGCACGATGGCGGGGGAACCGCGCCGCTTCACGCTGACCAGGTCTTTTCCCGAGCAGGACGCCGACCGCGAGTTTCTGCCACGGCTGTGGGCCGTCCGGCGCGTCGGCCACCTGCTCGACCAGATCCGGCTGCATGGCGAATCGCAGGAACTCCGCGACGAGGCGGCGACGCTCGCCCGCCGGCACGGCATCGTCACTCCCTACACGTCGTGGCTGATCCTCGAGGACGAGGGCCGCCGCAAGGTGGCGGCCGCGGACCGCACGCTCCGCGAGTTCGACGCCGACCCGAGAAACCGGGCCGAGGCCGGGCGGATCTACGCGAAGGCCCAGGTGGAGACCAGCGGCGCCGGCGCCGTCGGCGATGCCCAGGCCTTCGACGCGCTCTCCAGGGCCGACAGGGCGTCGGCCCCGATGGCTGCCAATTCGCTCACCTTCAGGGGACAGGCCGGCCGCGAGGCAGGCGCGGCGGACGTCGTCGCCCGGGCTCTCGACCGCCAGCAGACCAACGCCATCGCCGGCCGGACGTTCTTCCAAAACGCCCACCAGTGGGTCGATGCCGGCGCGCAGGAGCGGCCCGCGGCCCGCCGCGAGCAAGTCCCCTTCGGCTCCGATGCCTACTTCGCCCTCCTCGACCGCGACCCGGCGGCGCCGCGCTGGCTGGCCCAGGGGCGGAACGTCGTCGTGCTGCTCGGCGACACGGTCTACGACGTCGTGGACTGAACATCCTTTGCCCTGGTCCCCCACAAGGAGAAGTGCCATGAAACGGGTCTTGTCGCTCGTCTGTTGCCTCCTGTTCGTCGCCGCCGCATGCGCCGCCGACACCGAGGAAAAAATCGCCGCCCGCAAGCCGCGGATCGAGGTCTGCTTCGTCCTCGACACGACCGGCTCCATGGCGGGGCTGATCGACGGGGCGAAGGAAAAAATCTGGGCCATTGCCAACGAATTGATCGCGGCCAGGCCGACGCCGGAACTGCGGCTGGCCCTCGTCGGCTACCGCGACCGCAGCGACGAATACGTGACGCGGATCAGCGACCTCACCGACGACATCGACGCGATCCACGCCCAGTTGATGAAATTCAGCGCCGGCGGCGGCGGCGACGGCCCGGAGTCGGTCAACCAGGCACTTCACGAGGCGGTGACGAAGATCGGCTGGAGCGGCGACCGGGACGTCCTCAAGATCGTGTTCCTGGTCGGCGACGCCCCGCCGCACATGGACTACGACCAGGACGTCCGCTATCCCGAGGTCTGCCAGATGGCCGTGAAACGCGACCTGGTGATCAACGCCGTGCAGTGCGGCGAGCAGGCCGACACGGCCCGCGTCTGGCAGGAGATCGCGAAACTCGCCGAGGGGAAGTACATACCCCTCGTGCAGACCGGCGGCATGGTGCAGATCGCCGCCCCGCAGGACGACGAGATCGCCCGGCTCAACCGCGACATCGGCGGCACGCTCATCGCCTACGGCCGTGCGGCCGACCGCAATGCGGTGCATGACAAGCAGCGGGCGGCCGAGGCGGCCGCCCCGGCGGCCGCAGCCGACAGGCTCGCCTTCAACGCCACCACCGGCCGGGTGGTGCAGGGGGGCGGCGAACTCCTCGACGCGATCGAGCGCCGCGAGGTCGATCTCGCCACCCTGCCGGCCGACGAACTGCCGGAGGAGTTTCGCGACCTGACGCAGGAGCAGCGCGAGGCCAGCGTCGCCGAGAAGCGGGCGGAGCGGAAGCGGCTCCAGGCGCGGCTCGACAAACTGCTCGCCGCGCGGGCCGAGCACGTGGCCGCCGAGCGTCGCCGGCTGGTGGCGGAAGGCAAGGCCGACGCCTTCGACGCCGAGGTGGCGAAGACCGTCCGCGAACAGGCCGGCCGCAAGGGGATCGAATACGGGAAGTGAACTGCCCCCCGGCCCCCGCTTGACACTTTGCTGCATGCACAATACATATTGATGCATGGTGAGGTGAATCATGCGAACAACGCTCGACATCGACGACCGGCTGCTCTCCGCCGCCCGGCGCCGGGCGGCGGAGAAAGGATCGACCCTGACGGCGTTCGTGGAGCACGCACTGGCCGCGGCGCTTGCCCGCCGACCTTGCTCCGACGCCCCCTACCGCCTTGCATGGAAAACGCATCGCGGCCGCACGCTTCCGGGCGTGGACGTGTCGGATCGTGACCGTCTCTTCGAGCGGATGGAAGGGCGGTCGTGATCGCCGTCGACACCAACATCCTCGTCCACGCCGACCGCGTGGAGTCGGCGTTCCATGCGGATGCCCTGCGGGCGGTGCGGCTCTTGGCCGAGGGAGACGAGGCGTGGGCGATCCCCATGTTTTGCGTCGGCGAATTCCTCCGTGTGGTGTCCCACGACCGGCTCTTCGATCCGCCCACGCCGGTTGGCGACGCGGTCGATTCGATGGACTCGCTGCTCGCCAGCCCTTCCGCCCGGCTCCTCGTGCCCGGCGACCATTACATGCGGTTGTTGCGCAATCTGATCGAGGCATCCCAGGTGCAGGGCAATCTGGTGTTCGATGCGCAAATCGCGGCCGTCTGCCTCGAGCATGGTGCGACGACGCTGCTCACCGAAGATCGCGACTTCGCGAGATTTCCCGGCCTGAAGCCCGTGACGCTGGCCGCGTTTCTTGGAAGTTGGCTCTGACTCGGCAGCGGACCGCCGCCAGTTTCGCCCCCGGTACGGAGCAGCGGTGAATCATGCGGTCTCGCTCCGGTTCACAGCCCGGCATCACGTTGCTCGTCGCCATCGGGCTGCTGCGTGCCCTGACGGCGTGCATCGGCCGGGCTGCGGAGCCGTTTCCAACGCCGTTCGACAGCGAGCGTGACGCGGCCGCCCGGCCGCTGCCGGCCGCCGACGCAGCGGCGGGAATGAAGGTGCCGGCCGGTTTTCGCGTCTCGGTGTTCGCGGCCGAGCCCGACGTCCTCAATCCCGTCGCCATGGCCTGGGATCCGCGCGGCCGGCTCTGGATCGCCGAGAACCACACCTACGCCGAGGCTCCCGTCCGCCTCGACCGCCGGCTCCGCGACCGGGTCCTGATCTTCACCGACACCGACGGCGACGGGCGGGCCGACGACCGGAAGGTGTTTCTCGACGACCTCCGCCAGCTGACCAGCGTCGAGATCGGCCACGGCGGCGTCTGGCTCCTCTGCCCGCCGCAGCTGCTGTTCGTCCCCGACGCCGATGGCGACGACGTTCCCGACGGTCCCCCCCGGGTCGTGCTCGACGGCTTCGACGTCACCGACGTGCACCACAACTTCGCCAATGGACTGCGGTTCGGCCCCGACGGCTGGCTCTACGGCCGCGCCGGCGGCGCCTGTCCCGGCCGTGTCGGCCCGCCGGGCACGCCGACGGACGACCGGGTGCGGATCGACGGCGGCATCTGGCGGTACGCGGTCCACGGCGGCCGCTTCGAGGTCGTCTGCCACGGCACCACCAATCCCTGGGGGCACGACTGGAACACCTTCGGCGACGGCTTCTTCATCAACACGGTCACCGGCCACCTCTGGCAGATGATCCCCGGCGCCCGCTATCCGCGGCACGGCACGCTCGATCCCAACCCCCACGTCTACGAGCCGATCGAAATGCACGCCGACCACTGGCACTTCGACGCCCGCGGCGGCTGGCAGAAGTCGCGGGACGGCGCCGCCAACGACCTCGGCGGCGGCCATGCCCACAGCGGGATGATGATCTACCTGGGCGACAATTGGCCGGCCGAGTACCGCGACCGGCTCTTCACCTGGAACTTCCACGGCCGCAGGGCCAACCAGGAGATTCTCGTCCGCGAGGGGAGCGGCTACGTCGCCCGCCACGGCACTGATCTGCTCGCCTCACCCGATCCGTTCTTCCGAGGGATCGATCTGGCATACGGTCCCGACGGCTCCGTGCTGGCGATCGACTGGAGCGACACCGGCGAATGCCACGAGTCCACCGGCGTGCACCGCACCAGCGGCCGGATCTTTCACGTCGCCCACGGACGGCCGGCGGCCCGCCCCGCCGCCGACCTGCGCGGCATGACCTGCGTGCAACTCGCCGATCTCGTGACGCATGCCAACGAATGGTTTCCGCGCCAGGCGCGGCTGCTCCTCGCCGCCCGCAGCCGCGCGAAGGCCGGTGCGACTGATCTGCCGGAGGCCAGGGACATGCTCGTGCGGTTCGTGCGGACCGGCGTGCCGCAGGTCGCCTGTCGGGCGCTGCTCACGCTCCATGCCTGCGGCGGCTGCGACCCGCCGCTGCTGCACGACCTGCTCGGCCACGACGACGAGCACCTCCGGGCCTGGGCCGTGCGGCTGCTCACCGACGACTGGCCGATCGACGGCATGCTCGGCCCGGCCCGGCTCTCCCCGGCCGAAGCCACCCGGATCGCCGCGGCCGCGCCGCGGGTCACGGCCGATCTGCGCCGCGTCGCGGCCGCCGACACGAGCGGCCTCGTGCGGCTCGCCGTCGCCTCGTCGCTCCAGAGACTGCCGCTCGAGCACCGCGCCCAAGTCGCCGCGGCGCTCCTCGCCCGGCCCGAGGATGCCGCCGACCACAACCTGCCGTTGCTCGTCTGGTACGGGCTGCTGCCCACGGTGGCCAGCGATCCGCTCCGCGCCGCGGAACTCGCCACGACCGCCCGCTGGCCGCGGACGCAGCGGCTCATCGCCCGGCGGCTCGCCGGCCTCGTCGACACCGCGCCCGTCGGCCTCGACCGACTGGTGGCCACCATCGCCGCGATCCCCGGCGGCGACGTCGAACGGAACCTGCTCGAGGGCATCGCCGCGGGGCTCGCCGGCTGGCGCCGGGCGCCGAAGCCGGCCGGCTGGAACACGGTGGTCGAGCGGCTCGGTGGCGGCGACACGGCGGTCGCGGCGATCGTCCATGACCTGTCGGCGGTGTTCGGCGACGGCCGGGCGCTCGACGACCTGCACCGGCTCGTGCTCTGCGAGCAGGCCGACGCCGGCCTGCGCCGCGCGGCGCTCGAGACACTCGTGCGGCAGAAGGACGACGTCCGCGAACTCTGCCTCGGGCTGGCGGGGGATCGCCGGTTTGCGGCGATCGCGGCCGAGGGTCTCGCCGCCAGCGACGACGCGGCCGCCGCGAAGGCGATCGTGGCCGCCTACGATCGTGACCGGGGTGCGGGGCGGCCGCGGATCGTCGCCATCCTCGCCTCGCGACCGTCGTTCGCCACGGTCCTGCTCGACGCCGTCGCGGCGGGAAAGATTCCACGGGGGGCGATCACGGCCTACGACCTGCGGCAGATGCGGGCCCTCGGCGACGACGCGGTCTCCGCCCGGCTGGACCGCGAGTGGGGCGCGGTCCGCGAGACGGCGGCCGACAAGCGACAGCGGATCGACGCCCTCAAGGAGCGGCTCACGCCGACGGTGCTGGCCGGCGCCGATGCGTCGCGCGGCCGGCTTCTCTACGACCGCAACTGCGGTCGTTGCCACCGGCTGTTCGGCGCGGGGGAAGCGATCGGCCCCGAGCTCACCGGTGGCAATCGCTCGAACATCGACTACCTGCTGGAAAACATCGTCGATCCCGGGGGCACGGTCGCTCCCGCCTACCGGATGTCGGTGCTGGAGATGACCGACGGCCGCGTCTTGAGCGGGCTGGTGACGAGCCGGGACGACAAGGCACTGACACTCGTGACGCCGACGGAGACGCGGACAATTCCGCGGAGCGACATCGAGGAGATCACGGTGACGAGCCAGTCGCCGATGCCCGAGGGAATGCTCGACGCCCTGTCGGCGGAGGAGATCCGCGACCTGATCGGCTACCTGATGCAGCCGGCGCAGGTGCCGTTGCCGTAGGTGGATGTTTTCGCGGCAGCGCTCGCGTGAGTTCCAGCCATGCCAGCCCAACCGCCCAACCCGCCGGTGGACGGCAGAAGTGAGAAGAATTCAGGAGCCGGGCTACGCCCGGCGACAGTAAGCCGGAGCCGACGCCGGGTCGGCGGCGACGGCGCGACAATTCGCCGGCGCGACAACCGGCGTGAATCGCGGCGGCCGCTACACTGACGCCCATGCGGGCAGTCGTACAGCGGGTGAGCGAGGCGAGCGTGACGATCGACGGCCAGTCCGTCGGCCGTATCGACCGTGGCCTGCTCGTCCTCGTCGGCGTCGAGCAGGGAGACACCCCGGCCGATGCCGAGTGGCTGGCCGGAAAGATTGCCGCCCTGCGGATCTTCGCCGACGAGGAGGGGCGGATGAACCGCGCCGTCGGCGACGTCGGCGGCGCGACGCTCGTCGTCAGCCAGTTCACGCTCCTGGCCGACACGGCCCGGGGCACGCGGCCGAGTTTCGTTCGGGCGGCCCGCCCCGAGGAGGCGGTGCCACTCTACGAGCGGTTCACGCAGGCCCTCGGCGACGCGGCCGGCCGGCCGGCCGAACGCGGCGTGTTCGCGGCCGACATGCGCGTGGCACTCGTCAACGACGGACCGGTGACGATCTGCATCGACTCGCGCCGCCGGACGGACGCCCCCCCATCCTCGCACTCGACCCCGGAGAGCCTCCCATGACAGCCCGCGCCTCCCTGCTCGTCGCCGCCCTGTCGGGCGGCCTCGCCGTGACCCTCGGCGCCTTCGGTGCCCACGGTCTCAACGACACGAAATACCTGGAGCAAAAGTATTCCGACCTGCCGGCCAAGACCGTGGCGGGCATGGAGGTGCCGGCGAGCTGGAAGTATTTCCGCGACTTCGAGACGGCGGTCCATTACCAGTTCATGCACGCGGCGGCCCTGCTCGCCTGCGGCCTGCTTCTCCAGCGGCGGCCGTCGCGGCTGCTTTCCGCGGCAGCCTGGTGCTTCATCGCCGGCATGCTGCTGTTCTGTGGCTCGCTGTACGTGCTCGTGATCGGCGGACCGCGCTGGCTGGGCGTGCCGTGGGGCGCGGTGGCGCCGCTGGGGGGGAGCCTGCTGATTCTCGGCTGGCTGGCGCTTGCCGGTCACTGCCTCAGCGACCGCTGACCGGCCTGCCGGAAGACGGTTCTCGGGTGCGCGTCAGGTGGCCACCGCGGCCAGCGGCAGCGTGAGCACGAACCGGGCGCCGCCATCGGGGGGCGGGTCGCTCACGAGGTCGCCCCCCATCTGCCGGGCGAGGCGGCGCGACAGCGCGAGGCCGAGGCCGACGCCGAGGCCTGCCTCTGCCGCGTCACGGGCACTCTTCCGAAACGGCTCGAAGAGCCGGGCCGCCTCGCGTGGAGCGATGCCCGGGCCGTGGTCGCGCATGGCGAGGGCGAGGTGCCGACCGCGCCGGCCGACGGCGAGCTCGATCTCCGCCGGCGTGCCGCCGCGGGCATACTTGCAGGCGTTGTCGACGAGATTGAACAGCACCTGCTCGACCGCCGCCGGATCGGTGAGCACGACCGCCTCCTCGGCAGCCGGGTCGATCGCGACCCGCCATGTGAAGCCCGCCTGTTCGGCCCGCTCCGCCGCCCGTGTGACGGTCCGCGCGAGCAGTTCCGCCACCGGCACCGGCCCGGTCCGCGACGCATGCCGGCCGCGTTCCAGCCCGGCGTAGGCAAGGACGTTCTCAACGAGATGCGTGAGCCGGTCGGCCTCCCTGCGGAGCGTCGCATGGCAGCCCTGCACCTCGCCCTCCGGAACCATTCCCTCCTCAAGCATCCCGGAGTAGAGCCGAAACGTCGTCAGCGGCGTCCGCAGTTCGTGCGTGACGCTCGACACGAACGCCGCCCGGCGCTCGGCGAGCGCAAGCACGCTCGCCAGGAGCGCGGCCAGCGCCGCGGCGGCGATGGCCATCGCGGTCCAGGCCGCGACGAGTGAGCCCCGCAGCGGCGACCAGCCGGCGGTCGGCGGGACAACGACAACGCCGGGCAGGAGCCGTGCCGGGATCGAGGCCAGCAGCCGCTGCTCACTTGCGGGGTCGGCATCGGCCGCCGGCTCGAGTCCGGCGTGCGGCAGGAGATCGGTGATCAAGGCGAGGAGTTCGCTTCGCAGGGCCGGCCAGTCGAGCACGCAGCCCTCGATCTCCTCGCTGCCGGGCTGAGTCGCGACCCGCCGGGCGAGAACGAGCGCATCTCCGACCCACAGCGCGGCCAGGGGCGCCAGCGGGGGGAGCGCGTCGGATGGCGCGTCGTCGCTCTGCACCTGGTTCAGAACCTGCTGCTGGAGCGTGTTCGCAGTTGCCGACCGGGCCTGAAACTCGACGCTGTTTCTGAACGTCTGCTGCCGTGGCCCCGCCAGTTGTTCCGGGTCGACGCGTTTGGGCGGCTGGTTGCTGGGCGCCGGAATCCCGACCGCAGGGGCGACCGGCAGCCGGGCCGCGAGCAGGGCGGTGTCGAACGCCACGCCCCCGGCCTTGGCCGGTGCCGCGGAGACGACCCGCGCTCGGCCGCTCCCATCGACGACGAACGCCTCCTTCACTGGCGGCAGCGGCCGCGTGCGGCGGACGTTCGCCGTCTCGCGGGCCACGAGCGCCCCGACCGCCGAGTCGATCCGCCACAGGGCGAGCCGGACGTTCTCCTCGACGGCCGCCTCGTCCCGGGCCGCGGCCTCCGCCCGGTCCGCCTCCAGCGCCCGCTGCGTCGGCACGACAAGCGCCAGCGCCGCGACGAGCACGCAGACCGCGTAGGCCGCCCAGACACGCCGCGGGGTCATCGCGTCTCCTCCACGCCGTCCGCAGCCCAGGCATAGCCCTGGCCGCGGACGGTGAGCAGCCGGCGCGGGCAGGCCGGGTCGTCCCGCAGTTTTTCCCGCAGCCGCATGACGTGCATGTCGATCGTCCGCGTGGCCATGCCCCGCGGGTCGAGCCGCCAGACCCGGCGCAGGAGTTCCTCGCGGCTGATCGCCCGGCCGGCGTTGGCGGCGAGGTAGGCGGCCAGTTCGACCTCCTTCTCCGAGAGTTCGGCCCGTCCGCCATCGGCATGCCGCACCTCGCGGCGGGCGAGGTCGATCACGAGCCCGTCGCAGGTGATCACGTCGACCGGCCGCGGCCGTTCCGGCGACCGGCGCAGCACCGCCTCGACGCGGGCCAAGAGCTCGCGCACACCAAAGGGCTTGACGACGTAGTCGTCGGCGCCGGCCGAGAGGCCGCCCACCCGGTCGTCCTCGGCGGCCCGCGCCGTAAGCAGGATGACAGGCCGCGTGGGCCGCGACTCGCGGACACGCCGCAGGATCTCCAGGCCGTCGCAGCCGGGGAGGACGACGTCGAGGAGCACGAGATCGAGCTCGGCCGACTCCGCCAGCGCGAGCCCGCGCGGCCCGTCACCCGCCTCGAGCACGTCGTAGCCCGCGAACCGCAGCGCCGTGACGACGCCGCGCCGGATGGCGGCGTCGTCCTCGACCACGAGCACGCGGCGGGCCGGGGCGGTCATCGCTTCGCGACTCTCCCCCCGCCTTCGGCCGCGGTGCCCGCGAACGGCATCCTCGTCGTGCGCACGTCGAGCAGTGGCTTGAGCTCGTGGACGTTCGTGTAGCCGTAGGCGTGGAGGACGTTGAACGTGTGAACGTTGAGCGCCGCGCCGGCGGTCTTGACGGCGAAGGCCTGCTCCTCGTTCTCGAAGTTGTTGTTGCAGTAAATCAGCACGCGGGTGTCCTTCGTGGGGATGACCTTGGCGAGCTCGGCCGCCGTGATGTCGGAGAAGTTCAGGTGCCGGGCGCCCCGGACGTGGAGCAGGTCGTACTTCTCCCGGCTCCGGGCGTCGAGGACGACGGTGTCGGGCCGGGCCGCCAGGGCGATGAATTCATCCTCGCTGATGCGGCGGCTCTGCCGCAATTGCTCCACCTCCGCCACGCCCGTGGCAAACCGGCGGTAGTCGATGCGGGGATTGCCCTCGTCGGCCCGGGCGGCCGGGCCGAGCAGGGCGGAGAGAGTTGCGGCCATGAGCGAGACGAAAGACCGGCGGACTGCGGGGCGGAACATGAGATGGCCTCCTGTGGCGAGGCGGCTGCCGGCACCCGCCGGCACGGGCCGCACCTGGAAAAGTATCGGTGCCCAGGGCCCGCCGGCGGGTAACGGCCGTGTAACGGCCGAGCAGAGGTGTCCGACAGGGCCTAGGCGGCGCGGCGGAATTCCTCGACCCGCGATGGCATCTCGAGCGTCTGCCCGCCGACCGTGCGGTAGACGTTCTCCACTCGGGCCGCCATGGCCGTCGGCGAGCAGATCGCGGTCACGCGCCGGCGAGCGGCCTCGCCATACGGCTCGAGGAGGTGCCGCTGGGCCGACAAGTGCCGGATCGTCGCGGCGAGCGCCGACACGTCCTCGCTCGGAAAAACCATCCCCTCCCGGCCGTGCCGAACGAGTTCCTTCATGCCTCCGGCGTCGCTGACCACGGGGCAGACGCCGAAACTCATCGCCTCGAGCAACGCCCGACACAGACCCTCGCTCCGGGAAGGCATCGCGAACAGGTCGAAAGTGACCGCCATTCCGCCCGCCTGGGGCTGATGGCCGGTCATCCGCAGGCGATTCTGCCAGCGGGCATCTCTCATCAGGCGACGGACCCGCCGGTCCCTGACCGCGCCCACGATCATGACAACCAGATCGGGGATGTCGCGGCACTCGAGCGCGGCGCGGAGCAGGATGTCGATGCCCTTCACCCTCCTGACCGTGGCAATCGAGCCGACGACGAAGGCATGCTCCGGGATGCCGAATCGCTCACGCAACTCCTGCCGGTCCTGCACGCGGAAACGCCGCGGATCGACGCAGTTGTAGATGACGTGGCAGGTCCGGCGGTCGATGCCCGCGGCCACGAGCCCATCGGCCACGGCCTCGGACTCGCATGTATGGGCGTCGACCCGCGGGGAGAGAAAAGTGACGTGATTGCCCAAGTCCCACTTGGAGGGGATCGAGGAGATGCCCCTGAAGGCGACGATCTCCGGGCGGCCACGCAGACCCGCCGTCCCGACGATCGCCGCCGCCAGGGACCGGGCGGAAAACGCGTGCATCACGTCGGGACGGGCGGCGGCGACGATCCTGCGCATCGCGAGGATCGCCCGTGGATCGAGCTTCGGCAGTCGGCGAATCGACACGAAGCGGTCCGTGCCCTGGGATGTGTCGAGACTCGATCGCGCATGCGGTTCGTGGGCGACGATCACGTCATTGCCGCGACGCAGCAGTTCTTCGGCGAGCAGCGGGGGCGGGTGCGCTATCAGCACTCTCATGAAGACGACTCGCAGGCGTGCGGAAACGTGCCGCGCGGGCACGGGGGAGGAACGTCCTTACCTAACCAGGGGCGTCGAGGCAAGATCGGGCGTTCGCCGGGTCTGCCTGCCGGGAGCTGATTCCTGGTCCTTCCGGGAGGTTTGTGGGCCAGGAGCCAAGAAGGGGGTGTTCCTGCCATGTCGCCGGGGCTGTGGAAGCAAGCGCAGGCATGGATGCCGAAGCGCAGCGGACATGCAGTGAACGGAGGCCCGCAGAGAACGGTCGGTGACATGGCAGGGACACCCCCGACCCACGGAAAAGCCCGATGGACCTGATTCCTGTGACACCCGGCGCTGCTGAATCCGTGAGGGGTTGGCCATGCCCCGAGAGGCGGCGCTGCCGGCACGTGAAGGCGGGCACCGATCCACCATGAGGCGGATGCGTCTGTCGAAAACGCGGCCAGCACCGCGTGAACGACGGCCTCGAGGCCTGGAGGACCGACGTGAACGCCCGACGATCTGGTCATGGACGATCCCGAATGTTCCCGGCGTCCTGTCGACCCGTGGATGCTCCCGGCAGGAACGGCCTTGAGCCCGCACCCGGCCGGCCCTACCCTCTGCGCCGCGGACCGGGCATCGCACGCACGCCGCAGGGAGGGTTCTTGTGACGAAGCATGCGCTCCGCGAGCTCAAGACCCTGACCCACGGCTGGCTGATCCGCTGCGGCATCGACATCCGGCGGGTGCGGGCCGATCGCCACGTGCTGGAGAGACGGATCTTTCCCTGGCTGCTCGCGGCACCCGATTACCGCCGCATTCTGTTCGTCGGCTGCGCGTGGTACACCCTCCACTACCCGCGGCTGTTTTCCGCGCGGGAGTTCTGGACGATGGAGTGCGATCCGCTGCTGGCACGGTTCGGCGGCCGGCGGCACGTCGTCGATTCATGCGTTCGGGTCGGCAGCCATTTCGCGGCGGAATCGCTCGACGTGGTGGTGTGCAACGGCGTCTACGGTTTCGGCCTCGACGACGCCGCGGCGCTCGACGACTCGCTGCGGGGGTTCCACGACGTGCTGCGTCCGGGGGGGCTGCTGCTGTTCGGCTGGAACAACGTCGACGCCCACGACCCGTTGCGGCTGGCGGAGCGAAACTGCTTCGCGGGCTTCCGGCATGTCCGCGCTGGTCCGCTCGGCGCCGGGCGGTGCGAGATTCCCGGCCGCAATCGCCACACGTTCGAATTTCTCGAACGACTGCCGCGGGCGGCAGCCGCCTAGACCGCATCCGGCTGTGGTGGAGCGTTGGCTGGAGGGCGGCGTGGCTGGCACGTGAGCGAGTAAACGTAGCCGGCAGCGGGTGAACGAAGGGCCGGAGGCCCGCAGACAACGGCCGGTGACATGGCAGGGACACCTCCGACCCACGGAAAAGCCCGATGGACCCACTCCGGGATCATCAGCGAGCCCCCATTCTCTCGGATACGGCGGAGCCGACGCCGGTCAGGGGCAGCCGTCCACGAAGGCGATCCACTCGCCGTCGGCCGTGCGGTGCGGATCGATGTGATGCATGCACGACCCGTTCCAGCCGGAGCCCGCCGGGGCAAGGAGCGGCTGCGGCGACCAGGGCCGTTCCGCGAACCAGGTCGCCGACAGATGCGTCACGCGCCAGGCGCGCAGCTGGTGCCCGTAGCGGGCGACGTTGTCCTGGGCGAAGCGAATCACGTGGCCGTCCAGCACGACCGGCCGGCCGCCAGGGCGGGCGGCACCGGGCGCATGGAAGCGGAGGCACGGCCAGGCGTGCGACCTCCACGGACCGAGGGGATGCTCGGCGTGGAACAGTCGTAGCGCGTAGGACAACCAGCCGGCAAACAGCCACCAACGTCCCTCGTGGCAGACCATCGAGGCGTCGAAGAACTTGCCGCGGAGGATGGTTCGCACGGGCTGCCAGCGGGTTGGAAACTCGACCGCCCGGTAGATCGTCACGGCCCGGGCCCGTTTCGATTCGGGCATCATGAAGATCTCACCGCCGTGCTCGAAGACGAACGGATACGACAGGTGGTGCCCCGCATCGAGAACGATGCCCAGCGGCTGCCAGTGGAGCAGGTCACGGCTGCTGGCGGCCGCGATCACGGCGTGGGGTGAATCCCGCAGGCACATCTCGAAAAACAGATACCAGGTGCCATCGACGCGGATCGCGAACGGATCGGCTGCCATGGTGCCGCCGAACGGCGCCAGATCGTGCTCGCAGACGATCGGATTGCGGACGCCGGCCGGTTCCGTCAATGCGTCGAGCGACCGGCCGCGGATCAGGCCGACGCTCCAGTTCGTCGTCGCTCGCGCATCATTCGCGGCCGTCGCCAAGCGGCACCATCCTGCTCTTCCCGACTCGGGCGGATTCAGCGGACACCGCGACGAGAGTAATCGCGAGGGCTAGAACCGGGCAAGAATTCCCGTGCCGCCTCACTCCTTCACCTCCAGGCTCACGCTCGCCGAGTGGGCGTTGAACTCGGGGGCGTAGCGGCTCTGGATCCTCGCGAACCCGCTCGATGCCGTGCCCCGGTGGGCCGCCCGCAGCGAATACTCGAAGACGTGCGTGCCGCGCGGCAGCCGCTCGAAGAACAGCTGCGTCGACGCGTCGCGGATCGCCACGTACCAGGCCGCCCCGTCGCCGTACCGCCAGCCCGAGAGCACGTCCACCGGCTCGGTGATGCTCGGCCGGTGGTCGGCGAGCTCCAGAAACTCGTAGTCGCGGTCACTCGTCACCACGAGCCGAACGACGAGCTCGTCGCCGAGGGCGACTTTTGCCTCACCTCCCTGCTTGACCGGCACGAGCTCGGGCCCGGACTTCGTCATCCGCTTCACGAACAGCTGCTTCTCGATGGACAGTTCCTCGCGGCCCGCCGCCGGCACCTTCGAGATGTCGTCGAGGTACTGCCAGTGGACGCCGCCGAACGCCAGCCCCTTGTCGGGCTTCGTGACCGTGATCGTCGCCATCTCCGGCTTGATCTCGCGGCGCGTGAACCGCTCCTCGAAGAAGCCGGTGCCGGCCTCGACCTTCGCCGGCTCGACCCGCTCGCCGCCGACGTCCACCGTGACGAGTTCCTGCGAGCCGAGCAGGTCGGTGCCGCGGCCGAGGAGCGCGCTGACTGCATCTGCAGTGGTGCGGCCGTTCTTCCAGCGGCTCGTCCGCTTCTGCGAGAGCAGCCAGACCTTCATGGCTTCGACCGCATCCTTGTCGCCGGCCACCTCGTCGAAGGCCTCGATGAGGATCGCCTGCGACGCGATCGGGGCGTAGTGCCAGCTCCACCAGCCGGGATGCGGGTCGCGCCACCACATCCCCTGCCACGACTCCTTTTCCGCGCCCGGCTTGACGTCGGCATCGACCGCCCGTTGCTTGAGGCTGTCGATGATGGAAAGTGCCGTCTGCTTGTCGCCCGAGCGGGCCAGTGCGATCGCGAGCTGCCCCTGCGGAAGCCGGCCGTCGATCTTCATCCAGCACTTTTTGGCGACGTCGAAGGCCCACGTGATCGCCGCGGCCGCCTCCCCCTGGGGCGGCGCGTCCTGCGTGAAGAAGCTCCGCGCGTAGAGGGCGTAGACGCCCAGCGGCGTGAGCACGATCTGGTCGCGCTTGCCCGCCCAGAACTTCTCCGCCCGGCGCTTCTCCTCGACGAGCCGGCCGTCGAGCCAGGGGATCGTCTCGAGGGCCGGCTGGACGTCGATCTTCACGCCGGACGCCCGGAGCCGGCCGAACCCGGCCACGATGCCGAGCGTGACACTGTCGCAGGTCCGCCCGCCGGGGAACCACGGCCAGCCGCCGTCGCCGTTCCGCAAGCTCGCCAGCCGCGTGAGTGCGGCCTGCGTCTCGTTGCCGGCCCGCGTGGCGTCAAAGAGGAGCGCGATCCGGGCCCGCGCCTCCTTCTCGTCCACCGCGTCGCGGACCCACGGCGTCTCGGCGAGGAGCGTCTTCACGAGATCGGTGTTCTTTTCGAGCGGACTCTCGAGCGCCGCCGTCCCCTTCCACTGCTCGAAGATCCTCCCAATCCGCGGGTCGCTCGTGGCCAGGTGCCGGGCGAGCGAGTTGGCGTACAGCCGCGTGAACAGCGCCTCCGTGCTCTCGTCCGTCTGCTCCATGATCGAGGGCAGGGCGAGGACCGCATACCAAGCCGGGTTCGACGTCGCCTGGACGACGAGCGACTGGCTCTGGATGTCGGTGCCGGCGGCAGGGTCAGCGGTTTGGGCCAGCCGGTCGAGCGACACCTTTCGCGTGCCCGGTCCGCGGATCGTGACGGGCACCGATTCACTGACGAGGACTTTTCGCGGGAGGACCGGAATCAGGGCCTCTTCGCCGTCGGCGGCCTTGCCGGCGGAGCCGGTGGCCAGGTAGCGGAGGGCCTCGGTGCCGTCGGCCACCTTGACGGTGAACACGACCGGCTTCGATTCGCCGGCGGCGATATCAAAGGCCTTGCTCGACTCGCCGACGATCAGCCCGGCGCGGTCGGCGTCGGTACGGGCGTCGGCGAGGGAAAACTTCACCGTGCCCGCGAGCCGGCCGGTGGACTTGTTGCTGACCTTCACCGGGATCTGCACGACGTCCCCCTCGCGGAGGAACCGGGGCATGACCGGCTCGACCATCAGGTCTTTTACCGACACGCATTCAGCCACGATTGATCCGCTGCGAAGCGCCGCGTCGTGGGCGAGGCCCTTGAACTGCCAGGTCGTGAGCGTGTCGGGGAGCGTGAACTCGATCGACACGACGCCGTCCTTGCCGCTCGAAAGCGTCGGCAGGAAGAACGCCGTCTCGACGAGGTTTTTCCGTGGCGGCGGGGCCGCGGCGGCGGGGACCGCCGGGCCACCGGGGCCTTGTGGGTCGCCCGCCTGGAGTTTGTCGGCTTCATCGACTAGTCCGGCACGGGCCGCGTTTGTATTGACCGAGGCTTTCCTCGGGGCCCCGGGTACCGCTGCTGCGGCATCCATGGCCAAGGCTCTGAACTCAAGACCGGGTTTCGCCCCTTGCCGCATGAGCATCCGGCCGCCCCCGCCAGGGCCGCCCTCCCATCCCATCGCCGGCGTGCCGAAGGGATCCCGCAGCACGCGGTAGGTCAGCTGCGGCACACCCACCTGCGGCACGTCGAAGTGACCGAGGACGTGATTGAACCCCTCGCCGCGATTGGTGAACGAGATGTTCAGCCAGCTCGACTCACGGCGGAACATTCCCATGAGGTCGCCCGGCCAGGCGTGGGCGGCCAGCGCGTCGAGCGACTGGTCGTAGGCAAGCGCCAGGAACTCGGCCGCGACGGGCGCGGCCGGCCCGGCCACCGGATCGGCGACGCTCATGATCTTCGCCCGCCAGATTTCCTTCGCCCCGGGCTCGAGCCGGCGGGTGAACCGCTCCCACTCGATCGCGAGTTTTTTGTTCGTCCACGGCACGTCGATCGTGCGGTTCTCGGAATGGATCCGGCCGTCGCGGACCATCCACGCCCGCACGGTGAACCCGCCCCGATGGGCATCGGTCACCTTCAGGCTCACCGGCCACTGCGTCCGCCCCGGCTCGGTCCAGTACCGCGCGAGCGTCTTGCCCGCCTGCACGATCTCGACGAGCGCCCGCCCCTTCGCATAGCCAGTGCCGATGAACGCTGAAAACTCGCCAGTCGGCTCGATCGACTGCTTTTCAGCCTTGAGCACGAACGCCCGCTTCACGCCGTAGCGGTCGGCGGCCGGATCGACCACCTCGATCACCTGCTCGGCCTTCACCGCCGGCACGGCGCCGGCTGCCGGAATCTCGAACACCGCCTTGTAGATGCCGGCCGGCAGGTTCGCCGTCGCCTCGGCCTTTCCCGTGGCCTTGTCGGTGGCCACCTTCTGCGTGAAGACGGCCTCCCCCGCGGCCCAGGTCTGCGGGTTGGCAGGGTCGGGTTCGACCGGCCGGGCCACCGCCGGGCCAACGTCGCGGCCACGGCCGCGGAACGGCCGCGGCATTCCGCCCGGGCCGCCAAGCAGGTCGCCACGCGCCACCTCCGCCGGCTGCACGAGCCGCGACACGGTGAGCGTGCCGGCCGCCGCGCAGGGCTGGCCGTCGAGCGTGGTCGTGCCGATGGTGAGCTTCACGGCCGCGGGCTCGCCGCGGACGACCGCCTGCCACTCCCCGGCCGACAGGGTCGCCTCGACGTCGGTGTAGCCGACGCTCACGCTCCGCGTGTCGCTGCGGGTCTCGCCGCTCGTGTCCGTGACGTCGGCCACGACTGCGTAGGTGAAGACCGGCAGCGACTCCTTCGGCACCGTGCGGTCGGGCTTCGCCGTGAACGTGACCGTGAATTTTCCTGCGTCGTCGCTGACGGCCGTGCCCCGGGCGATCCGCTGGCCACCCGCGTCGAACGGCAGCCAGGGGAAGAACCAGCGGCACCAGAAGGGCCAGCGGACCTGCCGCGTGACGTGCCATTTTACCTTTGCACCGGAGACGGGCAGGCCCGTGTAGGTCGTGGCCGTGCCGGAGAGCACGACGTCGCCGCCGAGCGGCGGGCTCTTCTCTGGCGCCGCGAGCTTCACGAGAAACTTCGGCCGCTTGTACTCCTCGACCCGCACACCCACCGCGCCCCCGAAGCCGTTGTTGCCGGGCGCCTGGGCCTGGATCGACCACTGCCCCGGCAGCGCCCCGGTCGCAATCGGAAAATTGCCGGCGAACGAGCCGTTGGCGGAGGTCTTGTGGGTCGCCTTGGCCACCTCGCGGCCGTTGGCATCGCGGAACGTGACGACGATCTCGCGGTCGGCGACCACGCGATACTCGGCCTTGGCATGGTTCCCCGCGCAGGCGATCCCCTTGTAGTGGACGATCTGGCCGGGGCGATGGATGCCGCGGTCGGTGACGAGCACGAGCGTCTGGAAGGCGGTCGATTGCTCGTGTCTCCAGACACGAGTCGGATCTGTAGCGGCAGTGTGCCGCTTGCCGCCAAGCTCGGCCGTGGCCACGACGACGAGTTCCTTCTGATTCGGAACGTTGACGTCGTAGCGGCCATCCTTGTCGGTGGTGGCGGTGGCGGTCTCGGTGAACGACGGCGGACCACCGCGCTCGCCACGGACGAACGCCTTGACCGTCGCCCCGGCGACCGGCTCCCCGGAGGCGATGTCGACGACGTGGCCGGCAAGGCCGGCCGCATGCGGATTCTGCTCCGACACGATCGCCAGGTTCGTGACGTGGATCAGCGTCACGAAGACGACGTTGTCCTGCTCGCCAAAATTTTCCTTGTGGCTGGCGATGACCCAGTAGGCCCCGGGCTCGAGACCCTGGGCATCGAACGCGGCCGCCACCGGGATGTCCTGGTGCCGCTGCCGGTAGTCGGGCGTGGCGGGCAGGTCGGCGGCGTGCTGCTTCACGGCCGGCAGGGCGAGGATCGCCTTGCGGTCGGCGTCGTCGATCCAATTGCCGTGCAGCTTGCCCGCCTTGAGCCGGCCGGGAAAATCGGCCTTCGCCAGCCGGAGGTGAACCTTGGCAATGTTCCGGTAGGTGACGCGGACGACCGGCCACGGGTCGGCCCAGGAGGATTCCGTCGCGAGCGAAAGATCGCGGCTCTCGATCTGCGCGACGAGGTTTTTGCACATCGCGCCGCCGGGGCTCTTGGGGTGCGCCTCCGCTCCGGCCAGCGCGATTTTTCGAGCCTCGACCATGTCGCCTGGATCCCCCTGCCCGTCCCCTTGCTGGATCAGGCTCGCGAGGTGAAAGCGACCAAGCGCCGCGGTCTCGTGGTCGCCGGCCCGCTCGATGAAGCCGCGCAGGGCCTTTTCCTTGCGGTCGAAAAGATCGGCCGGTTCGCCCGTGGGCACAACCGCGCCGCTTGCCCACTGGATCCGGTCGAGGTCGGCGGCAAGAAAGGCCGTCCGGTCGGCATCGCCCTTGTGGAAGGCGAGGAGGTCGCGATACAGGCGGATGGTGTCGAGCAGCGGCGAATCGGTGTCGGTGACCTTCTTGGCGGCCTCCGGCTGCCACGCGAGGAATTCCTCGGCCGTGCCGAGGGCGGGCGCGTCGGCGTCGATCTCGAACGCGTCCTCCGGGGCCACGAGCCCGCGCTCGCCGGAACTTGAAAACTCGATCGCGTCGCGGACGATCACGTCCCACACGGTGGGGCGATAGGCGTCGGTCATCGTCCCCTTGTCGATGATCGCCGACCACTCGGCGACCGGGAGTTTTTGGAGTGCGGCCCGCTCAGGACTCCCGGGTGCGCCGACGGCCGCGGCGAACCGCTTCCTGATCTCGGCGACGATCGCCGGCAGGTCCCATTCGGCGATCTTGGCGAGGTCCTTGGCATCGGCGCCTCCCTGCGTCCGCTGCTGATACCGCCAGCGGTTCGCTTGAAAATAGCCCCAGGTCCAGTTGGCCCGGATGGCCTCGAGCACGCCCCTGGTCTCGGCCGGCGCCTTGTCGATCGCGGCGGCAAAGCGGAGCACCCGCTCGGGGTCGTCGTCGGGCCGGTCCTCCGTCTCGGTGAGCACGCGCGTGGCGATCGCCCGGGCGGCCTCGGCCCAGGCCTTGTCCTTGATGGCCGAGGCCTCGACGCCCGCGAGGGCCTGGAGGGCGGTTTTTGGCTTCCGCTCCTCGAGCGCCTTGTCGACCGCCTTCCAGGCCGCGGCCCGATCGGCGGGGGGAACCGCATCGTCACCGACGGCGAAGGGACGCATCAGAATCGGGCCTCCTGCGAGCAGGCCCACCATGGCGATGGCGGCGGCGAGCCGGCGTGATGCGATGGTATGGCGCGGGTGACGGTGGGGAAACATCTGGGTCTCCGGCAGAGGTGTGCGGCCCGGTCAGCCGGGCTGGGTCACTATACGGAATCGAGGCCTGGCCGACCCTTCGATGCGCGGCCGGAGAAAAAGGTTCCCGGGCGCCTGCCGCGGCTGATGGCAGTGATTCAGCCGGTCGGATGGCATGCTCGGCTGCGCCCAACACGCGCGGGGCTGCCTGGGCCCGCTCGCCGGACGTTCGCCTCGGCCCGCTCGCTACCGCGGCGGCTGGTCGTCGTCCATCGTGCTGATGTAGCTGCGCAGCCGCTCCAGCTCGTCGGTCACGTGCCGCAGCTTGAGCATGTTCTCCACCCGCTTCACGAGCTCCACCCGGTTCACCGGCTTGGAGAGGAAGTCGTCGGTGCCCGCCTCGACCGCCCGCTCGATGTCACCGAGCTCGCCGAGGGCCGTGACCATGAGAATCATGATCGGGCTCGTGGCCGGATTCCCCTTGAGCCGCTCGCAGACCTCGAAGCCGGAGAGCTTGGGCATCATCACGTCGAGAAGGATCACGTCGGGATGAAACGCCGCCACCTTGTCGAGCGTGTCGCTGCCGTCAACGGCCGTGGCGATCTCGCAGTCGATGTCGGCGAGGTACGCCTCGAGGAGCTCGCGGTTGGGCTCGTTGTCGTCGGCGATGAGGACGCGGCTGCGCCGCGGCTCGGCCGCGGGCTTGTCGGTCGCCGTTCGGCGTTTGGTCATCGCAGAGTCCCCGGAATGCGTGGATGCACGGGCTGTCTCGGCCGCCGTCACGGCGCCTCGAAGAGCGACTGGCTTTTCACGATCGCCAGGTCGTCGGGAAAAGTGTGGAATGCCTGCACGATCAGGCCCCGCGGCCGGGTCTCGACGTTGATCCAGCTCAGGGCGCCCAGTGTCAGTCGCCCCCCGGATTCGAAACGGTGGAGCAGGCCGCGTTTCCGCCCCTCCCCGGCGAGCTCCTCCTGGAAGGTCCAGAACACCTCCTGGTCCACCGTCTCCAGCTGGAAGCAGGTCTGATAGCAGGCTCCGCCGCGGCACTCCAGGCGGTCGCTCCGCTCCCCCGCGATCCGGTGCGAGATCAGCCGGCGCCGCTGCGGCAGCGGCTGCTTCTGGCTGGCGGCCAGTTCCGTGAGGATCAGGCCGTCCTTGCGCCACGTCACGAGGTGCCCGGCTTCCGTGATCGCGACGCTCGCTGAGTAGGAGCCGCGGTCGATCGTCCGGCCGGCGCGGATCTCGAACAACTCCGGGTGCAGCACGCGGCCGTAGAGCTGGAAGACGAGATCGGCGACGTGGGGGCGAACCGAGAGCACGATGCAGACGACTCCGACACGGACGGTGGGGCGGACGCGATGCCCGCGGCAACCCGCCGCTCCCGAGTCCCGAGTATAGGGGGACGCCGCACACCCCACCAAGCCGCCGGTGAAACGCCGCGGGCCGCAGCGCGAACGATGGCGCACGGCTGGCGACAACGTGCTCACCCAAGCCCTACGAGCATGTCGTAGACGGCGTGCGTGCCGGCCGCGATCCCGAAGCCGCGGCCGAGGAACAGGCCGGCGAAGAACAGGCCGGCGATCGCGCGGAAGGTGAAACTGTAGGGATTGAAGTTGTCGCCGAGCGGGCCGACGTAGTGCGCGGCGCTGAACAGCAGACTCGAGACCACGAGCCCGCCCAACGCGGCCCGCGGCTCTGCCATGCCGACGCGGGCGAACACCCAGGCGATCGCCGGCAGCAGCAGGAGCCGGAAGAGCACCTCCTCGTAGAGACCGGCCCCGCAAAAGGCGATCAGGCGGCTGAAAACGCCCTCCTGGCCCGCCGCGGCGGCCAGCGGCCAGAGCCGGTCCTGAAGCCGGGCGATGGCGATGAGCGCCACGGCCCAGAGCAGGCACTCCGCGGCCATGCCCGCCAGGACTCCCGGTGAAAATCGCCACCGGTCGTGCTCCACGTGGTGCCAGGCGAGGAGCCCGACGACCGTCAGGACGGGAAGCAGGAAATACGAGCCGAAACCGAGGGCGTCGAGCAGTTGGCGGAGCCAAACGTCGGCGCCATTCCGCGGCGAACCGCGGCCGAGCAAGAGCACGCCTCCTTCGTAGGCGAGCACGAGCGGCAGCGTGAAAACGAGGCTCGTCAGCGGCGTGCGCGACAGCCGCCAGTAGGTGTCGGCGGGCGGCTCCGACGACGCACCAGCGGCCGTTGCATCGGATAATTCCGCAGCGGATGACGACCCGATCGTCGCGAGCAATTCCTCGATCGAATCGGAATCGTCTCCCGATGGCGACTGCACTGCTGTCATGAAAAAAAATTTGCCGGCGCGGCCACTGGTTTCACGGCCGGTTTTAGCATGCCGCGAACCGGAGTGGTTCGCGTTGCCATGGCGTGTCCTTGACAAGAACCGACCGCTCCACAGAATGCCCTTTCATCGCGTTGACCGGTCGAGCGGACGTCGGTGTCGGTCACAACGCGAAACCACTGCGAAACGTCGATCACAGAAATCGTACCACTCCCATCCGTTGCCGCGGCATCGGCAGGCTCGGGGGACTTTGACGGCGAATTTGGGGGGCGACGACTTGAGGGATCGACAGTCGACGACCTTGGTCGTGGCCTGGATGTCCCCCCCGCATTTCGCCGTGTCCGCTGTCGGGGGGCTTCGTATCCCGTGATGCCGCGGCGGGGGCCGGGAGTGGCTCCGCGTGGCCGGGAACCGGTAGAATCCTTCGGTTCAGTTGGCGGGCGCAGGAACTCCCATGGCACGATGCCTCATCGGATGCGGCTCGAATCTCGGCCGCCGCCGCGAGCAGCTCGATCGGGCGGTCGAACTGCTGCGGTTCATGCCCGGTGTCTCCGTGCTGGCCGTCAGCCGCTATCGGGAGACGCGGCCCGTCGGCGGCCCCGCCGGTCAGCCGCCGTTCCTCAACGGCGCCTGCCTGATCGAGACGGGCCTGCCGCCGCATGACGTGCTGGGAATGCTCGCCGCCGTGGAGAACACCCTCCACCGCGAGCGGACCGAGCACTGGGCTCCGCGGACGCTCGATCTCGACCTCCTCCTCTACGACGAGGTCGTCCTCGACACCCCGCATCTCACGCTTCCCCATCCGCGGATGATCACCCGGCGATTCGTGCTCGAACCGGCCGCCGAGATCGCCGCCGACCTCCTCCATCCCGTCGCGGGCTGCTCGGTCCAGGCCCTGCTCGACAACCTCTCCCGCCCCCATCCGCTCGTCGCGATCGTCGGCGCGCCGGGCAGCGGGGCGCCGGACGTCGCCGCGGCCGTGGCCGACGCGGTCATGGCCCGCGCGGTGCACGCGCCGCTACCTCTGCCCGCGATCGCGCCGGCCGGCAGCGCCGCCTGGCGCGACACGCTCGCCGCCTGGGAGCAGACGCTCGACGGCCTCGACTGGCTCGACGACCCGCACGGCACAATCGCCGACTTCGCGCTCGACGCGCTCCGCATCGCGGCCGACGAACTCCCGGCGGCGGAGGCGGCCGGGTTCGACGCCGAACTCGACAGCGCGCTGGAGCGGACCGTGCCGCCGCAGGTGGCGATTCTGCTCCGGGCCGACGCGGCCCTGCTCGGCGAACGAGCCCTCGACCACGACCGGCGGACGGCGGCTTTTCTGGCGGGCGGCTCGGCGACGACCGTCGCCACGCGGGCAGCGGGCCCGCTGGTCGATGCGTCACCCGACGCCGTCGTGGCCAGGTTGCTTGCGGTTCAGGACCGCCTGGCACGGGCGCTGCACCGGCCCGACCTGCCGCGGCGGCCGCGGGCCGTGATGACCATCGATGCCACCGACCTCACGCGGGCCACGGCCGAGGCGACGGCTGCGGTCGAGGCGATGCTCTGATGGCCGCGACGCCGCTCGTCGTCACCGAACCGGCAACGATGCGGGCAGCGGTGCTCGCGGCGCGAGCCGCGGGACGGCGGGTCGGGTTCGTGCCCACCATGGGCGCGCTCCACGAGGGGCATGCGCGGCTCGTCGCCGCGGCCGCGACTGACTGCGTCGATGTTGCCGTGTCGATTTTCGTGAACCCCACGCAGTTCGCTCCCGGCGAGGACTTCGACCGTTATCCACGCACGTTCGCCGCCGACCGCGACCTGCTCGCAGCGCACGGCGTGCGCTGGATCTACGCTCCCGACGCCGCGGCCGTCTATCCACCCGGCGACGCCACGCGGGTCGTTGTCGCCGGGCCGGCGCTGGGCTTCGAGGGGGACGTCCGCCCCGGACATTTTTCCGGCGTCGCCACCGTCGTCTGCCGGCTGTTCCTCGCCGTCCCCGCCGACGTGGCCTACTTCGGCGCCAAGGACTGGCAGCAGACGCTCGTCGTGCGCCGGATGGTCGCGGACCTCGGGCTGCCGATCGAGATCGTCGTCCGGCCGACCATCCGCGAGGCCGACGGGCTCGCGCTGAGCTCGCGCAACCGCTATCTCTCCGCGGCCGACCGCGGCCGGGCGGCGGCGCTGGCGGAGAGCCTCGCCGAGGCGGCGTCTCTCTGGGAGCAGGCCGCCACGCCGACCGCGATCGGGGCCGCGATGCGAGCACGACTGGTAGCGGCGGGTGTGGCGGTCGACTACGCGGTCGTCGTCGATCCCGAGTCGCTGGCCGCCGAGGTGAACGACGCGGTCGGTGCCGTGGCCCTCGTCGCCGGCCGGCTGGGCACGACGCGGCTCATCGACAACCGGCTGCTTCCCCCGCGGCGGACAGAGCGACGATGAGATCGACGCTGTTTCACGTGCCGCTCGAGGTGGACGGCGTGCCGCTCTTTGGCTGGGGCCTGTTGGCGTGCGTCTGGGCCATCGTTGCCTGCTGGGTGATCGCGCGGGCCGCACGGCGCGAGGGGCTCGTGACGGCGCTCGCCGGGCTCGGCCTGCCGCTGGCCGTCGCCGGCGCGGTGATCGTGTGGGGACTGCCGGCCATCGCCGACGACGCAGGCCTGCCGATCCGCGGCTATGGCGTCATGCTCCTCGTCGCCGCGGCCGCCGGAACGTGGCTCTCGGTGCGGCGCGGGGCCCGGCTCGGCTTCGACGCCGACACGATCATCGGCTTGGGCATGGAGATTTTCCTCTGGGGCATCGTCGGCGCGCGGCTGTTCTACGTCGTGCAATACCGGGCCGCCTTCTTCGACGCCGGCATCGTGGCCGCGATCCCACGGATCCTCAACGTGGCGCAAGGCGGGCTCGTCGTCTTCGGCTCGCTGCCCACGGCGGCGCTGGCCGCCTGGCTGTTCGCCAGGCGCCGCGGCCTGCCGATCCTCCGCCTCGCCGACTGCATCGCGCCGGGCCTGCTCCTCGGGCTGGCGATCGGCCGGGTCGGCTGCTTTCTCAACGGCTGCTGCTACGGCGGCCCCTGCGACCTGCCCTGGGCGGTCAGCTTTCCGCCCGACAGCCCGCCGTGGCTCGACCAGCAGGCGCGGGGCCTGCTGCCCGCGATCGCGGCCGGCGGCCCCCGGCCGTGGAGCCTGCCCGTCCATCCGGCGCAACTCTACGCGGCGATCGACGCCGCGCTGCTGGCCGCGCTGGCGGTCGCGGCGACGCCCTGGCTGCGGCGCGACGGCGAGGTGTTCGCGCTGGTGCTCACGCTCCACCCCGTGTCGCGGATGCTCCTCGAGGCGATCCGCGTGGACGAGCCGCCGCTGTCCGCCTTCCTGCCGCTCTCTATATCCCAGGCGATCGCCGTCGTGCTCCTGGCGCTGGCGGCGGCGCTGTGGTGGTGGATTGGCCGACAGTCCGGGAACGCGGAGGGGCATGACCGCCGGGACAGGCCGCGGGGGTTTTGAACGCCGCGGCCTCCCCGATACCCTTTGTTTTTCCACGAGTTTTTTCCGGCGGGAACCTTTTTCCGTCCGACTGCATCCATACATCAGGGCAGACGCACGTGGTCCCGCACACCGACCCAACGCGAGCAGCCCCGGTCAGCGGCCCCGCCGCCACCGACCGGGAACTCGTCGCCGAGGCCGTGGCGGGGGATCGCGCCGCGTTCGCGGTGCTCGTCGAGCGCCACCAGGGGCGAATCATCTCGCTGCTGGAGCGGTTCACCGGCTGCCGCGAGCAGGCCCTCGACCTTGCCCAGGAAACCTTCGTCTCGGCGTACCGCAAACTCTCCTCGTTCGAGCACCGCAGCGAGTTCTCCACATGGCTCCATCGCATCGCCTGCAATCACGCGGCCGCGTTTCTGCGCAAGCGCCGCCGGCCGGCGACGATCGATGCCGCTCCCCACGGCGCGGCCGCGAGCGGCGTGCCGGAGCCGGAGGCGGCGGGGACGTCGGTATCGGCGCGGCTGGAGCACGCCGAACTTTCCGCGCGGCTCACGGCGGCGCTCGGCCGCTTGGACGACCGCTACCGCGAGGTCGTGGTCCTCGCCGACATGCACGAGGCGAGCTACGAGGAGATCGCCGCGACGCTCGACATACCCCTGGGCACCGTCCGCAGCCGGCTGCACCGCGGACGGCTCGAGCTGCGCCGGCTGCTGGCCGACTGGATCGCACGCGAGGAGCAGGATGAACGACGAGACTGACGGCCGGACCATCCGCGCCGACGACCCGCGACTGAGCGAATGGCTCGATGGCCGGCTGCCGGCCGCCGAGGCCGCCGAGGTGGCCCGGAGCGTGGCCGCGTCGCCGGAACTCGCGCGGGTCGTGGCCGAACTGCGCCGGGTCAAGGCGCTGCTCGCCGCCGCGCCGACGCGGCCGGCACCGGCCGGCTTCGTGGCCGACGTGCTGGCGGCGCTCGACGCGCCGCCGCGGCTGGCCGCAGGCACGGCCGCCAGATCCGCCGGCGGGCCGGCCGATCCGCGGGTGGACGCCGAGTGGGAGCGGATCGAGTTGGAGCGGCTCGCGGGCGAGATCGCGGAGGCCCGCGAGGACGCGGCCGTGGCCGAGACGACCTCGGAGCCGCGGCAACGCTGGCCGTGGATGACGATGCTGGCCGCGCTCGCCGCCGGCCTACTCGTCGCGGCGCTTGTGAACATGCCCCCCCTGCACAGCGTGCTGATCGAGAAGGACCGCGACGTGGCCCTGCGCGACGCGCTGCACCCCCAGGACGGTCTGACACGGTCCGTGGACGAATTCCTCGCCGACAAAGACCACGATCTGGAGGCGATCGAGTTGGTAGTTGACGAGGCTAGGTCGAAGGATCCCGGGGCTGCCGTGCGGGATAAGGGCGCTGCGAATGCTCCATCGGCCGCAGAGCCCGCCGCCGCGCAGGAAACCCCAAAGCAGCAGCCCAGCCACGGCCCTGGGTTCGGGCTCGTCCCTCCCGTTGAAGAACTTGCTGCTGGAAAAAACGCGATCCGAAAGGGCGAATTGCCGGCGGAATTCGGGGAGGAGGTAGCTAAGCGGCTGCCTGCGACGGCGCCGCCAGCGATCCGCCAGCCGAAGTTGTCCAACGCTATGGTTGATGCGAAGTCAGGCACAACGGCCGCCTTGGAGTCCGAGGCGCGTGAGCAGGGCCGCGAGGGCGACCGCGGGCGAAAGCCGGGTGCGTTGAGTCATGGGGAAGACAACGATAGGGCCATCGGATCGAACGAACCCTACGGTCTTCCCAACGTCGCTTTTGGTGGCCGTGCCGCAGGCTTCGGCGGCGAAGCTGGCACTGGCACTGGCACTGGCACTGGCACTGGCACTGGCACTGGCACTGGCACTGGCACTGGCGGCGGCGGGCAGGCGGCGGGCGATTACGTCGCCCTTGTCGAACCTCTCCGCAATCGCCTTGTCGCGGCCGAACCGGTGGTCGTCGCGGTCCGGGGTGCGGAAGGGCGTGCCGAGTTCGCGGCACTCCTGGCGCTGCGAACGATCAGCGTCTCTGGCGTGGAAGAGCTTCGGAACGCGCCAGAGTTGCAGAGGGGAAGGGGAGCGGGGGACCGGTCGCGGCCCCCAGGAGGTGAAAAGCTCGAGGGCGGCCCGCTGCCGCCGGCACCCCCGTCTGCGCGGTCCGAGTCCCTAACGGGGGATGGAAAAATGGACGCGGCGAAAGCCGATGCGGGCGGCGACGAGTTGATCGCGCTCACCGGGTCGCCGGCGGCCATCGGAGACCTGATCGCCTCGCTGGATGGCCGCGGGCGGCGTCTGGACGGCTGCTTTCTTGTCCGGGATCAAGTTCGCCGGTCCTTGGGGAATGATGGCGACACGATCGAGAATCGCGGCTCAGCCAAGGCGAACGACGGCGCGTCGGATGGGACTACCCTAACCGAGGCCAAGGCGAGGGAAGCTGAAGCATCCGCGGCTTCGGGCAAAGCGCTTGCCGCTGGGCGGTCGTCTGGCCCGGCCACTGCTGCCGTCCCGACGACGGTCACTATCGTCGTTCGAATCGTCGAAGTCGGCCCGGCCGACCCTGTGGCCCCGTCCGCCGCGGCGACCGATCAACCGGCAGACCCGTCGGCCCCGAGCGCGGAAACTGGCCAGGCTGCCCAGGGGGCCGGCGACCAGGGGGCCGGCGACCAGGGGGCCAGCGACGGGAACAGGCCATGAGCGGTAAATCTGGAGGACCTGGCGGCCCGGCGGAGGGGCCCGGTCGGGCCCCGCGGCGGCGGCTGCCGCCGGACGCCCTGACGATCCGCTGCCGCCTCGACGGTCCGCTGGTCGTTGAACTGCCGACCGGCGAACAGTTCGCCGGCCTCCGGCTCAGGGTCACCGACCACGACGACCGGGAGTTTTGCCTGCCCCCCGGGGACCGGCCGGTCGCACTCTGCCGCTGCGGCCGGTCCGGAAACCGGCCGTTTTGCGACGGGACGCACAAAACGGTCGGTTTTTCGGCAGCTGAATCGGCTCCGCCTGTGAACGGGTAAACCACGTCGCCAACGCCCCGGAAGACCCTCGTCTGCCTGGGCCGACTGTACTGGCTGGGAAGACCCTTCATCGGCCGTAAACCTTTTCCTGGAAACCACTTGCATCGGGCTATCGACCTGGAAAAAGGCCGATGAACCCCCAGTTCGATATGGACTGTCCCGTCCAACACCGGTAGGGTTGACGACCCGGCACCGGGATTTTCCCGGCCCCGCAGCCCCGGATGGCATCGATGTCCCACCACGGCCCCAACCTCTACCAGCGGTACAGCGTGGGGATCATGGCGGTCCTGGTCTTCCTCCTGCCCCTGGTGGTTGTGGGGGCGATCAGGGCCAAGGGCAACAACCGTAACGACGTGAAGGGCTGGCTGCCCCTCGAATACCCGGAAACCCAGACCTACCGGTTTTTCCGCCAGAATTTCGCCGGCGAGGAGTTCATCCTCGTCAGTTGGGACGGCTGCACGATGGCCGACCCCCGCCTGGAAATACTGGCCAAGAAGCTGATTCCGCCCCCCCAAGAGGCCTGGCGGATCGACCGGCCGGCCTACTTCAAGGCCGCCCAGACCGGCCCCAGGGCCGTCGACCGGATGAGCGGTGATCCCCTCAAACTCGACCCCTCCGAGGCGGTCGATCGGCTGGAGGGGGCCCTGATCGGACCACCCCCCGCCGGTTCTGAAGAGACCGCCGCCGGCAAGGACGACTTCGCCAACCGGCAGACCTGCCTCGTGCTCACCCTGGCCGACACCGCCCGGGCCAATCTGCACGCCGCGATCGACGAGATCCGCAAGGTGGCGACCATGGAACTCAACATCCCCGAGCACCAAATCCACATGGGTGGTCCTCCGGTGGACAACGTCTCGATCGACAAGGCGGGGCAGACGAGCGTCACGATCCTGTTCGGGCTTTCGCTCGTGGTGGGGTTCTTCGTCAGCTGGTGGAGCCTCAAGAGCAAGGCCTTGGTGGCGATGGTGCTGGCGTCGGGCGTGTACAGCATGTTCGCCAGTCTGGCGGTGGTCTGGTACTCGGGCTATCCCGTCGACGCGATCCTGCTCACGATGCCGTCGCTGGTCTACGTGGCCACCACGTCGGGTGCGATCCACCTGGCCAACTACTACCGCGACCAGCTCGCCGAGACCGGTGTCCAGGAGGGCGCGGCCGGCCGGGCGGTGCACCACGCACTCCTGCCGCTGTCGCTGGCCACGGGAACGACCGCCATCGGCCTGGCGACGCTGGCGGTGAGCGAGCTCGTGCCGATCCGGATGTTCGGGATTTTTTCGGCGGCCGGCGTGGTGGTCAGTTTCCTGATCCTCGTGACGCTCATGCCCGCGGCGCTCGAACTCTTCCCGCCGAAGCTGCGCCGGGCCGACACCGAAGGGGAGAGCATCGCCAATTGGCGGCCGATCGAGTCGAGCCCCTGGTGGCGGGTCGGCCAGTGGATCACCGCCCACCACGCCCTCGTCACCTGCGCCTGCCTGGCGGTGATGGCGGGGGTCGGCTACGGCATGACGCGAGTCGAGAGCAGCGTGCAGCTGATGCGGCTGTTTTCGCCGAACGCGCGGATCCGCCAGGACTACAAGTGGCTGGAGCGGACGCTCGGTCCGCTGGTGCCGATGGAGATCCTGGTGCGGATCGACGACGACGCCTGCCGGCTCAACCTGCTCGAGCGCATGGAACTCGTGGGCAAGATCCAGCGCGAGATCGCCGGGCTCGACGAAGTGGGCAGCTCGCTCTCCACGCTCACCTTCGCCCCGAACCTCGAGGGGGGTTCATCGGGTGGGCTCGGCGGTGCGGCCGGCGGCCTGTTCGGCAATCGCGAAAGGCTCCGGCGCAGCGTGATCCGCAAGCGGCTCGAGGCCAACCGCGATGCGCTGCTCGCCGGCGACTACCTGCGCGAGGCCACGGTCGCCGATGCCGACGGAGAAGAGCGAACGGAGCAATTGTGGCGGATCAGCGCCCGCGTCAGCGCCGTCAAGGAGGTCGACTACGCCCTCTTCAAGCAGGACCTGCGGAGCAAGGTCGACCCGATCCTCGCCGAACTGGGCGTGAAGGGCATCGCCGGCGTGACCGTCGACTACACCGGCCTCGTGCCCCTCGTGTACAAGGCGCAGCACTCGCTTCTCGACGGCCTGCAGATCGGCTTCGTCTGGGACTTCGTGATCATCGTCGTGGTGATGATCCTGCTCTGCCGGGCGGCATCGGCGGGCCTCGTGCTCCTGCTTCCGGCCGCCTTCCCGGCGGTGATGGTCTTCGGCGGCATGGGCTGGGGCAACGCCGCCCTCAAGTCGCTCGACCTGGGCTCGCTGCTCATCGACATCGGTACCGTGATGGCCCCGAGCGTGGCCCTCGGCGTGACGGTGGACGATGTCGTCCACTTCATGCTCTGGTTTCGGCGCGGCATCGCCGACGGTCTCGACCGGCGCGAGGCGACTATGCTCGCCTACAAGGGCTGTGCGCGGGCGATGTACCAGAGCTGGGGCGTGATCGGCATCGGCCTGTCGGTGTTCTCGCTGTCGCCGTTCGGCCCGACGCAGCGGTTCGGCTACATGATGCTCTCGATGCTGACGATCGCGCTGGTGGGCAACCTCGTGTTCCTGCCGGCCCTGCTCTCCGGCCCGCTGGGGGCCGTGTTCGGCTGGAGCGTGCTGCGGATCGAGAGGAAGAAGGCGGGCCGGCGGCTGAAGACCGACCCCGGCAGCGATGCCCTGCCCGCGCCGCACGTCGTCCCCGGTCCCGCCAAGCAGGTCGTCCACGCCTGACCGGGCTGGAACAGCCGCGGGACCCGGCGGACGCGGTGCTGGCGGCGCACACCGCCAGGCAACGCGGTGCCCGACCCAGTGGTAGAGTTGCGGCATGCAAACCTCCCCCGCCCTGCCGTCCGCGCCCGCGTCCGGCCTGCCGGTCGCGACCGTGATCCTCAAGCCGAAGCGGGCCCGGCCGTTCTTCGGCCGCCATCCGTGGGTGCTCGACGCGGCCGTGGCCCGGGTCGAGGGGAGCCCGGCAGACGGCGACGTCGTCGATCTCGCCACCCACGAGGGGAAGTTCGTCGCCCGCGGCCTGTGGAACTCGGCCAGCCGGCTCCGGGTGCGGCTCTATTCTTTCTCGGCCGCGGTCCCGCTTGACGACGCCCTGTGGCGGGGCCGGCTCGAGACCGCCGTGGCCCTGCGGCAGTCGCTCGGCCTCGACGCCCGCGACGGGGCGGCCCGGCTCGTCAACAGCGAGGGAGACGACCTCTCCGGCCTCGTCGTCGATCGCTACGGCGACTATCTCGCCGTGCAGGTGACGGCGCTGGCGATGGCCCGGCGGCTCGACACCCTCGCCGCCGCGCTCATGGACCTCGTCGCGCCGCGCGGGATCCTGCTCCGCGGAGCCGACCGCGGCCTCGCCAAGCTCGAGGGTTTGCACCTGCCCGACCGGCTGCTCTGCGGCACGGCGGCCGAGGGCCCGATTTTCGTCCGCGAAAACGGACTGACGTTCGGCGTCGACCTGACGGAGGGACAGAAGACCGGCTACTACCTCGACCAGCGGGACAACCGCCAGGCGGCGGCCCGGTATGCGCGGGGCCGGCGCGTGCTCGACATGTTCTGCTACTCTGGTGGCTTCGCCGTGGCCTGTGCCGTCGGCGGCGGGGCGCGGAGCGTGCTGGCGGTGGACGGCAGCAGCCGAGCGACGGCGCTCGCCAAGGCCAACGCCGACATGAACGGCGCCGCCAACGTGACCGTCGAGACCGCCGACGCGTTCGAGAAGCTCGACGCCCTGCGTGGGGCGGGAGAGCGGTTCGGGATGGTGATTCTCGACCCGCCGAAGTTCGCCCGCAGCCGGGCCACGGCCGAGGATGCACTCCGCGCCTACCACCGCATCAACCGCGTCGGCGTCGACCTGCTCGAGCCCGGCGGAATCCTCGTGACCTGCTCCTGCTCGGGCTCCGTCTCGCGGGATGCGTTCTTGGAGATGCTCGGCGGCGTGGCCCAGCGGGCGGGTCGGCCGCTGCAGTTCCTCGAGTGCCGCGGTGCCGGCCCGGACCATCCGGTGTCGGCGAGCTGCCTCGAGGGCGAATACCTGAAGTGCGTGATCGTCCGCGTCACCTAAAAAAGGTGCCAGCCACCAAATCTGGGCAATCTGACAAAGTGCCCAGATCTGGTGGCTGGCACGAATGACACTCCGCGCCACGGAACCAGCGCCATGAACGTCTCCAGCGATTTTGCCCCGCCCCCGCCGTCCCGCCGTGGCCTCGGCTGCCTCGGCTGGAGCCTGATCCTCGCCGGGATCTGCGTGGCGGCCTGTGCCGGCCTGGCCTTCATCGGCTACCGGTGGTTCGGCAACGCGTTTACGACCGACTCGGCTCGGGTGCGGGAGATCACGGCCACGATCGCCGACTTCACCCCGCCCGAGAAGATGCGGCCAATATTCGGCATCGACATGAATTTTGGCGTGACGAAGATCCAGGCCGGCGTCTACAACGCCGACGATGGGCTGCCGATGGTGATGCTCATGCAGTTCGCGGGCATCAGCGAGGACGACGCCGAACGGCAGCTCGACCAGATGGGGAGTCAGTTCAAGAACTTCGTCCCCAAGGCGACGATCGAACGGCCGGTCACGATCCGCGGCCGTGAGGCGAAGGCCACGATCCAGACGGGCGAATGGCGCGGCGAAGCCGCCGCTGACGAACGGCAGCCGACCACGAAGGCCAGCGCCGGCTTCGAGGGCCGCGGCGGAACCGCGAACGTGATCGTGGTCGTGCCCGGCGACGACGACGCGGCGATCGACGCTGCCGTCTCCCTCCTCCAGACCGTCAAGTGACGCGGACGGTCCGTCCCATCCATGTTTCCGCGCCGCACCACATCGACCGTTCTCCTCGCCCTGCTCGTCACGGCCGTGGCATGCCCGCAGCGGCCCGTGCGGTCCGACGACCTGATGCTGCGGGTGACAAGGATGGAAAGCCTGACCCCTGAACTCGCCAGACGGATCGTGACGGAGTATCCAAACCCGAGGTTCGCCGAGAAACGCAGACAAAACCCCGCCGTGCAGGCCCACCTCATGCTCAACGGCCTGACAACGCTCGACCCGGCCACGGCCGCGGTGCTGGCGGAGTACGACAGGGGGCCGATCCAGCTGACCAGCCTTCCGGCGATCGACGTCGAGACGGCCAAGGCACTCGTGGCCTTCAAGGAACCGGCCCTCCTCCTCCCGGGCCTGACGAGTCTCTCGCCGGAAGTCGCCCGGCTGCTGGTGGATTTGCCCGCATGGCAATGCACGCTGCCGAATCTGACCCAGATTTGGTGGCTGGCACCTTTATCACTCGAGACGGAACGTGGCCTGAATCGTGACCCGCACCGGAATCTCCGCGAACCGGTCGGAGGTCGCCCGCTGCCTGGAGTCGTCTGAGTCGCGGGCTGGAACGAATGCCGCGTAGGGATTCACCACCTGTGGGCCGGACGAATCGCCCGCGGCGGCCGTCAGTGCCAGCACCGCTCCCACCCGGCCGCCCGTGAGCAGGCCGGCGTCGGTCCGCGCCTGTGCCAGCGCGGCTTCGATCGCCTTCTTGCGCAGCTCCGGCATGTCGTCGAGCACGAACCGGCAGACTGCCGCGTGCGCGAACCCGGGGACCATCGGCATGACATTGCCACCAGTCGGTTGCCCGACAACACCGCCGGCGTCGCGGACGGCATCGATGATCGTGCCGATGGTGGCGAGCACCTCGGCCTCGGGCTTGTCGCGGATACCCTTGAGCGTCAGCCGGATCGTGCGGGCGATGCGGATCTCCGGCCCTTTGGGCAACTGGCCGGGGGCGCCGGCCATCCCGAAAGCCTGCGGCACCGCAATGACGGCGTTGCCAAACTGCGCCTGCCCCGGATCGGCGGTGACCTCGACGGCCCGCTCCTCGATGGCGAGCGTAGCCAGCTTGAGCTCGCCGCAGGCCTCGATGAGCCGCTTCTTGGCCTCGCCGTATTTGGTGAGCGCGTCGCTGGTCCGGGCATCGGATTCGGCCACGGTGACGTCGATCTCGACCGCGGACGGTTTCGCCTTGACCTCGCCGCTGGCGGTCACCGTCACGCCGTTCGCGGCGGGCTGGCCCTGGGCATGGACCGACGCGACCGACGCGACGGCTCCGAGACACACGAGTGACCTCCAAAACATCCGTGGCATGATCAACCTCCTGGGGAAACGGGGCAGGGGAGAAGCACAGGGGGGAATCGAGAGGCGGGACTTTCCGGCCCGGTCAGGCCCGCCGCAGGCGCGTGAACTCGTCGATCGTCACGGTCGTCAGTTCGCCGTCGTCGCGGGCGAGGATCAGGACGTCGCTGTAGACCTTGTCGTCGGGATTCCGCCGGAAGTGGAGGCCGTGCCGGCGCCGCTCGCACCGCAGCACCTTGCCGACCGTCGTCGTGCTCCACGAGGCGCTCGAGCCCACCTTCACGCCATGGACCACCTCCACCCGGTCCCCGGGACGGAGTTGCTCATAGAGGCTGCGGGCCGCGTATTCCTCCGGCGTCATCGGCTCTCCTCCGCTGGTCGGGTTGCCCGAGCGGCGGCCACGCGGACCGCCGGCCCGACGCCGGTCAGACTTCCTTCGACTCGATCCACTTCATCATCTTCCGCAGGCTGCGGCCGGTCTCTGTGAGCTTGTGCTCGCGCTCGCGCCGGCGGGTGGCCTTGAACATCGCCGCCCCGGCCCGGTTCTCCAGGATCCAGTCGCGGGCGAACTGGCCGGAGCGAATCTCCTCGAGGATCTTCTTCATCTCCGCCCGGGTCTCGGCGGTGATGATCCGCCTGCCACGGGTGTAGTCGCCGTACTCGGCCGTGTTCGACACGCTGTACCGCATGTACTCCAGGCCGCCCTGGTAGAGCAGGTCGACGATCAGCTTCATCTCGTGGAGGCACTCGAAGTAGGCCATCTCCGGCTGGTAGCCCGCCTCAACGAGCGTGTCGAAGCCGGCCTTGATCAATTCCGAGACGCCGCCGCAGAGCACCGCCTGCTCGCCGAACAGATCCGTCTCCGTCTCCTCGGCGATCGTCGTCTCGATGACGCCGCCGCGGGTGCCGCCGATCCCCTTGGCGTAGGCGAGGCCGATCCGCTTGGTTTCCGGGCTCGCGTTCGGGCCGAGCGCGATCAGGCAGGGCACGCCGCCCCCCTTGACGTACTCGCTGCGGACAAGATGCCCCGGGCCCTTGGGCGCGACGAGAAGGATGTCGTGGCCCGGCGGCGGCTCGACCTGCCCGAAGTGGAAGTTGAAGCCGTGGCTCGCCATGAGCACGGCCCCCTTCTTGAGGTTGGGGCGGATCGCCGTCCGGTAGACGTCACCCTGCAGTTCGTCGGGGAGAAGGATGTTGACGACGTCGGCCTGCTTGACGGCGTCCTCGACCGACATCGGCTCGAAGCCGTGGCTCTTGGCGAGGTCGTAGTTCGGGCCACCCGGCCGCTGGGCCACGACCACCTTGAGGCCGCTGTCGCGGAGGTTCTGCGCCTGGGCGTGCCCCTGGCTGCCGTAGCCGATGATGGCGATGGTCTTGCCGGCGAGGGCCCCGAGGTCGGCGTCGTAATGAATCGTTGCAGGCACGTCTGGCTCCTGGGTGCGTGTCGGTCTTCAGGCCACGGGAAGGGTCTCGTCCGACTGCCGGAGCGGGCTCCCGCGGGCCGCCCCCGTTGTTTCGTTCACGCCAGCGACTCGCGGGCCGGGGCCGCGTCCGCAGGCCGGCCGCCGTCGGCCGCCTCGGTCACCTCGCGGGTCAGCGGGCTGCCGCGGACCATGGCGATCCGCCCGGTCCGCACGAGTTCGAGGATGCCGCGCGGCCGCATCAGTTCGATGAAGCCCTCGATCTTCTTCTCGGTGCCGGAAATCTCCACGATCACGCAGTCCGCGGCGACGTCGACGATCCGGCCGCGGAATATCTCGGCGAGTTCCTTGACCTCCGTCCGCGTCGGGCCGGCCGTGGCCGCCACCTTGATGAGCATCAGGTCCCGCTCCACGTAGTTGCGGGAACTGATGTCGTCCACCCGGACGACGGTGACGATCTTTTCCAACTGCCGGCGGACCTGGTCGAGGACGCGGTCGTCGCCGCGGAGCACGAACGTCATCCGCGAGAACCGCCGGTCCTCGGTCTCGCCGACGGCGAGGCTGTCGATGTTGTAGCCACGGGAGGCGAGCATTCCCGAGACGTGGGCCAGCACGCCAGGAACGTTCTGGACGGTGGCGGAAAGCACGTGGCGCATGGCTTCGAGACACCTGACCTGCGGAAAACACGGGAAAATGCAGGCCAGAGTGTAGTTCGGCCGGCGCGGCGGATTCAAGGCGCAGGCCGGGGCAGCGGCCGGCAGACCGTTTTCGCCCACGGGAGCCGGCGGGGCAGCGTTGACAACGGCGGAAAAAAGCCGATAGTCTGCGGTGTTCCCTTCCGTCCGTTTCCCACCCCTCCGAGAGAGTCCGCGAACGTGTCGAACGTCCTGGCCCAAGAACTGATCGAAGCAGGCGTCCATTTCGGCCACCGGGCCAGCCGCTGGAACCCGAAGATGCGGCCCTACATCCACGGCCGCCGCAACCTGATCCACATCATCGACGTCCGCGAGACGATCCGCGGCCTGCTCCGGGCCCGCAAGTATCTCAAGCAGGTCGCGTCCACCGGCAGCCTGGTCCTCTTCGTCGGCACGAAGAGGCAGGGGGCCGAGGCCGTGGCCCGCGAGGCCGCCCGCTGCGGCATGCCGTACGTCAGCGACCGCTGGCTCGGCGGCACGCTCACCAACTTTCGCACGATCCGCAACCGGCTCGCCCGCCTGGAGGAACTGGAAACGCTGATTCCGTCCGAGGCGTTCGGCAAGTACTCGAAGAAGATGCAGTCGTCGCTGCGGCGCGAGCATCGCAAGATGCTGCGAAACCTCGGCGGCATCCGCACGCTCGCCCGGCTCCCCGAGTGCCTCGTGGTGTTCGACCCCAAGAAGGAGAAGAACGCCGTCAACGAGGCGCGGAAGATGGGGATCGCGACCGTGGCCCTCATCGACACCGACTGCGACCCCGACCTGATCGACCTGCCGATTCCGGGCAACGACGACTCGATCCGCTCGATCGAGCTCGTGGCCGCCCGGCTCGCCGACGCGATCGTCGAGGGGAAGGCGGCCACAGCCGTCGAGTCCCAGGCCGCCGCGGAGGGTGCCGAGACGGGCGAAGGGGGCGAGGCGGGCAAGCAGCGGCCCAAGCCGCGGCCGATGGTCGCCAAGCGGTCCGTGCCCAAGCCAAAGGCCTGACGCGGCGCGGGCTCCCGGCGGGGGAGCCCCGGTTTTGCTCCGATGGCCGGCGCGGACGGCGCCGGCAGGTCGCACACGTTCGTTCGTCCATCCCGTTTCGAGGAGATCGTTCCCATGGCTGAGATCACCGCCGGCGCCGTGATGGCGCTCCGTGAGAAGACCGGGCTGCCGATGATGGAGTGCAAGAAGGCGCTCCAGGAGTGCGGCGGCGACACGGCCCAGGCCGTCGAGTGGCTGCGGAAGCAGGGGATCAAGACGCAGTCGATGCGGGCCGACCGCGAAACCTCCTGCGGCCGTCTCGCCGTCTACACCGACATCGCCAAGGGCGTGGGCGCCGTCATCGAGATCAAGTGCGAGAGCCCGCCGGTGGCCGGCAGCCCCGACTTCAAGGAATTCGCCACCGAGATCGCCAAGACGCTCGCCCTCGGACCGGGCGCCGCCACGCCGGCCGACCTCCTCGCCCAGAAGAGCGCCTCCCATCCCGACCGGACGCTCAACGACATCAAGGACGACCTGTTCAACCGCATGCGCGAGGTCTTCGACCTGTCTCGGATCGAGCGGATCACCGCACCGTGCGGCGGCTACGCCCACCACGACGGCTCCAAGGCGGCGGTCGTCGAGATCGCCGGCAACGTGACCGCGGCCAACGCCGCCGAGGTGGCCAAGGACGTGGCGATGCACGTCGTCGCCCTCGCACCGGCGGCGATCCGCAAGGAGGACCTCGACCCCGCGGTCGTGGACAAGGAACGCGAGATCCTCACCGAGGCCGCCCGGTCGGAAGGCAAGCCCGAGAACATCATCGCCAAGATGATCGAGGGCCGGCTGCGGAACTTCTTCAGCCAGTGCGTCCTCCTCGAGCAGCCGTTCGTCAAGGACGACAAGCAGACGGTCGGCCAGTTGGCGAAGTCCGCCGGGCTGGAGATCAAGCGGGTCGTGAACTGGAAGCTCGGCGGCTGAGCCGCGCCGTCCGGCGAGTCGCCATGCCCTCCGCCCCCTACGCCCGCGTCCTTCTCAAACTCTCCGGCGAGAGTTTCGCCCGCCTCGGCGAGCGCGGCATCTCGATGGAGGAGGTGGTGCAGATCGCCCGGCAAACGGTGCGGGCGGTGGCCGGCGGCCTGGAATTGGCGATCGTCATCGGCGGCGGCAACATCCTGCGCGGCGGCTCGTTCACCGCCGGCAACATGGCGATCCAACAGGCCACCGCCCATTACATGGGGATGCTGGCCACGGTCATCAACGGCCTCGCCCTCCAGGACGCGATCGAGAGCCTCGGCACGCAGACCCGGCTGATGACGGCGATCCGCATGGACGGCGTCGCGGAGCCCTACATCCGGCGCCGGGCCCGCCGCCACCTCGAGAAGGGGCGGATCGTGATCCTCGCCGCCGGCACCGGCAGCCCGTTCGTCACCACCGACACCGCGGCCGCGCAGCGGTCGCTGGAACTGGGCGCCGACATCCTCATGAAGGCCACCCGGGTGGACGGCGTCTACTCCGACGATCCCGAAAAGAATCCGCACGCCGTCCTGTACCGCGAGCTCACCTACCAGCAGGTCCGCGAGCAGAACCTCAAGGTCATGGACGCGACGGCGATCTCGCAGTGCATGGAGCACGGCATGCCGATCCTCGTGTTCAACTACCGGCGCGACGGCAACATCGAGCGGGCCGTGGCCGGCGAGCGGATCGGCACGCTGATCGGCCGGCGCTGGCCCGAGGACGCCGGCGGCTGAGGCGGGATCCCCGCCCCGCCCTCGGCACCCGGCGGCGCTTGCTTGAAGGTGGCGCGGCCTGCCACAATCCATGCGGCGACCGAAAACCGCCGCGGTCCGCACCAGGGCCGCCGACCCGCACGAGGAGCCGCACGTCATGCCGGTGGACGACATCCTGCTCGACGCCGAGGAACGGATGGAGAAGGCCGTCGAGGTGCTGCGGCACGCACTTGGCGGGATTCGCACCGGCCGGGCAAACCCGGGCCTCGTCGACTCGCTGCGGGTCGAGGTCTACGGCTCGCCCACGCCGCTCAAGGCGCTGGCCAGCGTCGGCGCCCCCGAGCCCAACCAGATCGTCGTCCGCCCCTTCGACCCGGGCACGATCAAGGACATCGAGAAGGCGATCCAGACCGCCGACCTTGGCTTCAATCCGCAGAGCGACGGCCGCGTGATCCGCATCACGGTGCCCGCCCTGTCCACCGACGTCCGCCGGAAGATGACGGCCCGCATCAAGGAACTCGCCGAGGAGGCCCGCGTCGCCATCCGCAACGTGCGCCGCGACGCCAACAAGGCAGCCGATGGCGAAAAGACGGGAGGCGACCTCACCGAGGACGACTGCGAAAGCTGCAAGGAGGAGGTGCAGGAGCTCACCAAGCAGTTCGAGAACAAGGTGGGGGACCTGGCACGGACGAAGGAATCCGAGGTCATGGAGCAGTGACCGCGCCGCGCCGGCGGCGGGCGGCGGCCGGTGGGCCGGGGACGCGGGATGATCGAAGTCGTCGACCTCGTGAAGCACTACCGCGCCGCCGATGGCAGCGTCGTCCGGGCGGTGGATGGCATCTCGCTGGCCGTCGCGCCCGGGGAGATGGTCGGCCTGCTGGGGGCCAATGGCGCCGGCAAGACGACGACGATGCGGATCGTGGCCACGCTCCTCCAGCCGACCGCGGGCACGGCCCGCGTCGCCGGCCACGACGTCCGCAGCGATCCGATCGGCGTGCGCCGGTCGCTCGGCTACGTCTCGGCCACGACCGGCGTCGCCGACCGGCTTACGCCACGTGAGATGCTCTCCTCCTGCGGCGAACTTCACGGCGTGTCAGCGGCCGAACTCCCCGGCCGCGTCGACCGGCTCCTCGACGTGCTCGGGCTCCAGACGTATGCCGACCGCCCCTGCGGCCGGCTGTCCACCGGACAGCGGCAGCGGGTGTCGCTGGGGCGGGCGCTGGTCCACGAGCCGCCCGCGCTCGTCCTCGACGAGCCGACCAACGCCCTCGACGTCGTCGGCTCCCGCGACCTGCTCGACTTCCTCGACGGGCTCCGCGCCGCGGGCCGCGCCATCCTCGTCTCCACCCACCGCCTCCACGAGACCGAGCGCCGCTGCGACCGGTTCGTGATCGTGCACGACGGCCGCGTCGTCGCCGCGGGGACCCGCGAGGAACTGGCCGGCCGCCATCCCGGCGGCCTGGAGGAGGCGTTCTTCGCCGCGCTGGGACCGGCGGCCGGGCGCGGGAGCGGGGCATGAACGGTCTCTCCGCCGCCGAGCGGCACCGGGCGGCCTGGGCGATCGCCCGGCGCGATCTGCTCGAATTCATCCGCGACCGCCGGACGCTCGTCATCACCCTCCTCATGCCGATGGTGATGTATCCGGTGCTGGCACTCTCCAGCCTGCTCGGCGTGCGCACGACGATCTCCGACATCGACGCCCGGCAGTCGCAGGGCGTGCTTCGCATCCTCCTCGCCGGAGAGGATGCGGAGCCGTTCGCCGCCCGTCTGCGCGAGGTGTCAGCCGACCCGGGCCGCGCCGGCCGTGACGACTGGCCCGCCAAGCTCGAAATCGAGGTCGCGGGGCCGGGCCATGTTGAGGACGGCCGGGAAACCGGGCCGGGCGCGTCGCCGGCCGACCTGCTCCTGGAGATTCCGGCCGGCGGATGTGCCACGCTCGACGCCGCGGGCACGCTGCGGCTCCAGCCGCACCCGGCCCCGGGGCGGCCGCTCGACCGGATCAAACGCATGCACTTCGCGGCCGTGATGCGCAGCGTCGCCGAGGACGCGCGGCTGCGGCGGATTCGCGCCGCCGCCCTGCCGGCCACGACGCTCCTGCCGTTGCAGGTCGATTTCCCCGACGGCGGCGAGAGCCCGGCGCGGCAGGCAACGCGGGAGGTGGTGCCGGTGGTCGCCGGCGCCGTGCTCGTGCTCCTCGCCCTCCTCACGGCCACGGGCGCGTTCTACCCGGCGATCGACGCCATCGCCGGGGAGAAGGAGCGCGGCACGGTCGAGACGCTGCTCATCGCCCCCTGCGGCGTGGCCGACATCGTCCGCGGCAAGTTCCTGGCGGTGTTCGCCGTGACGCTGGCGACGCTGGCGATGAACGCCGTGTCGATCACCCTCACGGCGAGCGTCCTGCTCCGGCAACTGCCGGCCGAGAGCCGACTCGCGATCGCACCGGGGCAGATGGCGGCGGGCGTGACGGTGACGGTCGTCGCCTTCGTGGGACTGGCGGCGGTCGCGGCCAGCCTGAGCCTGGCGGTGACGGCGGCCTCGAAAAGCGTGAAGGAGGCACAGAACACGCTCACGCCGGTCATCCTCCTGGTCAGCGGTCTGGCCGGCGTGGCGATGCTGCCGGGACAGAAGGGGTCGACCCTGCTCGCCGCGGTCCCATTCACCGGCCAGATCGCCGTCGCCAAGGCGGCGCTCGAGTCGTGGCGACCGCCCGGGGAGGTGCTGACGATGCTCGGCCTGTCGCTCCTCTCGTCGGCGGTGCTGACCTGGATCCTCCTCCGGGCCACGGCCGTGACGCTCGATGCCGAGGACCTGCTCTTCCGTGGGCCGGACTCGGCGGCCGGCCCGCTCAGCCGCCCGCCGCGCCGGCTGCGGCCCACGCCGCTGCAGGCCGCAGCCGGCATCGCCGCCGGCGTGGCCCTGATCTGGTATTCCCAGGGCCTGACGATCGACGACCTGGCAGTCGCGATTCCCGTGCAGCAGGTGATCACGCTGCTTGTGCCCATGCTGGCGTTGACCTGGTGGCAGCGGATCGCGGCCCGGCCGACGTTCGCGTTGCGACTGCCCGTCGCCGGGGCCGCGGTCCGGTCACTGCCCTGCCTGGCCGCCGCCGCGGTCGCCGGAGCAGGGCTGTTCGCACTCGGGGCATTGGCCTTGCTCGCGGTCCGCGGCACCGAAACATCGCCGGAATCGCGGCTGCTCGCGGAACGGCTGCTGGGGCTGGTTCGCGGTCGGCCCTGGTGGGTCGGCTGGCTGCTCATCGCCCTGCTGCCGGCCGTGTGCGAGGAACTGTTCTTTCGCGGCTTCGTGCTCGCCGGGTTCGTCGGGCATCGGCCCGGCCGGGGCCGGGCCATGGCGGCCATCGGCTGCCAGGCGGCCTGCTTCGCCGCCTTTCATCTCCTTCCCGAACGGATGCCGCAGACGTTCGCGCTCGGCCTGCTCCTCGGCTGGATGGTGTTCCGCACCGGCAGTCTGCTCCCCGCCGTCGTCGGCCACGTGGCCCACAACTCGGTGCCCGTGCTGCTGCTGACGCTCGTCCGCGACGACAGCCTTGCGACCGGAGCCGGCGTGCCGCCGGGCCTGCTCGAGCCGGGAATCGTGGCCGGCGCGGCGGCGGCGCTGGCCTGCGGTCTCGTCGGCTTCCTGGCGACGAGCCAGCCAAGCACGCCGCCCGGCGACGATCAATACCAGAGTCCGGCGCGGACGACGAACGTGTCGGAGGGGCTGAGCCAGGGCGTGTCCGCGAGGTAGTACTCGACCTTCCGGCCGGTCACCCAGCCGGCCTCGACCCGCCACGAGACGCCGAGGTCGGCGGGCCGGCGTTCCCAGCCGGCGAGCAGCCGGTAGTCGCGGATGACGATGATCTGGTCGCGGCCGGTGTTCGATTCCATCGCCCACTGGTTGCCGCCGAACTCGGCCGCCAGGTACAGCCAGTGGCTCGCCTGCGGCAGTTCGGCGATCCGCCAGGCGAGCCGCGGTCGGGGAAAGATCAACTCGAACCGCCGGTCGTCGGCCGGCGTCCAGAGCAGGCCGCCGGCAGGAAGGATGTCGACGTCGTAGCGGTCGAGGTAGATGACGCCCGCGACCACCCGCAGGTTCTCGTCGGCCTCCCAGGCACCGAAGCCGTGGCCGGTGATCCGCAGCGCCTGCGCCGAGTCGTTGCGGAAGTCGGCATACCAGCCGGGGCTGACGGCGAGGTCGACGCCGAAACGGTCACCGATCTTCCGCATCCACCGCGCCTGCACGTAGCCGTCGTAGAGACCGGCCGGAATGTCGCTGCCCGCGGCGGGATCGGTCGCCGTGCCGCCGAAGCCGGCGGTCACAATCAGCGGCGATTCGATCGTCGGTGCGGGCATGCCGAACGTCACGGACGTCTCGAGCACGTTCAGCCCGAGACCTTCGGCTCCGAGTTTCGGCAGTTCGGTCGCCGTGAAGATCGCCTGTTGGAGCGCACCGGGCTTCGCACCCGGCGGGAGTTTGCGGCCCGTGGGGGGCGCGAATTCCTGCCGCGGCTGTCCCGGCGGCGCCAGGTCATCAGGGAGCAGCGGCTCGGTGAGGTCCTGCGGATCGCCGAGCGCCGCCAGGCGGACGCGGGGCCGGATGACCTGCTCGACCGGGGGCAGCAGCTGCATGTCGGGCCGAACAGGTGGTACCGCGACAGGGGGTGTCGCCAGCGGTTCGGCGCCGGCTGCGGCGACGCCGAGCAGGGAGACAAGAAGGAGCATCCGCCCGTTTGCAGCGGGCCGCGGCACGCGGGCCGCTGCCGGGGATGCCAGCGTTCGCATGCCCATGCAGCGACGCTCCTTTCAGTACCCGAGCCCGAGACGGAACATCATCGTGTCGGCGAGGTCCTGGTACTGCGGCGGCCCGTCGACGTAGAACAGTTGCCGCGCGAAGACGTAGCCGATCTCGAAGTTGCCGGTCAGACCGCGCGGCCCGTTGGGCACGAACTCGGCGCCGAGGCAGATGCGGATGTCGTTGTAGTCGAACGGCGAGATGCCGTTGTAGGTCGGCGTGTTTCGCCGAAACGTCCAGGCACCGCCGCCGTATTCGCCCGATGCATAGCCCCACCAGGCGTGGCGGCCGGTGTTGGCGAAGCGTATCGAGGCCTTGGGGGCGGGAAAGAAGATGTCGTACCGCTGGTTCGCATCCGGCGTCCAGGTGACGCCGATGGCCGGCAGGAGCTTCACAAGGTTGCGGTCGAGGTAGACGATGCCCGCCTTGCCCTGAATCGTCGGCGTGAGCTGGAGCGTGCCGATCGCCCGGCCCATGATCCGCCAGCTCTGCCAGACGAGGACGTCCCAGTTGGTGTAGATGCCGACGCGGACGCCGAGTTCGGCGCCGAACAGCGGCGTGAACCGCGGGTTCCAGGCGGCGTCGAGAAACACGTCGTAGGTGCTCGGCGGCAGGTCGGCGAGCATGGTGGCGGAGGTCTCCGGCCCGTCCCAGAGCTGGAGGCCGAACCCGGGCGTGATCAACAGCGGCGCGTGGTTGAGGTTCGCCGGGGAATTGTGGAAGAAGGGGATCGCGAAGGTGGCGGTGGTGTCGAGTTCGTTGACACCGAGCCGCGTCCCGCTGCCGTCGCCGAGCAGATAGGCCCAGCTGCCGCGGGCGCCCTGGTAGACGTGCATCGTCTGCGAGTAGGTTTCCTGGAGCGTGCTCCCCTGGGCCGGGTAGCCGGTCGGAAAGAGGGACGCGGGCTGCTGCCCCGGTGGCGGTGCGAAACCCGGGGCGGCGGGCGAGTAGCCGGGATAGCCGGGCTGACCGCTGATGGCCGACGGCGCCCAGGTGGATGCGGGCGGACCGGAGCTCATGCCGGGAAACGGCTGTGGGCCGGTGGGCGCGTAGGGGGCCCAGCCGCTGGGCGGCGGACCGACCGGAGCCTGCGCGAGCCGGTCGAGCGACGAGGCCGCCGGTGGCGGCAGCTGCACCGTCTGCGCCAACGCGTCGCCGGCGAGGCCGACGAGTGATACGACGATCAGCAGCGCTGTGTGCCGGAGTCGCATGAAGAGATGGCTGCGCAGGCGCACGGATCGGTCCTCGGCTCTTGGCCCGGGATCGGGCCGATGGTTCGGGCGGGGGGTACCGCGCCGCCGCTGGCAGGGTCAAGGCCGGGCGCCGGGGACGGGGCCCTGGGAAATACCCGCGCACGCCCGTCCGCCCGGGCTTTCCCAAACGCTCCAATCTGGGTGGGCGTCAGGGACTGATCCCGATCGTCGCGCAGAGAGAGGCGGCCGCCGGCCAAGGCCGGCAGCGCCCGCACCATGCCCGGCAGCGGCCGCGTTCGGGCGAGAATCTTGGGGCCTCGCCACCGTCCCGAAACAGCACTACCTCGCCGTCGGTCTTTACCGCCAGGAACGAGCCGCCAGCATGGATCAGCGTGCAGGAGCCGAATCCATGTCGGAAGCGGATTTTGCGAAAACGGCAAACACCTCGCTGGTCAACGACAGCGCAATCCGCTCCCGTCCCAGGTTTCGGCTCAGCGATCAGACCGGCCGCCGTGAGGCCGGCACGCCGCAGCCCGCGACGCTTCAGGACATTACGACTGCGATGCGCGGAGCCGACCAACGCATGGCCTCACTCTGGCTTCTGCTCGGACGCGGCCTTCTCTCGGGCCTTACGCTCCGCGATCTCGGCGGCCATTTTCCGATCATATTCCCCCGACGTCCGGCCCCACGAATCCCACCGCGCGATGTCCGCCTTCGCCTTCTCGTACGACTCGCCACGGTCTTCGAGCCATTTGATCACGGCCGCACGGTCCGCCTGCATCTGGGGAGTCAAGGCCTTCAGGCCGACAGTGCCAAACTCCTGGCTGACAACTCTGTGAATGAGGCGGTCGCGGTCCTTGCGGTCGTATTTCCGGAAATCCGCCCCGGCCTCGAGCATGATCAGCACCAGGTCGTTCTGCTTGAACCAACCTGCCGCCTTCATCGGTGGTGTGCTCCCGCCAGACAGCGCGTTCATGTCAGCTCCCGCCGCTATCAGCCGCTTCACCTTTTCCGCTCTGTTGCGGCCGCCTGCCAATATGACGCTGAAAAGCGGGGTGGCACCGCGTCCGCTCGCCCCCGTCTGACGCAGGTTCGGATCGCCACCGTGATCGAAGACGGCATCGAAGTATCCGGCGAAGTGAGTCTCGCACGCCATGTGCGTGACCGATTCCCCGGCAGAAATGTTCCCCTTGGTGCCGAAGTCGCTCTCCACGATGACGTTCGGATTCGCACCATGCTCGAGGAGCCATTGAAAACGCGGCAGGCGGTTGTCTGGAAACGCCCACAGCAGCGGCGTCATTTTATCTTTGCCCTGAGCGTTGACTTCGGCTCCCGCTTTGACGAGCCGGTCCATCTCCGCGAGATCGTTGGCCTCGATCGCCTTGCAGAGCGCGATCACCTTCGGGTCGCTGAAGTAGTCCTCAGCCTTCCAGCCGTAGCGCTGGTGAAACGTCCGACTCGGCAGCACACTGAGGGCGTCGCAGCCCGGTGCCGAGCACGCGATCAGTGCGGCGATGGACAGGGCTCGTAGAGTGGACGTGGGCTTGTTCACAACCACTGACCCGGAGCTGCCTGCAACCGTCTCAAATGCCTGCTCAGCAGAATCTGTGGGTGAATTCAGGCTCGGGTAAGTTCCCCATCACATGAAACAGCGCGAATTCGATGCCTTGCGGCGTCCGGAAGCCATACGCTTTTCTGGTGGTCAGTTTCGCCTTG